>MDSV01019384.1_pt1 | contig 26558 bp, 28 predicted proteins | sample 810851 | NCBI WGS metagenome assembly MDSV01 (sample SAMN05326640, study PRJNA326480) | marine metagenome | isolation source: seawater | place: Atlantic Ocean: North East | collected 2012
ATTAACTTGAGATAAAAATCGTTGTAGATTTATTGTTCGAAAAGTGTCTACGAGTTCAGGACAGGCACTAAACCGGAGTGGGCATGAGCATCGAAGGTGAGCTCAGGCGAAATCCTGTTGATTTGATTTTGTGATTGGTCACCTTGGCATTGATCGTTCTCGCACCAGGAGGATTTTCGTTCGCCCAGATCACAGGGGGCAAGCCATCAATGTCACAAATTTCATTTGACAATTCACGCCGACTGAGCTGCATGTCATCAACAAGATTATAAATCCCTGCAAGCTGATTACTGAAAGCAAAACACACACCATTGGTGATATCAAAAACACCACTCCAAGCAGGTATGTCATTTCCATTTTTGGGAATCGGTTGTCCAGCTGCTTGCTTAATCATGGACACCATGTCTCGACCAGGACCGTAAATACCACCCAAGCGCAAGACGCAGATTGTGGTGTCGGGGCGATCGATTGTGAGTAGAACGTTTTCGGCCTCAACCAACATCGCATTGACAGGATTAAAACAATCCACTGCCGAATCCTCGGTCACCAATTCACCGTGATGATCTCCATACACTCCGGCTGAGCTGATGTAGGTCACATGGAGCTGCTGGGTGGACTGTCGACAGCGCAGAGCTCGGGCAAGATTTCGGATCCCATTCGAAAAAACGTCTTGATACCCGTCACCATTTTGCGTGGGGGCGACGCTGATCAGCAAACCCTGCTGATCCTCAAGAAATGAAAAATCGCAGTCTTGCTGTGCAAGGTCAAGACTGATTGGCTCGTTGACAACATGGCGCAATTCGGCAAACCGTTGCGAAGAACGGGTTGTTCCAACGACGTAATGACCTTGATTTTTCATGCTTGCCGCCACGTAGCTACCGACGTAGCCACAGCCAATGACTGAATAGGAGGTCATCACGACATCAACGAGTCAACCTATTTTTACAACTCTTTACCCATCAACCGTGAGTCGGTCGATACCAAATGGGCAGGGTCACAGATATTGGAAGGGGCAAAGGGGCTTCTGCTCTTCGGCTGGCAGGGGAACGAAGGGCAGCAGTCGAACCCTTTGCGGTCACCAACCCTCAAGACATTCACCCTGTGCCAAGAGCTCAGCCATAGGTTGATCCCCAGAGACAGGTCTCAAAGACATCACCGTAAGTTTGAAAAACGACGTTGGGCAAAAGAGAGATCTCTGATCATCGCGAGCCATCAAGGTTGATGAGGTTGTCGACCTCAGAGATCGAGGCTCGATCAAACACAGGCTGATTCCAGGACACACAAGCGAAGATCCCGGTTCAGAAAATTACAGGCTGTCTTATCACAACAATCCTGAGAATCCACCAGAAACACTGAGCTCAACGGCTCCGCTCAATGTTTTATCTAGCTTGTAGAAACAAAGGACCTGGTTTGATGATCTGGGGTAGAGCGCTCAACAACCGCGATCGACAACCGGAAGTGATGGATCAACCGGGCCTCGATCCCAGAGAGCATGCAAAAGCGTTAAAGGGTTTGAGACGCATCAATACGATCAGTCGCTGCTCTGCTGGCCTGTATCGGCCCATCGAGGCTCTAGCGATCACGCAGCCAGCCACACCGCTTCGTGTTCTCGAACTTGCCTGTGGAGGCGGTGATACAGCCATCGACCTTGCCCTGATGGCCAAGCGAAAGGGTTTGGAACTCGAGATTCATGCCTGTGATCTCAACCCTGAGGCCGTCGAGATTGCTAAGACCAATGCAAGAACAAGAAAGGCTGAAGTCACTGTTTTTGCTGCTGATGCTTTGGCAAAGCCAGCGGACCCGATCACTTTTGATGTGGTGTATTGCACGCTGTTCGCGCATCACCTAGATGAGATTGACGTGGTTCGCCTCTTAGAAGTGATGGCACTACGATCTCGAAAACTCATTCTCGTGGATGACTTAATTCGTAGTCGACTTGGGTTTGCATTGGCCTGGATTGGCACCCGACTCTTAAGTCGTTCCTGGGTGGTTCATACCGATGGTCCACTGTCTGTACGGGGAGCTTTTCAACCCGATGAAATGATGGGCATCGCCAAGCGAGCAGGTCTGAAAGGTGCGCAGATCAAACGCTCATGGCCAGAGCGATACCTGTTGAGCTGGACACGGTATTGAGATGCAAACGTTGTGGGATGTCTTGATTATTGGAGGAGGCCCAGCCGGAGGTCTTGCAGCTTTGGATTGTGCGAAACATGGATTGCGCGTTTTGCTCGTTGAACAACGGTTATTTCCGCGCTGGAAGGTCTGTGGATGCTGCTTCAACAATCAGGCTCAAGCGATTCTGAACTCGCGAGGTCAGAACAACTTGATTGTGGATAGCGGTGGACAGGCACTAAGAAGCTTGCGCCTTGGTCTGCGTGAACGGGAAACAACGTTAGCCCTACCCAACGGGTATGCCCTGTCCCGTGAACGATTCGATCAAGCCCTGATCCATGCTGCAATCCAAGCTGGAGCAACAGCTCGCTTTCACGTTACGGCCCAAGTTGAAGCCGCATCCCCTGAGTACAGACGTGTGCGCCTAAAAGATCATCAAAGTGGAGCTACCAGCCATGCCAAAGCGCGCGTTGTGCTGGTGGCCGCTGGTCTGACCCAACGCTGCCTTCCCAAACATGAAGCAGGACTAAGCAACATTCACCAGCAATCAAGACATGGTGCTGGATGCGTCGTGGATGATGACAGCCATCACTACCCGGTAGGAGCCATTCATATGGCTATTGGTGATAGGGGCTACGTGGGATTGGTTCGAAGGGAGGACGGATTGCTCAACCTGGCAGGAGCCTTTGATCGTGAGGCGCTATCCCAAGGAAAAGGAGCCATTGATGCTGCTCAACACGTATTAAATCAGGCAGGATTTCCGGTACCTGAAGCAGTTCAACAAGGCCATCGCTGGCAACGCACTGCAGCGCTGAGCCGGAGCACGGGTGTGGTGGCAGGTGAACGCTTTCTAGTGATGGGCGATGCCGCGGGATATGTCGAACCCTTCACCGGTGAAGGAATGGCATGGGCGCTAACAGCGGGTGCTGCTGCTACACCGTTCGTTGTGAAAGGAGTGGAACGATGGACTGAGGATTTGGAAACGCACTGGAAGAGCACGCTTCAGCTGACGATCGGCAGGCGTCAAATGGTCTGTCGGGCCCTGTCTTCGGTGTTAAAGCGCCCAAGGCCCACAGCTTTGTTATTTGAGCTCGTGAATCGATGGCCCGCCGTGGCTGAACAGATCATCTCCAGCCTGAACGAGGCCAAGCTGCCATCGCCCAAAGGTGAGCCATGCCTTTGAGTGTTCGTGGGCTCGGTACCGCAATACCCGAGCAAACCGTCAATCAAACAGAATCAACAACACTGTCTCAATGGGTCAGTGCCGACAGTGAAAAACAAGCGTCGCTCGTACGACGCATTCAAAGGCGCTCGCAAGTCCAAACCAGAGGCAGTGTTTTATTAACTGGTGATGAAAAGCAGGCAATTCATCAACGCTTGCCGTTTTACGGGGATGAGAGCCCCAGCACGGCAACACGGATGGAAGCGTATCGACTGCATGCCACGTCATTGGCGCTGAAAGCAAGCAAACAGGCACTAGCAGAGTCGAAAATCTCTGCACATACCGTCACGCATCTGATCACAATCAGTTGTACAGGTTTTCATGCTCCTGGTGTTGATTGTGATCTGATTGATCAACTTCACTTACCACTAAATACACAACGCACGCATGTGGGATTTATGGGATGTCATGCGGCATTAAATGGTTTACGCGTTGCTCATGCTTTTATAGAAGCAGATCCCAAAGCTGTTGTGCTGCTTTGTGCTGTTGAACTATGCAGTCTGCATTTGCAATACGGCTGGAATCCTGAACAGGTCGTGGCCAATACTTTGTTTGCAGATGGTGCTGCTGCAGCGGTCGCGACGTATTCTGAGAGGGTCACCCATGAGCCAAGTTCAAGCGGATTGTGTCTACAGGCCTCCGGGTCCACAGTGATTCCAGAGACCAGAGAATTAATGCATTGGCAGATTGGAAATCAAGGTTTCTCGATGGGCTTATCCCCTAAAGTTCCTGAAGCAATTGCCAACACATTGCAACCATGGCTATGTGAATGGCTGGATGCCCGTGGCACAGATCTCAAGAACATTCAACATTGGGCCATCCATCCAGGAGGTCCAAGAATTCTTCAAGCATGCGCTGAAGCCTTATCACTGAGTGAAGACCAAGTAGCTGTTTCAAGACATGTCCTGAGTCACTACGGAAACATGTCGTCTGCAACCATTTTATTTGTTCTTAAGCATATGCGCCAGCACCATTGTCATGGACCCTGTGTTGCACTTGCCTTCGGGCCGGGGTTATGTGCAGAAGTTGCTTTGATATCCCTATAGGTGCAATCAACTATCGATGAGTTGCTAGTTTTAACGATCAAGATTTCAAAGGAAGCCAGCACTTATGATCAAGAGAGTGTTACCGGTGGGATCGAGATGAAACGAGTTTATTTAGGGGTTTTAATGGCACTATTTTTTGCCATTCTCTCTCTACCTGTGAATGCTCAGCAAGCCGCAACCATCATTGAGCAACCATTGAGTCCGTCAACTCGCCCCAAGATTGCCATTTATCGATCTGAGAGTTGTGGGTGCTGCACGAAATGGGGTGAGTACATAGAAGCTGAAGGCTTCCCAATCCAAGACAAGGTGGTGAAGGATATGGATGCTTTCAAACAAGCCAACGGCATCACGCCAGAGCTGGCGTCTTGCCACACTGCAGTTGTGGAGGGATACGTTGTGGAGGGGCATGTTCCTGCAGCATCCATCAACAAAATGTTGGACGAACGTCCAGACATCAGAGGTCTCACAGCTCCAGGAATGCCCATGGGATCTCCTGGGATGGAAACTGCAGGGATCAAAGCTGAAGCATTTAATGTCCTTGCCATCGCGAACGATGGAACGACCACAATCTATGATCAAATCAGGCCTAAGTGAACGCCTCTCTGCTGATTTGTGAAAAACTAAGCTTCACGAATAGCAAGGTTGCGCATCAGCAGACCCCAAACACTGGGTTACCCGCTGATGGCGACTCATGCTCGCCAACACGGCCGGCCGATGGCGTAGGCGCATCACCTAGTAGCGGATGTCTGCACCTTCAAATTTGAGTTTGGCATCGATGTCGCTATGGGGCGTCATGTCATCCAGAGGGAGGATCGCAGTGCCAAAGCGCTCAAACTTGCACTGTTCCCAAGGGAGGGCGGTCAGTATCGCTACTGTCATGACGCGGTGATCACTGGATATACGCTTTAGCTCATCACAACTAATGTGAAAGAATTACATCCAACAAGTGGTCAGAGAAGCAGTCCTATCATCAGAGCTGTAGCGATACCAACATGCTGAATCAGCATATTGAATAAGAACTGGATGAAGGGGTGTCACGAAGAAGAATCTGTACTGTCATGAAATAAGAAAATTTGAAGGATCACATGGCAGAATCACTCCAAGCATTGACCCTAAAAAGCGTGGACAGGCATCAAAATCCAAGCCGTGAGCTCAAAGCGTGTCCATCCATGTGAATTGTCAGACATTCCGAACAAAATAAATCTGAAATATCCAGGCAATGCCCGGGTTGATGCACTAAAAAGAAGACATCTGATCGTTTCCAAGTGTCCACAAAGCAAGAGGCTCATACAATTATCAAGGGCTGCCTTGAGACCAACAATGCTTGGGTTGAAACCTTTAATGAACTCGGTTGCGTGCTGGCATTCGACATTGACCCGATGCTTGAAGGGACCGTTACAGTGGACTTCATCGTTAAAGATCTCTGGGACAAAGGCATAAAGGCCACTCAAGATGAAGTGGTTAAAAGTATTTGCAGCTATGCGATTGAAAATAATTATGTTTGGTCTGTTGAAACTATTTTTGACAACTACGACTATACAGCTAAAACCCTCGAGAATCTTGGTGAAGACAGCAAAGCCCTGTTGACTGATATGGCCGATGATTCGGACAATGAGGCCTTTAAAGCCATGGCAAAAGGTGGCTAATCTATGAATCACGGCCTGCTAGAAGATTTGAGCCACTATCAATTAAAATTAAAGCCGACAACCATTAACGAATTTAATTTAACCCGCCAATGATTAGAGCTGAATAAACGATAACCAAGATTTACCATGGCCCTACAGAAAAACCAGTGTTGGCTTTCGTAAAATTTCACAGGCCACATTGACAACATGCAACGTCTCCTACAACTCATTCAGCGACTGACAGGAAAAAAGCAGAAGCCCCCGCTTCACACACCTGAAGAGTTGGAGTGCTTCAAAAGGGATGCCATCGAGAATCGGGGCAAACACTACTGATGCAAGGCGCATTTGAGTATGGGCTGATTGCCATCCTTGTTCTCGGACTTCAAGTTTGCTGGGTCAGCACAGTGCTTTTGAATCGACCACGAAGCCCATACGCTCCAATGCACTCCATAACAAGCGCAATGCTCTGGAGAGGATCTTTGGAACATGCTGATCACTCCAACACGTCCATCATTAAGTCCCTGCTTTGATCACACCTGGATCAGATCAATTCCCCTAGAAGTAGAGAAGACTTGACCGGCACAGACGGAGCGCCTCCCGAGCCGAATTCAACGATGCCTTGTTGGGTGCGATCAAACCTTCTGGAACCACAAGTGCGTCATTAGGATCAAGGTGCACCCGACCAGAGAACCAAGATCCACCCCCAGGAACCGATGCGCGGCAAACCTGATTCTGTTCACTATCCAGCTTGCGTTCAATCACCCAACCATCCACGCGATCAAGGATCTGAAAACGCTGCGCCAATGCTGCTGTTCCAATCAGAGAAAGCAATAGCAAGGTGTGCTTCATCAGTTCAGTTTGCCAAAGTCAGTCAATCGTGCCCGTTCTACTCAGTGACTAGGAGTTGAGTTGATATACAAGTTTGACACCCAGTCGAGAGGTTAATGCAACCTTGAGAGAATCTATTCGTGATCGATAGATCAATGCCTGGAGGTCATTGCATGAAGAGCAACACGGTTGATCTTACCCACAGAATTCAGAGGAAGAGAGGGAAGGACCTGCAAAACTTCAGGAGCCTTGTAGCCAACCCGCTCACGGGCAAAAGAAATCAGCTCTGGAACTGAAGGGGCATCAAATCCAGATTTGAAAGACACATAAGCGTGCACATTTTGTCCATGCACGGAATCTTCAATTCCGATCACTCCTGCCTGGTCTACGGCGGGGGGCTCCATCAAAGCTTCCTCTACATCTTGGGGACAAATATTGGATCCGTCGTGAACGATGATTTGTTTTCTGCGACCGCAAAACCAGAAATAGCCATCATCATCAAGACGCATGGCGTCACCGGTGTTAAACCACCCCTCCTGCAAGGACTCCGCTGTAGCAGAAGGATTATTCCAATATCCGACCGTCAAAGTGGGGGACTTCACCCAGAGAACACCTTCCTCGCCAAAACTCAGCTCTCGTCCGTCGGATGAGCGGATGCAGCCTTCAAAACCAGGACACATTTGTCCTACAGAACCAAGCCGATTTTCACCTTCAATCGGGGAGAGGCTTGCAAAGCCAATCTCACTCATGCCATAGCACTCATCAATACGCTGTCCGGTGGCATTCTCAAACTCAACATGCAACTGATGATTCACTTTGTCTCCACCACTGATGCAAAGGCGAACCGATGAAAAATCACTGCGTTGTAGACGTTCATCGCGCACAAGGCTGAACAACGTGACAGGTAAGGCCATCAAGACCTGCGGGTGGTGCTGCCGAAGCAACATTTCCAGGGATGTACAGCTGAGATTGTTAGGCACAAGAACAGAGGCCCCACGGCACAGCGCAGACAAAGAAAACGTTGATGAGGCGATATGGGATAGAGAACCGCCAGCAAGAAATTGCTCACCAGGCTTTAAGGCGGTGGCATCGAGCAGAGAAGAAAACATCCAGCCCAAGCTTTGCCGTGTATGAGTGACACCCTTCGGTTTCCCTGTGCTTCCTGAAGTGAAGAATAAAAAGCAAGGTTGATCAGATTCATGCTCTGTTTGGGATAGGGCAAGCTCTCCAAAGTCTTGGCTCAGCTCGGAGGTGAATCCATCGTCATTCGCCGTGATGCAGCCAAGATCGCAGGCACTTGAAACATTGCTGGCATCAACATCAGTCTGACGTTCGCAGTGATGCAACAGGCATCTGGCAGCGCTGACCTCAAGAGCATGGTTGATTTCGGGAACGGTATAGCGATAGTTCAGTGGCGTTAACACAAGCCCACAGCGCAAGCCAGCTAAATAATGAATCAACACCTCCAAACTATTAGGCATGAGTGAGGCAATTCGGTCGCCAGGGCGAAGACCGATGCTCAGGTAATGCTTCGCAAGTGCATTGCACGACTGTTCAAGTTCAGCCCAACTCATGCTGCCGTTTAGATCATGCAGAGCCACCGCTCCTGGATCTCGGCTCAAAGCTGATCGGAGCGGATCGTTCAGTTCGACTGGTTTAGCAAGGAATCGACCGGAAACCTGCAAGGCAACAACTCAATTTCTTCCTTTGATAGCACGCATCAAGCGATCGAATTCTGTAATGACCTGCCTGCAAAGCCACATTCAGAACACACTGGAAGAGTCCACCTCTGCCATCCAAAATCTGTGACAGGGAATCCGCTTCAACCCCTCCAACAGTTGGCTCCCTACATCGTGGGTCGTGTTCGGCGTGGAGTTGTCGGCAGCAGTCGCTACGCCTGCAAGCTACGTGAAGCGATCCGCAACGCAGCCTCAGATTCCGAGCGCAGGCCTGTTCTGATCTCCGGGGAGCCTGGCTTGGAAAAGGACAATATCGCGTCCTTGATTCATTTTGGATCGCCAGACCGAAAGCAATTAATGCTTCGGCTTGATGGAGCTCTTCTTAAACCCGATGGCAGCGACATTTTCGGTTCTTCGGGAGATCCATCCAAAGCTTCGCTACTCCAACAACTGGGGCATGGATCGCTACTAATCGATCAACTGGAACGGGTGCCAGAACAGCTCAAATCTCGCCTGTTGGAGTTAGCAGAAGGAAAGGTTGATAGCCAAGTCCGTCTGATCTTCACATCAGAAACACTCAGTCCTGGCTTTGATCGTTGCTGCACAGTGATCCGCGTTCCTCCCCTGCGTGTAAGGCGTCAGGATCTCGGAGAATGGCTGCGTTACGGAGTTCGGCAACGTAGTTCCATCTTGGGCTGGGCTCAAGCTCCTCTGGTTCCCGAGGCGGTGGTGAAACAGTTGCAGGCTTACGACTTCCCCAACAATCTGCGCGAGCTCGAAACGCTGATACAGCAGGCTCTCCAACAAATGGAACAGGAGGGCCAAGCCGCCCCTCACGTGATTCCTGAAGTGGTGTTTTGGACGCCTCAAAGACAACAGCTCTATCGCTTCGACATTTGGCGTTGGAAACCAAAGCTACGTGAGTTGATGCGCTCCCCATCGCTATGGAATGGGTTGCTGTTTGGAGTTGTGAGCTGGTTGTTTGTGTTGGTGAACCTGTGGTTATGGCTCGGACCACAAGACCGGGCCCATAACGGTGCTCTCAATCTGTTCTGGGGCTGGTGGTGGCCTCTCATTCTTTTGAGTTATCCATTCGTGGGTCGACTGTGGTGTTCCTTCTGCCCGTTCATGGTCTGGGGAGAGATTGTTCAACGCTGCGCTCGTCGACTTGGCTGGCAACCCAATCGCTGGCCTCGAAGTCAAAGCGACACTTGGGCCTCACCCATGCTCGCAGCTGGATTTGCTGTGATCTTGATCTGGGAAGAGGTGTGGAACCTACAAAACACAGCTTGGTTGAGCAGCTGCCTCTTGCTTGTGATTACAACAGGCGCAGTAGTCAGTTCACTGCTGTTTGAGAAACGGTTTTGGTGTCGTTACCTCTGTCCGGTCGGTGGAATGAATGGGTTATTTGCCAAACTTTCCGTCTTGGAACTGCGAGCGAAAGCGGGAACATGTAGCGGCAGCTGCAGCAGTTATGCCTGTTTCAAAGGAGGACCCTCGGAAGGGGAAGGATTGGCCACAGAGGGCTGCCCGCTAGGAACGCACCCCGCCCATCTTCAAGACAACCGTAATTGCGTGCTCTGTCTCACCTGCGCTCAGGCCTGCCCACACCAATCCGTACAAATTTCTGTGCGACCCCCTGCCGCAGACATTCAGCGCTCCATGGAAGTTCCAAGTGGCGAACCCGCTCTCATCTTGGTTTTAGCAGGAGATATTTGCTTACAAAACTGGCATCAACTTTGGGGCTGGTGGACTCAAGCTCCGCTGACTCTGGCGGAAGGTCCATTGCTGCCAAGGCTTGGGATCGCAGTCATGACTCTGGCTTTTCCTGCAAGCATCTTCGCAATCGCTCGTTTTCTGCTGAAAAAGGAACGACTCCAACGCACGCTCTATGGATTGCTGCCTTTGCTTTGGGCCGTCATGCTGGCTCAATATCTACCTTTAGGTATGAGCGAGGGTGGAGCTTTCTTACCGGTGAGCTTCTCTCCTCTTGATCTGTCTTGGCAGGAAGCGCTGCCTGTCTGGAGAGCTGATTCCCATGTGATTGGTTTCTGCCAAAGCGGAGCTGTAGGTCTGGGTTTGTTGTGGAGTGTGGTGCTGCTCAGGCGTCAGCTGGCTACCCATCGCTCGGCTTGGATAGTCGCTTCCGCTTGGGTCTCCGTGCTTGCAGTAGGTGGACGATGGCTTGTCGACAGCTAACCCATAGGTGATGAGAAGAAGATCACGTCCTTACCCTCCTGACCGTCAACCAAATCCAAGCTTCGACGGTCCTGATCCACCTGACGCACTAAGAAATTCAATGTGATCGCTGGCTGGGTCATAAAGGGTGTAATTCGCCCCGGAGCCGATACCGATCACACTGCGTTTTGGAACGGTGTGTTCCTGTGAAGCTTCGCCTGCAGGATCAATCACCTTTGACTGAATTTGACCACCTGTGAGCTGAAGTCGGAATTGCCGACCACTGCGAGCGGTAAACAAACGATTCACATCCAGACGGGTGAGGCGATCCAAAAGGATCAGGGGTGACGTTGTCTCAAGCAAACAATCACCCACATCAGCTGAACTTCCGTGGATCAAACCGCAATCCAGTTCAACGAAGCCAAACTGTAGTGAAGCCAACCAATTGAGATGATCCTGGCTTACCGCCGCACGCAGTTTCTCAAAGGTCGTTGGATCGTGATCGCCGTCTAAAGCCTCTGGTTTCTGATCGCCTCGGTAACCATGTCCAGCAAGAAGCTGCTCTTCCCACCAGCCATAGATGCAATTGGGTTGGAAATCTCCACGCTTGGGTTGGCGTAACCGGGATAGCAAGGCATTGCAGTTGCGATCTGGACTGACCATGTCACCCAGCACAAAAAGATGCGCTATCCCGTTCTTTCGTTTCAAGTCGGATTGGATTTGTTCATAGAGATCGAGATCTCCACAAAGTCCAGAAACCAGGGCCCAACGTTCCATCAGCGCTCACACACGTGGCTGGCATCTTCCGCACGTTCGGCGTATTCGAATCCATGGCTCAGTCGCCATGCGAACACCTCTGGCAAACCCGCATCCAAAATGGCTCTGCAGGTTTTTGCCACGTCATAGTTCACCTCGCGGATACTCACCTCACCCGTTCTGTCGTCATGGATGACATAGGTGGCATTTGTGTTGCCGTGTCTAGGTTCACCCACCGAGCCAGCATTCACGATGCGGCGCAACGGCAGGGTCATCTCCTGTTCATTAGATGGCTGCACCCCTCGCTGTTGAACGCTGACACGAATGGATCCACCAGTGAGTTCGCGGACATAAGGCTGATGGGTATGACCACAGAACAGGGTTTCGGCTCCTGCCGTTTCCACCCGTTCTAGTGCTGCAAAAGCATTCATGTCTGGCAACAGATATTCGTGTTGACTGTTGGGACTACCGTGCACAAACAGCAACTTGTCCTTACGCAAGGTCAATGGAAGTTCGGCAAGAAATGCCTTGTTGTCCTCCGTTAAACGGCTCGCCGTCCAATGATGGGCGTGATGCCCTCGGCGCTCTGCAAGCTGTGACGGGTAGCTACATTCGCAAGAATTAAGGCCATCGACAATGTCCTCATCCCAACAGCCTTGGCATGTGGGTATGGAGCGCTGTCGCAGCAGATCCACCACCTCATTGGGCTGGGGGCCATAGCCCACAAGGTCGCCCAGGCAAGTAACGGTGTTAATTCCTTGTTGGTCAATGTCATCCAACACGGCTTCAAAAGCGGCGAGATTGGCGTGCAAACAGGAGATCACAGCATGAGCCATCGTTATCAGTTGAGTTGAAGGTCTGGTTGTTGTTGACGCAGTTGGGCCTGTTGCATTTCGAGAACCTCGTCAGCGAGTAGGCAGTCGCTGATCGTGTTCTGGATCCCGACCTGATCGAGAGCCTTGCCCTGAACAACAAGGTGAGAACATCGCGTTGGCCTACCAGTGGGGGGCTCGACAGACTCAAGAGGGAGAAACTGCGAACCCTCCTGACTCACCATCCAGTTACAGAAAAAAGAACGACCGTCAGGCAAGTTCATCAGGGCCTTAGCGCGATACACATCTCCATAGGCACCATTCACCAGCTCAAACCAAAAGCTACTGAGGCTGCTCGGATCCCAAACGCTGTCGCGAAGGTTGAGATACCAAGCCTCAAGTTGAGTGAAATCCAAAGTGTCTTGCTTAGGCAACTCAGAGTCGCGACCGAAATGCAAGGTCTTCTCAGGTTTGAGATTCAAGCGATCCAATTGCTGCTGAATCCGAGGATCGATCCGATCAGAATCCGCGATGGAGGGAAACCTGAACTGCTGAGCCTCAATCAGTGTCAAGCAATCCTCAGAGGAAGGCAGAGGCGAAACACTTGCATTAGAAAGATCTTGCAGCCGCGGAATTTGATCGCTTAACCAATTGCGATCGATCCCCGCGTTGATCCCCGCCTCTAAACCTTCGTGACTACAACCATCAAGTCGCAAATAGGCACACGAACCTTGATGCTTCAGCAGGGTTTCGCGAATCCAATTGGTTTTTCCGCAGCCGGGAGGGCCAACGATCAACCAGGTCTGCGGCATGGCTCAGAACTTAATGACTTCACTTCCTCGGCAGGTCAACACCAGGAACAGGAATGATTCTCATTATGGTCGATCAAATGCCACTTGTGCCTGTAACAAGTGTTCAGATCCACAACGTTTAGACCACAAAGCTGCCAGATGAGGGGTGTGAAAACACAACCGACGCCCATGAGCAGCTCGGAAACATGCGTTCAAAGTTGAAAAATCCCCTAAAGCTGTTGAGCCTTCAATGTCACACATTGGATGAAATTCGTGCACGGATAGAACTCAAAAGAGAGTGGGGCTTCTAGACCTAAAGAGGAATGCTCAATATGCTGAGACTGCGTCTGCGTTAACCGGCCTTGAGAAGGAACAATCTGGTGTTTTCTTTTTTAGCTGGTCTCTGCTGCGTCTTGATTGTGTCTGGTCTGCCATCCCTAGCAGTGTCGACAAGCAGTGGCCACCAACCACTGAATCTCAGACATGAGAGTTCTCTCCCAGTGATTCCACTGGATAATCAACCTTTTTATCCAGAGCTCGTACAAAGAGCCGATCTCTGGCTACACACTCCTCTAGGTCAGGTCGTAGGCAATACCCCAAGGGACACATTACTAAACTTCTATGCCGTTATGGCTGATGTGGGGATTCTCATTGATGAGGTCACAGCCAACCATTTGAATGATCCAGGTCTGTTCTGGAATCGTCAAACACTGCTCGAGATGGCAGAGGCAGAAGATTTATTTGATGCAGCTGTTTCTGCCTTAGATGGGTCGTCGTTTCCCCTAGGTGTGCGCTCCTACCTTAAAGATGAAGCAGCCATTCAACTGAAACAGGCCCTTGATTTTATTTTCAACAACAGTCGCCAAATCATCAATATTCCAGATGCCAAGGGAATGAAGGAGCTGAATGAGAATCGATCCAAGCAAACACAATCATGGACGCTGCCTGGTTCATCGATTGAGCTAAGCAGTCAGATTCCTGAAAATCAAACCAATAACAATTTTTACTTCTCAGCTTCAACGGTTGCCAATGCATCAAACATCTACGAGCAGGCACAGGGTCAAGCCACAACTGAAGAGAACCAAAAATTTTCTACGAATACATTTTATGAAGACTTCATCCATACACCCGGACACCTCTTTCCACCCAAGTGGTATTTAATTTTACCCAGTAAGTTCCGAAGTTTGATTGAAACAGAAATCCTATTTGGCGAAACGCTATTCCAAGTCGTTTTAGCTGCTTTTGCAGTGAGTATCTTTGCATTGATTACAGCAATACTCTTTCATCAGTTAATTCAAACCTACCAGAAGAAATCAGAGGATCCATCCAGGGCTTGGCTGTTGGATTCCCTTGCCTGGAAAAGAACAGCGCTCATGCTTCCATTGGTTCCACTGGCAAAACTAACCGAAATCTTCATTGACGAATATCTTAACTTCACAGGTTTACCCTTAATCGTATTCACAATCATATTTGAAGTTACTTATTTCAGCTTCCTCGTGATTCTGGTTTTCCTCTTTTTTGAAGCATTTGGACGATCAACATCAGAAACACTAGTTCGAATGTCTGGGACTCAGGAGGTCTGGGAATTATCAAGAACCAGCAATCGGATCATGCCCATTTGCCGCGTGCTTTCCGGTGTTGTCGCCATTGCATTGATCTACCGAATGTTACTCCAACTGGGTCTATCTCCATCCGTTGTTCTAGCCCTATCTACAGTCCCTGGTTTAGCGATTGGCCTAGGCGCATCCAAGTTGCTTGGCAACTTATTTGCTGGTCTGTCACTACAGACCGATCGGCCCTTACGCGTAGGCGAATTCTGCGAACTAGGAGATGATCAAGGCTTCATCACAAAAATTGGTTTGCGTTCTGTAGAGATTGAAACAGCAACAGGAATCATCACCATTCCGAATGCAGTTGCTGAAGACTGCGTTGTGAACAATCTCTCTAGGAATCAACTCAAGTCAAGCACTTCGATGATGCAAGGACTGGAATTGAAGCTTGATCTTGAAGGTCAATCACCATTCAGTCCAGATCAAATCTCGGATTTGCTGTTGTTGTCAAGAACCTATGCCAACAACCGCGTTGATGTCAGTCATCCATGTCTCACTGTTGAGCTACAAGCAGGAGGTGAGCAAATCCTTCGCTGCATCGGTCTCATCAAAGTATCGAACTGGCGTGAATACATCGAGTTAACTGAATCACTAACATTAGCGCTTAATCAACTCATTGTTCAAGTTGAAAAGTCTCATTTTGTTGTATCAGTGTCCTACGCCACAACGGATACGCAGCTATCCACAATCCCGGGAATTGTGCAAAGTATCATTGACGACATCCCAGGCTTTGAACTCAAAGCCTGCCGTTTGATGGACATCTCTGAATTCAGCTACGACTTCATATGCCATACCTTTTCTCAAGGACTGACGTATTCACAGTTCAAAGACTCTATCGATCTAATCAACCGTAAGCTACTCAGAGCCATGGCAGATGCAGAGATTGTGATTCCTTTCCCAACAGCGATTGAACTGGAGTCACAACCCGAACGCTTCACAAAGCGGAAGGATTAACAGGCCGAGACATTTAGCATCAAAAAATTGCTAATATTGACTTCACCGTTTATACAACGTAAATAACAATTCAATCATGAACTTGGTAGACACACCATTAAAGCAACCTAGATTATCAAAAAACGGCAAGTGACGACCCCCGACATCTCATGGAAAGATCTACAGCAATAAATTAGGAATCTGACGATAAATGCAGCGTAGAATCATTGATGGCACAACACTATATTCACCTGCATCATCAAAGTTGGAATCTAAATCCGTGTCATCAAATCACGCCAATCCTGGGGCCAATGGTTGACAAGCAAAGACGCTGCATGCTGCCAATTAAATCTTAAATATTCAGCCATAATCAAATCTCGGTTATTACTTCTAATCTGATCACTAGGCATGCTATCCATCAAACCTCTGGTCAATTCATCAATCGGTAGGCCCTTTCAAGTGGCACAGGTTTGGTTGAGTTGACACCAAGAATAACCCCTCACAACACACCAGATCAAAGAGATAGCCTAAATTGTTAATGGTCCAGTCATAACAACAACTAGTATTGAAATTCAGGATGCAATAGTGAAGATCAATAAAGCTGATTGCTAGACTTCGCACAAGCAGGATATCGAAACGATGGGCGATATATGGTTTGATGCCAATCACGTAGAAGCCTGGCTAGGTGGCCATCCAGTGATTCACGATCTATGTTTACAACTAAGGACTGGAGAATCAACGACGATACTAGGACCAAATGGCGCCGGTAAAAGCACGATAGTCAACCTCATCAATCGCAACCTTTATCCATTAGTGAAGCCAGATTCTCATTTTAAACTGTTTGGTCAAAGCACGATCAATATTTGGCAGCTACGCTCCTCACTTGGACTTGCAAGCAGTGATCTCGAGACACGATTTTCTCCACAAATTCGTGCAAAAGAATTAATTTTGAGTGGTTTTTTTGGATCTACGAGACTTGGTCGTGATCAGATCCCTAATTCGAAACAGCTAGAACGAAGCGAATCACTTCTGGCACAATTGAATCTTGATACTTTTGCGGAGCAACCTTTTGGAGAATTATCAGATGGCCAACGTCGTCGGTTGATGATTGCAAGAGCACTCGTGCACGACCCCAAGGTCTTGGTTCTTGATGAACCTTGTAGAGCTCTCGATCTCAAGGCATGCCATCAACTCCTGGATACGATGCGGAAACTATGCCATCAAGGCACCACTCTGCTTGTCATCACGCATCGCATCGACACCATCATTCCAGAAATGAGCAGAATTTTGTTCGTTAAGCATGGAAGACTCTGTGGGGATGGAACTCCTAGGCAATTACTGCTGGATCACAAGCTGAGCAATCTGTTCGCAACCCCCTTACGCGTCTTTGAACACAAGGGTTACAGACAAGTTCTGCCAGGTTAAAAAATCACTGCTAGGCAGAGCCATTACTGATGCTTGTCTCAAACGATAGCGGATAGCGAGATTCGCCTATAGCAATCACACCGTGACTTATAAAGGCATCAGATTGAGAGTGACTCATCAATGATTCCCCTTTTCAGTGTTGACTCTAAAAAATGTACATTTGTTACCTAGAAGATGGAGCATTGTTGCATTTTAGAAACTTTACGATGAGATTTGTGTTTAGATTTAATGTTTCCTTAAATCCACATTCTTCTTGTATCATATTGGCTCATAGTAAGGAGATGTTATTGATAGGTGAGATGGAGAAAGACAATTCAGCGAATCAAGAGGAATTGCCGTTCAAAGAGCCAGATGACGTCTCGCCTATCGAGCTGAATTCAGAGGAAGCAGAACAACCTCAATCACTTCCGGAACCAGTTATAGCTGTTGCTCCAGAAGCTGGTGAAATTGATGTTGTTTCTTCCCAAGACGAAGACAGCAAAGAGACTCCACCTAATGTTTCTCAACTCTTTGAGTATCTCAAGCAAGGAATGGAGTCGTTACGAGGACTCAATCTTGAAGGATTTAGGCACATCTATCCAGTATTTCTCTCCATTTTCGGAGCGATCCTGCTTGGTTTGGCACTTTTAATGACGATTAATCTATTGCACTCAATGAATCAACTACCTCTTTTTGGTGGTGTGCTTGGGAGTATTGCAGAGCTTATAGGGCTTGTGGCTTTGGTTCGCTTTGTGACTTCTAACCTATTAAAGCAACAAAAGAGAGCTGAATTATTGACACGTATTGCACATTTAAAAAAGGAACTTCTTGGTTGAACCTCTCAATTACGGGATCAAGACAAAGAACAGGTGTGAATGGTGAAGCATGCAGCGATATCGGCGGGGCCGTTGATCGTAAGCGGATGAGTGACTGCGCTGATCCGCTGAAACAACAGTGGACCTTCTGGAAGTGGAAGTCGCTGAGCTAGCTCCTGCCTTTGCTCAAGAGTGTCTTGGCAATACAGCAAGCTCAGATGCGGATCAAGCCGGTATCCGCAATCAGACGCTGAGCGTTGACGTAGCTGGATGAACCAAGGGAACAGTTCGGCCCTGGCTCCAGTGTTGAAGCGAAGAACAAGACTCTGCGTGTAAATCCGAGTGGCTTCAATCGCTTTAGGCCAAAGCTGCACAGGTTGACGGCAATCGGCGAGCTTCTGAAGTCGATCGATCACTTGCTCTTGGCTGGCATCAGGAGCGCCATCAAGAGGCTCGCTGTAGAGCGTGATATGCGGAGGCAATGTGCAAGCCATGACCGACTGACAGGCCAGCGCAGAAAGTTGATCCAATGCCGCCTGATCCTTCCCGCCGGGAAGCAGCCAATACGACACAGCTTGAGCAGACGTTATCAATGCAGGTGGTAGCAACAGATATCAACAATGGTGTTCTGATGATCGAAGAACAATCCCTTGAGTTCGTACTAGCTGGCAACGGTCAAAGGGAGCTCCCAGCACGATCATCATCGCTGCCATTCGCGAGAGGAATCAATGCTCTGTATCGACCCGGCACAGCTGATCCGTTGAACATTGCCATAGGAGAGCCTTTAGTCAGGTAACGCCGATTTAGGAGTCGTCGTCTGGTGAAAGATTTCAATGACCTCCTCCGCTAGGGGCTGGCTCTCTTCAGCAGGAATGAGCACTTCGAGGTAAGCAGCACCTTGATGAGCGCTGATTGCGGAGAATGCTTGCTCAAGTTCCGCAACGGTTCCAGCCCGTCCACACCACCAACCCTTGCAGCCAAGGGCAGCAGGAATGTTTGCGTAGCGCCAAGGCGGCAAATCGTTGTAGGCATGTCCCGTTTCACTGATCAACGCCTCGATCCCATGGAGGCCATTATTCAGAACGATCACCACTGGATTTACCCCTGTAAAGCCCATCACCCCGATTTCCTGCACCGTGAGCTGGTGGGCGCCATCACCGGTGACCAAAACGACCCGACGCTCGGGTTCAGCTAAAGCGCATCCAAGAGCTGCCGGTGTGCCCCATCCGATCGATCCCCAGAGGGTTTGACTTTCCATTGTCACGCCGTCCGGTAGCCGGATGGCGTTGAGTTTCAACAGGCATGTGCCGGTCTCGGATAACAACAGGTCGTTGGGGCGCAGGAATTGCTGCAAGCGGGGGTAAAAGCTTGCTGAATCGGTGGGTTGATCTGGCGCTCCAACACGGGGAAGCATGGGAGCGGGCTGTACGGGTCGATGCTCTCCCCAGTAAGAGAGACGGTTCGACGAGGACTGAAAGCGTCTCGTTAGTCCTGCCAAGACATCACTGATGCTGACACTCGTGAACACCTGATGTCCGGCTTGGACCCAATCGGCATGCAAAGCAACGATCCGGTTGGGATCGAGTGACCCACTCCAGAGGCCAGTGTTCAGGTCCTCCAAAACAAGCCCCCCTAGATCGACCACCAGATCGGCATCTTCCACCACGCTTTGCAGGGCAGCTGGGGTTGACCGACCGCCGTTGTACATCCCGAGGAAAGCGGGGTGTTGCTCACTGAGTAGTGCCTTGTCCATGGGGGTCGTGGCATAAGCCAGACCGGAGGCCTTGAGAAATTCCTCGAATGCATTCACTAGACCGAAACGCTTCAGGGTGATGGTGGGGAGCACAACTGGACGTGAAGCTGAGGCAATGCGTGCCTCCAGGAGATCAAGGACAGCCTCAAGTTCCGCTGCAACACTGTCGTGTTGATCGATTACACCAAGAGGAGAACCCTGGATCGGCGTACCAGTGATCGGCATGAGAGCCAGATCCATCGGAAAGGTGAGATACGCAGGCCTGGATTCCTCCAGAGCTTTATCAATCACCCGCTCCAATTCGATGACGGCGTTTTCGGGCGTGAGCCTGGCGCTGACACAACTTGCAGAAGCAGAGATGGCCTCAAAGCGGTCATAGTTTCGATCGCCGAGGGTGTGATGACAGATGAGCCCTTGTCGCACGATCCGAAGACTGGGAGTGCCTACCAGATGAAACACGGGTAGACGTTCAGCCATTGATCCCATCAGGCCATTCAGAGCACTCAGTTCGCCCACTCCATAGGTGGTGCAGACGATGGCAGCGCCTCGGCGGCGGGCATAACCATCAGCGGCGTAAGCCGCATTCAGCTCATTGGCTGAGGGCACCCAGCTCAGGCGGCGATGCACCTCCACCGCATCATTGATTGGAAAGGCATAGTCACCCGGTACACCAAACACATGGCCGATACCGAGATCTGCTAAACGATCCAAGGCATAAGTCACGACAGAAGGAGTCATCAAGCCGACATGAGGATCACTTGGTGAGTCTGATCGTGGTCTTAGCGATAGGCCATGAGATAGGTCGCTATTCGGTATCGAGACAAAGATTCGATCGCGATGAACTGAGGCTTCTTTTTGAGAATGGCCTTGGTGTTGGGCTGCTCACGATCATGCAGCTGGTGCGGTTTGAACGTGAGCAAGGCAGGGCATGAGCTGGATGACGACTCGTAGACGCTGCCATTGGAATCATTGGCTACAAGGGGAATCAACCCGGCCGAGCAACACTTGCCTTCGTGGTCGCTGAAGCCACACAGGACTTCGAGCTGATTCTTGTGCGACTGGGGTTGATGATGATTCATCGAAATTTTTAGATGGCGCCGGTCAGCACGAGTTCTTCTGGTTGAGCATCCGACTTTTCACGAGATGAAAGGGGGTCGAGGCTGATCAGCAGTTTTGTTGCTGATCCGGTGGGTTGCGGTGGAATGGTCATCACCACATTGCCTGCCTGATCCGGCAGAAAGTGAACGCAGCCTTTAACCCCGTCTGGCGTCACAGCCCAGAGGCGGTAAAGCCTTCCTTCAGGAGCCTGCGGCAGTCGATTCAAGGTGAGGAGGTTGCTTGCCTGTCCAGGACGAATGAGAACCTCACCATGTGCGCTTTGCATCTTTCCTAGTGTCGTGGCATGCAGCTCCACCCTTTGATCACCAGGGTGTAGAGAGATGGGGGACGTTTCTCTTCTCACAGAAGCGATCTGCAGTTTGGATTGATAAAGCTCAACGCCAGTAATCGCGAGGATCAGAAGTAAGGCTCCAATCAACCAGTTCTGGGGGTTGGAGGTGCTTTTTTTAATCGACGAATTCAGAAGTCTCTCTCTGACTGCATCAGAAAGTGGCGGTGCAGAATGATTCTCAATTCGGCTGTGGGTTGTTTGCAGGTTCTCAAGAAGAGTTTGCTCTTCTTGAGAACATGGTTCAGTCGCCAAAGCTGTTTCCTCTTCAGGACTGAGGTTGCCCAGCACCTTCCCGGCTAACAGTTCATCCCGTTTGCTGAATTCATCGTGGATTTGTGAACGCGAAGTCATTGTTAGTTTTCCTCGTGTGATGAAAGTGCATGACGGAGTTTGAGCAATGCCCGACGACTGATCGTCTTGACCGTTCCCAGTGGCAGTTGTAGCGATGCTGCAATGTTGCTTTGACTGATGTCTTGGTGATAATTCATGGCCAGGATCTGTTGTTCACGCGATGAGAGCTGAGCCAGGGCCCGTTCAAGTTGGAATCGGGAATCAACGGCCTGGAGATCAATTGGATCCTGCTGACAGTGAGCTGGACGAAATCGTTCGAGAATTCGTCGGCGATTGCGATGTTTGTTAATTCTGTTGAGGCCCATCGATCGGGTCAGGAGCAAAAGGTACTGACGGATTTCCCCACGATTCGAATCGAAGCCCCCACGTTGTAAGCGTACGAAAACATCGTGAGTGAGATCTTCAGCCTCCTGTCGCTGTGAGAGAAGGCTGAAGGCGAGCCGATGCACAGCAGCTGAATGTTCGTCGTAGAGGAGGGCTAGCTCCTCAGGACTGATGGCTTCATGAGAGCTCACGTGTGACCCTGCAGCACCAGATCCTGGACCCCAGTCCAGAGGTAGATCCCACCAAATGTCAGCAGAACCATGGCACTAATTCCCGTGATCTGCTCCCCACGTTTGAGCAGGGCGCGGCGCAGACCACCGAGTTCAACACCTAATCCTGCTAGCAAGATCACCATGCTGTATCCAATGGAATACAAAACCATTGATAGAACTGCCAACGGTGGCGTGCTTGTGGCTGCAGCTGCACTGAGTACGGCGGCAAGCACCGGGCTTGCACAGGGAGATGTGACCAAAGCGAAGGTGAATCCAATCAAGAAAGGGCCTGCCACAACCCTGTGGATCCATCTCGGCGCTGCAATGCCTCCAACATTGAGGCGATGCCAGGGGAACCGGGGGCCCCAACCTTTCAACTGCAAAGCCATGGCAATCACGATGACACCTGCAGTGACGAACAATCCACCTCGGTGATCAATGATCAGTGCTCCTGCCAATGAGGTGAACAAGCCAAGAATGCTGTAGGCCGTCACCACGCCAAAGCTGAACTGGATCACCTTGCCAGGGTTCGGGCGTTGCTGCTTTTGAGCCCCCAGATAAGAGAGCTGTACGGGAAGCAACGCAAGCACACAAGGAGACACGCTGGCAATCAGTCCGCCTCCGAAGGCCAGTGCTGGCAACCCGAATACAGCCCAGGCATTTTGCCCAGTCCAACGTGTGAGCCAATCTGCATAGCTCTGACTGATTAACAGAACGGCTGACTCAAGCTGCGCTGCAGAAATGACAACAACCGCTGCGATCAAGGCGAGAACCAAGAACTGAGCGCGGCGTGATGTCCAGAGATGTCTAGTGGAAGTTGCCATGTCCCTTCAGCGACCAAGCATGAAGCGAGTTTTCTTGATGGCCTGGAGATAAGGATCAAGCTTGGTCTGCGCACGAAACGTTTTAACTGCTTCGCCGGTTTCTGGATTGAAGATGCTGACCAGACTGGTTTGACTCCTATTGCGCATAAAGAATTGCCCTAAGCCGAGTTTCTCTGCTCGTGCAGCAGAAGTCTGAGCAGCGGTGGAATTAGAGACATCGAATCTCACCCAATGCACTGAGTTGCCTTCTTGTTGGCGTAGGGAGTTCATGACCGGCTTAATTTTCTGGCAAGCGCTGCACCAGGTTGCATAAACCTCAACCATCACCGGTTTTCCCTGGAGAGAGGTGGCGAGGGGACTTGCTGCTTTTGCTGGTTTTAAGAGCGAAAGTGCCACAGGTGTTTCTGGAAGTGGGGCCAGAGTTGCGGCGATAGGAACAAAGGCAGCTCCCAACAGTGTGATGACCAGAGCACGTTGTTTCAAAGTGAGAGTTGAATCACTGCCTATCCATACCGGCGGAGCGCTCAATCGGATTCAAAACAGAGCAGAGTTGATCCAACCAGATCTGGGAGCCCCCTTCAAAGCAATTAAAAACCAAATAACGAACAAACCTCAAATGGGTTCAAGCTTGGAACGTGTTCGGCTATTAAGTAACATCGCAAGCAAAAACCCTAGAAACTGAACCATCACGACTGAAGGCCCTGAAGGAAGATTTGACAAGCCTGAAAACAAAAGTCCTAGCAATGCGCACCCACCACCAATGACAGATGAGATGATCACATAAATAGGAAAACTTCGACTAAGCAATCGACCTGCACAAGCAGGAATCACAACAAAAGCTGAAATCAACAAAACGCCTACGGCTTTTATTGATATTGCAACAACAACAGCCAAAAGAATGATAAATGCCAAACCATGCCAACGCGTCCGAACTCCCATCGCACCCGCTAAGTCTTGATTGAGAGTAAGCAACACCTGAGCCCGCATACTTAGGCCAAGATAGATAACACTTGCAACCAGAAAACCGGCAATAACAATAACATCAAGCCGACTTATTCCGAGGATATCCCCGAACAAAAGCTGTTGAATTCCTCCTCGATAGGTTTCTACACGGCTAAGCATCAAGATTGCTATTGCAAGTGAACTTGAATAAACAATGTTGAGCAGCGCATCCGTGGGAAGAGCGCTGCGCTCAACCAACTGACTAACAAGCAGTGCGAACAGAACAGCAAAAGGAATCAAAACAAGGGTGGGATTCACCCCGAGCAAAATGCCTAAGGTGATTCCTAACAGGGATGAATGGCCTAAAGCATCACTGAAAAAAGACAGCTGCCTCAGAACAGCAAAGCTGCCGAGTACACCGCCAAGGGCTCCGGTGAGCATGCCGCCAAGTAAGGCGCGTTGCATGAACGGCTCAGACAGGAGGCTTAAAAAATCTGCTTCAGCCATGGGGCTGATGGCGCTGAGAGACCATGTTCAGTCCATAAAGCTCACCCACACGCTCCTCACTGAGGGTTGCCTCAGGACTACCACTGCAGCGCAGACTTCGGTTTAAGCACAGCACCTGATCGCTGCTTCGGCGGACCATCTCAAGATCGTGAGACACCTGCAAAACAGTCCAGCCTTCCTGACGACGTAGTTCCAGGAGTTGTTGTTGAAACTGCTCAATGGAATGAACATCTAAACCTGCTTGCGCTTCATCAAGCACGAGCAATCGACGAGGACGAACCAGGCAAAAAGCCAGCAACACCCGCTTCAACTGACCACCTGAAAGTTCAGTCAACAGGCGATGACGTAGATCACAGGTTTGAGTTCGCTCTAGGGCCGTCAACACGGCATCCTTTCTCTGCTTCCCTGATCTCCAGGGCAGGCGTGGCCCCGGCAAATCAAATCCGAACCCAACAAACTCAGAAACGGTGAGAGGCAATAAACCTTGAACCACAAGGTTTTGGGGTACGTAGGCGATCTGCGCACGCACAGAACGCGGTAAACAACCATGCGCATCAAGGGGTTGACCCAACAACTCAACTCGACCAGATGCGTGAGGAAGCAGCCCTAACAAAGCAGAGACAAGAGTGCTCTTTCCTGCTCCATTAGGACCAACGAGGGCCGTGTCACTTTCTGCGGGAAGGGCGAAGGAAACGCCTTCTACTGCCAAACGTCCACGACGTTCGACACTGAGATCATGAACCGTTAGGACTGCTTCTTTCACGCTCATCACTAGCCGCCGAAGGCCTTGATGAGGGAGGCCACGTTGCTCTTCATCACTTTAAAGTAAGTGTCGGGTTGTTTCGACGCTTCTTCCGAACCAGTCTCCAATGGGTCAAAGGTCACGACGTTGACACCAAGATCCTCTGCTACGGCGTTAAAAGAGCGATCACCTTCCTGGGGTTCACTTAGCAGAGCCTTGAGTTGGGTCTGCTCCACTCTGTTGGACACGCGTTGGAGATCCGCGGGAGTGGGGTTCATCTCGGGAACGTCAACGACAAACTCAGCTTTGAGGTCATAACGCTCTGCGAAATAGGGTGCGAAGTCATGGAAGGCGATGAAGGTCTTACCACTGAAAGGCTTGAGCTGAGTGGCAAAGGTTGTATTCAACTCCTTCAGCTGATCGCTGTATGCAGACGCCCGTTGGGTATAGCCGTCAGCGCAATCTGGATCAGCCTTGACCAAACCGTCACGGATGTTTTCGACCTGTTGGACAGCGCGGAGTGGATCCAACCAAATGTGGGGATTAACCTCACCATGATCGTGATCATGGTCATGGTCGTGGTCACCACCCTCGTCCTCATCCGACTCAATCACAGCAACACCGCGACTGGTGTCAATCACCTGAAGCGAGTCGTTTTCGGCTGAATCGGTCAGCTTGTCGAGGAAATATTCCATACCCAAACCATTCTTAACCAAGACTGAAGCCTTACTCAGGGCAGCAATGTCAGAAGGAGTGGCCTGAAAATCGTGGGGGCCAAGGTTGGGTGGAATCAGGGCCGTGACAGTCGCACACTCACCGGCGACCGCTTCCGTAAACAGAGTGATTGGCAAAAACGTTGTAACAACGTTTAGCTTTGATTGATCGCTCTTAGGATCTGTTTTTTGCGCAGTGCCACAGGAGACAAGAGCCGCCATAAGCAGCAGAGTTCCTGAAACAGACCAGAGAGATTTAGGACGAAGGCTTGAGGGTAACAAAGACATGAGAGGACATTAAATAAGAAAGAACGAAGGACGTAGTTTAAAAGTTAAAGGTTGTTTTCACCAATCCACCGAGCTGACTCAAAGTATCATCGCCACCATTTAGATCAGTATTCTGACCTTCAGGACGACTCAAATAGAACAATGCGGGTGTAACACTAATGTTGTCGGTAACCTGGAATTGATACCACCATTCCCAGACGTAATTACCATCTGCAGGAACTTCATCACCCTTCAAATCTGTTGCGAAAACAGGCTGTCCGACAGCCATACCTGCATTGTTACCCTTCAAGAAAACGTCACTCCATTCCAGGCCAAGATTCCATGACTGACTTGCCCTGACATCTCCATCATTCTTAGCGTAGAGAGAGTTGTAACCATAACCTGCAGAGATCGATGGTATCCAACCACTGTCTTGTGGCTGCCAAGAACCACCAATGCCCCAAGCATTCATAAAGGCATTACTGCCAGAGAAGTAATTATCGGCAGCAAAGGTAGTGCCGAATCCACCGACCAATTCAGACGGGCTTTGAACGCCCGACCAAATAGCGGCGATGTTCCAGTTTTCTGATTCATACGCAAGTTGTACAGTTCCTGAAGCTTCAGAAAATTCTGTTCCTATGCCACCAGCATTAGGGTCTGAA
>MDSV01230094.1_pt1 | contig 26555 bp, 23 predicted proteins | sample 810851 | NCBI WGS metagenome assembly MDSV01 (sample SAMN05326640, study PRJNA326480) | marine metagenome | isolation source: seawater | place: Atlantic Ocean: North East | collected 2012
CTTCCATGTCTTAAGACAAAGTACCATCGGCGCAGAAAGGCTTGACTTCCGAGTTCGGAATGGGATCGGGTATTACCCTTTCGCAATAATCACCAGGCGTAATTCTTATACACTTAAAAAACATTATGTAAAGATTGTATTTGAATTAGTAACTTCTTGTAAATTTACTTAAATTAGACCCACTTTTTACCTGATCATAAATCCATTTATAGGTTTTTTCTAATCCAGTTTTGAGGTTAATACTAGGGACCCAATTAATTTCATCGTTAATTTTAGTATTATCACTTGATCTTCCTCTTACGCCTTTTGGTTTATCTAGTTGATAGTTTCTTTTTAACTTTATTTCTGAAATGTCCTCAATTATGTCAATCATTTGGTTTATTGAAACTTGTTCTGAGCTGCCAACATTGTAAACTTGCTGGCTAGTAGAATTAAATATTTTTTCTGTTCCATCCAAACAATCTGAAATATATAGAAAACTTCTTGTTTGCTTTCCATCACCCCAAACATCAAGAGTTTCTAAATTATGTAACTTTGCATTAATTATTTTTCTGCATAAAGCAGCCGGAGCTTTTTCTCTTCCACCATCATAGGTTCCTATTGGACCATAAACATTATGATAACGAACAACTCTGGTTTCTAAACCAAAATCTTCACTAAAGTGCCGACACATTCTCTCGCTAAATAATTTTTCCCAACCATAACCATCCTCTGGTTCCGCTGGGTATGCATCAATTTCTTTAAGTCCTGGAACAAAAACCTCTTTTTGTTTTTGTGCATTATAAACACAAGCACTAGAAGAAAAAAAATATTTTTTTACTTTATTTTTAATACAAGACCTTAACATGTTGGTATTTATTAAAACTGATAACATACACTCAGCCTTATTGTTTTCAATAAAACCCATTCCACCCATATTGCAGGCCATGTTATAAATATAATCTACACCGTCTGTTACTTTGTCACAATTTTCACTTTCCTTGAGATCAAGTGAAAAATTTTTATTTTCATCATAAATTTGAAACCAAAATTCTAAAGGCTTTACGTCTGCACAGACTAATTTATGACCTTCATCCATTAATCTTTTTACTAAATGACCACCTATAAAACCACCAGCACCACAAACTAAATATGTTGACATAAAACTTTTATATTAAATAAATTCATAAAGAACAAATGTAAAATTAATACTTTTTAATTTCTTTTTCTATCGCTAAAAGTATTTTAAGATTTATATTTAAGAATCGTTCTAATTGCGAAAAAAGCATCTTTAAGTCCAATTTTTTTTCCATCTTTGTAATCTCTCCCAGTGTAACTTATAGGTACCTCGCGTATTTTAATTCCTAAATTTGACAATTTTGTTGTCACCTCTGGGCAAAATGAGAAGTCATTTTCTTTTATTTTAAGTTTTTTTAGCGTCTTTGTTTCAATCACTTTGTAACAAGTGTGAGCATCTGTCAAATTTTGACGATTAATCATATTTGATATTTTTGTTAATATAAAATTACCAAAAATTCTAAATTGTTTGACTAAAGTAAATTCAAAAAGACTTTTGTTTCTACCTAACACTCTTGATCCATAAACAACTTTTATATTGCTATTTTTAAATGGTTTTAAAAGTTTATAATAATCACTCGGATCATATTCTAAATCTGCATCTTGGATGATTACAATTTCACCTTTAATATAATTTAGACCTGATTTAATTGCAGAGCCTTTGCCTTTATTTATTTTATTAAAGATTATTCTATCAACTTTATTAATTATTTTTTTTTTTAATATTTCAACTGTTCCATCGTTTGATCCATCATCAATTATTAAAATTTCTTTTTTAATTTTAATTTTGTTTATTTTATTAATAATTTTTTCAATAGTTTTTTTTTCATTATGGCATGGAACAATTATGGAAACTAACATCAGTTTTTTTTAAGAAGTATGCTTTACTTTTGACTTATAAATAAATGATTTGTAATGTAAATAAAATATGCTTTTAACAACCCAATATCTTATTGGAGTATTTATAACTTTTGCAACCTTGTTTGGATATGGAAGCACATTCGTAAAAAATAGTGATATATTTTTCGTATCACTTGTAGGGTATATAGTTGTTGGCATAATTTCTATTACAATACATTTTTTCTCACCAATTAATGAAATTGTGAGCCTGATAACTATATTTTTAGGTATTGTATTGTTTTTAATTAATTTTAAAAAGAACAAAATATTTTTGGGGATTTTATTTTTACCAGTTATTTCATTAATTTTAATTGGCTATTCTGAACATCCTATTGATGCAAATCTTTATCACCACCCATACATAACTTATTTAACAAATGAAAAATTAATATTTGGGATAGCAAATATACATTCAAGATTTGGTCATACATCGTTTTTACAATTTGTACAGTCAATAATGGTGAATGATTTTTTAACAATTTTTAGTATCTCAAATATTAATTTAATTTTTTATTTTTGTTTTATTTATTATTGTCTAAATATAATTTTGAATAACAATAATAACAATTTTGTACTAATAGTTACGTGTTTAGTTTCTAGCTTTATATTAATTAAATTTGCAAGATATAGGGAATTTGGAAATGACCTAATACCTTTTTTGGTTGCAAATTATTTTTTAATAAATCTAATTGCTTTAAATTCAGATTCAAAATTTTATTCATCTTTAAATAAAGATAATATTACAGCTTATTCACCAATTTTTTTCTTTTTTATGTTATCGCATAAAATAAGTTACATTTTTTCTTCACTAATTTTTTTTAATATCAAAATTAAAGAAAATTTTTTCAATAAGAAATTTTTATTATGTTTTATAATTTCTTTAATTTTAATTTCATTGTGGTTTATTAAAAACTACATAGAAACCGCCTGTTTAATATACCCAATAACTCAAACCTGCTTTAGCAATGTTGAATGGATATTATTTGGCGAAGCTAGTCCAGACTTTGCTAGAATTAATGCTGAAGCATGGTCTAAGGGATGGATTGATAGACCAAAAGATTTGGTAATTAGTATGTCTGATTATAATAGATCTACAATATGGATCTCTGTCTGGTTTAGTAAACACTTTTTTAAAATTTTAGAATTACTATCTCCTTTATTATTATTAATTTTGGTTTTTAAAATAATTTTCTCAAGATCAAAAAAAAAAATTAAAAATGTAATTACAAATACAAAATTAAAAAACTTCTTATGGAAAATTTTCTTTTTAAATTTAACAGGGATATTAATTTGGTTTTTAAATGCACCAATTTTTAGATATGGAGCTTTTTATATTACAACTTTTATTATAATATTTTATTTAATTTACGATTTTGATATTATATTAAAATTAAAGATTAAAAATAAACTTAAATATATTTTTTTAATTTCATTTATTTTTTTCATAAGTAAAAATTTAGAGAGACAGTTTAATTCTAAAAGTGATTTTTTTCCAAAAACAAGACCTAAGCCAGAATACTACGAATTAGTTAGTGATAGGGAAATAAAACTAATAAAATCAAAAAAAGAGCTTAATGCTTGTTATATTTCAGAATATATATGTTCTAACATGATACCAAAACAAATTAATATATCTAAATTTAATGGTTATCTTTATTTTAAATCAGATAAAAAATAATTTATTTTTCTATTATTAAAATAAAATTTGAAGGTATTGCAAAAAGATTAACGCTTTTTATTTTAAAATTTTTTATGTTTAATGATACACAAAAATTCACTAAATCTTTTTTTGATAATAAATTTAAGTTTTCTTCTTTAGATAAAAAATCTTCACCTAAGTATTTAAGTATTTTTCTGTGAAGATTTTTTTTGAAGTAATGAATTAAAGGTAATTTTGTATGAAATTCTATCGGATAGAATCTGTTGGGTGTTGATATAATTATTTTTTTTTTACTCACCCTAATACATTCTTTTATAAATTCTATTTGATTAATATCACTTCCAACATGCTCAATTGTTGCATTACTAATCACTAAATCAAAACTATTATCTGTAAAATTCATTTTTCTTGCGTCACCAGTAAAAGTTTTTATGTCTGGATAAATTTTTTTTAAACTATCTAAGTCTAAATTTGATAAGCAACTAATAGTAACTTTGCCATAAAAATTTTTGATAATATGATTTTCATGTTCTTGCAAAGATGAAGTAGTTCCAACATCAAGTAGATCTTTATCTGAACCTTTGTGAAATTCTTGATTAATTATATTAAAAATTTCTTCTCTTTTTTTTTTAATTATTGAATTAAATAAAAAATTTAATTTAAATAAATTTCTGGCGTAGTTTTGATTAATTTTTAGGTTCATTTTGTTCTAATTCACTAATAGATATAAATTTGTCTTTTATTTCAGGATATTTAGATTTAATTTCCTCATAAAAGTTCCATGCCATTACTACAACCTTATCGATATCTTTATCTAAAATTTTTTCGCTACTATCAATCTTAATTTCCGTCAAGGGTATATATTTATTGATTTTTAATTTGTTATCCTCAATGATAAAATTTAAATCTTTTTTATCTACTCCAAAATAATTTAATTTTGTTGTAGCTTTAGCTGGCGCACCATATCCAATAATTTTTTTATTTTTTTTTTTTAATTTTTGAAAATTACTTTTAAAGTTTTTTTTAATTTGATTTATTTTTTTACTAAAGTCATAATAAGTTGACATTTTCGATAAACCAAATTTTTCCTCTTCATGTAATAGTTTCTTAACGGAGTCATCATCTTTTAGTTTTGTATCTTGGGTAACGTATATTCTTATAGATCCTCCATGAGTATTTATTTTTTCTGCTTTAAAGATTTTAAGATCTAGTTTTTCTAGAAATTTTTTTAAAGTTGAAAGGCACCAATAATTGAAATGTTCATGATAGATATTGTCAAATGTTAAATCTTTTATAGTATTTAATAAATATTGAACCTCTAAAACTATTTTACCTTCTGGTTTTAATAAATTCTTCATATTTATTGCCATTGATTTTAAATCATCAGCATGTGCAAATACATTTGATGCTAAAATTAAATCTGCACCATTTTTGACTGGCATTTTTGCCTTATCATCTAAATATCCATTAAAAGTATTAATTCCATTCTTATTAGCTGTATCAGCAAGATTTTTTGCTGGTTCTATTCCTTGGATATTTTTGAACCCTCGGTCTAAAAATGGTTTTAATCCAATTCCATCATTGCTCCCTACGTCAATTATATATGATTCTTTCTCTAACTTAAATTCATCAATGTATTTTTGTGCTGCATTATCAAAGTGGTCTCTAAATAATTTACTAGTTGAGGATTGATATAAATAATTAGAAAACATCTCTTCACTTTTTATCGCAACTGATAATTGACAGTTATAACAATCTGAGCAAACATTTAATTCTAAAGGATAAATTTTTGTTTTTTCGCTTATATTATCAATTAAATTATTTGCTAGAGGTTGGTAGCCTAAAGATAAAACTCTTTTAAGTTTTTTAGAAGAGCAACATCTACATTCAGTTTTATATATAGACGATAATAAATTTTTTTCTTCTTCATCTACAAATTTATAAGGTATCGTATGAGTGATGCCATAATTTTCATGTTCACGTTCTCCTCTTACTAAATTTAAAAATATTGAGTCTTCAGTAAAAACCATCGTATGCGCTACGTTTGGTTGTGTCACAATCATATCTCCAGCATTAACAACATGTGTTATTTTTTGTGACTTCTCGTCTACTAAATCTTTGTAAATACTTATAAATTGACCTTTAATTAACAAACATTTTTGCTCTTGAACCGGATGAAAATGATTTGCTCTCATCGTTCCTTTTTTTGACTCTATATAACCAATCATATTTATTGGTTCTGGAAGGTCATAGTTACTAATTTTTCCTCTTTCATCTATAAAATCTCTTACCCCTTGAAAAGTATACTCTAATTCCTTATCAAATTTTTCATATGACCATTTATTGATCATTTCTTTAATACAAGTTTCCAAATCGTACACAAATTTGAAACCTGTATTTAATAATTTTTTATTTGACAGTGAATACCCCTCATTAGGGACTTCATCATCTGTAACCTTTATTTGTAGTTGTGGACTATATTTTTTGCAAAGTTCTGCAACATCTTTTACTTTAAGATTCTCTTTTGTTAAGTTATATATTCCATCCTCAAGACTTTCGTTTTCCTCTGCATATTTAAAACATCTTGCTACATCAATCAAAGGCACTAGGGTTTTTAATTGAACTCCACCACCAAAAAGATTTATTATTCCATTTTGTGATGCAATTTTAGAAAATAAGTTTGGCATTATATTAATTCGCATAGTATCTGTTGAAAAACCATATACTGAACCAAGTCTAAAAATTGAATATTTTTTACCTGAATTTATGATTTGTTTTTCATTTTCTACTTTGCTTGTTGAGTAAGGTAAAAAAGTAGTAGTTTTTTCATTTTCATCTAAATTTTCTTTTTTTTCTGTCAAACCCTCGAAAACTACATGTGTAGATGGAAAAATAATTTTCGCATCTTTATTCATTGCATTAAGTACATTTTTAGTACCATCAATTGCAGTTCTTATAGTCAAATCATCTTTTTCTTTATCCATCTCTTTTTTTACATAAGCTACATCTGTAATACCTGCCAAATGATGTATTACTTCTGCATTGTTTATATATTGCTCAATAACTTCATAATTTAAAATATCAGCCTGAATAAATTTTATTTTTCTTCTCTTTAATTCATTAACACGTTCTGAAATAAATCTATTATCTAAAACAACAACTTCATATTTCCAACTAAAACCTGAGTATAATTTACTTAACTCAGTTCCTATGTACCCAAGACCACCAGTAATTAAAATTTTTTTTCTCATTAAAGTCTACTTTTAATAATTTGAAAAATTACTTTAAAAAAATCAGTTAATTTGATTTTTTTTCCTTCTTCAAAGGTTCTTCCATTATAATTAATTGGAACTTCATAAAATTTTTTACCATTTCTTACAACTTTTCCAAGTATTTCTGCCTGTTGCTCAAAACCAACAGATTTTAATTCATTACTATTTATCAAGTCTTTTTTATAAACTACATAACAAGAATAAATATCTGTAAATGTTGTGTTATAAATTATATTAAACAGATTTGTTATTATGAAGTTTCCTACCTTGTTTAAAAAATAGTGAGATCTTATATATTTATTGAAGTGAAATCTTGATCCAATAATCAAATCTGGTTGAAATTTTAAGATAATGTCCACAAATTGTAAATAATCATTTGGGTCATATTCATCATCTGCATCTTGAAAGAAAATATAATTTCCTTTTGCTAATCTTAGTGCCTTTTTAATGCTTCCTCCTTTTCCTAAATTAATTTCATTATTGATTAAGTTTGTATAAAGATCTGGATTTTGTTTTAAAATTTCAGATGTACCATCGTTGGATGAGTCATCAATAACGATTATTTCAAAATCACATTTATCTTTAAATTGAGAATTTATTTTATTAAGAGTATTTAAAATTGTATTTTTTTCATTATAAGCAGGTATGATTATTGATGCAAAAACTTTCATTTCAATTTCTTATCTGATAAAATTATAAAAATGCTTTGTACATTTAACAGTAATAAACTCAACATTAATCAAAAATTTATATCTATACTATTTATATTTTTACCTTTTTTACTAATTACAGGTCCTTTTTTAAGTGATCTAGCGGTTTCTATTGTAACAATATATTATTTTTTTAATATAAAATCCATAAAATTTGATTATAAAAATAAAATTTTTTTATTATTCATCTTGTTTTATCTTGCTACATTTTTAAATTCATTTAATTTTGAATATTATTTGCAATCATTAAAATCATTTGGTTTTTATTTTAGATTTATTTTTTTTGTTATAGTAATTAACCATCTAATTAGGATCGATAAAGATATTTTAATTGATCTATATAAAGTTACTTTATTATGTGTATTAATTGTCTGCGCTTCAGCGTACTATGAATATGTAGAAATACGATTAGAATATTTTCAAAGAATGGCTAATGCAGATTTAATTGACCAATTTATCACAATCAAAAATACAACTTCACAAAGGGTTAGTGGTATATTTGGTAATGAACAAATTTTAGGTAGTTATCTATTAAAAATTTTTCCAATCTTTCTAGGAACTTATTATTATGTAAACAAAAAAAAAAAAATAAATTTTCAAAATAATTTAAAAATATTATTTTTTATAATTTTATTTGGTAATACAATTGTAATATCTGGCGACAGAGCTCCCATAATTTTATTTTCGTTTGAAATATTATTACTTTTTATTTTTTTAAAAGAATTAAGAAAATATTTTTTTTTATCTGGGATAGTGTTTATTCTAATTGCATCTACAATTTTAATTTCTGATCCACTGCTTAAAGAAAGAGTTATAAATGTTACTATTACTAATATTACAGGAAAATATAATGAAGATAGGCCAACATTTATATCTAAAGCTTATGAAGGACATTTCCAAGCAGCAATAATGATAGCTAAAAAATACCCATTATTAGGTTCAGGAATTAAAGGTTTTAGAAATCAATGTAAGAATATTGATTTAAAAGATGAAAATTTATTAAATTCAAAAAGTAATTCGAATTCGCAAGATTTGGGTTATGTGTCAAAAAAAGAGAAATATATTAAGTGCACAACGCATCCACACAATATTTTTCTTCATATATTGTCTGAAACAGGGATTTTGGGAGTAATTATTTTTTTCGTTTTGTTATATCTTGTTATAAAAAATCTCCTATTTCTGGGCAGAAATAAAAATAAATTCGAAAAAAATCAAAACGACATTATGTTTAAAATTTACTCAATTGCTTTAATTATAGTGTTATGGCCTTTAACTACTGGTGGAAGCTTTTTTAATAACTATAATACAATATTTTATTGTTTACCTTTGACTTTATATTTATCTGAAATGCAAAAATATTATAGAAAAAATTAGTTAATATTAAAATATTTGCTTATTTCTTTTAAAACAGAGTTACCAAGTATTTTGTTTCCCAATAAATTATAATGTCCACCATCAACATAAAAGATTTTTTCATATTTAGATTTTTTTTTCATATCTTTAGATGGATTTTCTAAAACAATATAACCAGAATCTTTAAGAACATTAACCCACTGATTTAATGGATATTCATTATCCTCTTTGCAATTGAATACGTAAATTTCCTTATTTGGGAAAAGTTGTTTTAACTTAACAAGTAAAATTTCAGTTATCTCAATCGAATTATTTAATATTTTTTTATTTATAGAAATTTGTGAAATTTTTTCTTCTATAATTGAAAAAGTTCTTAAAATATAATTTGGAAGCTTTAGAAAAGAAAATAATTCTAATCTGAATATTTTTCCTAAAAGTGAATTATCATATGATAAATGATTATTTTCTGTATAATAAGGTCTTCTAAGAAATTGATTATAATTTTGAGATTTTGTCTCCCATTCTTTTGAGTTGTTCATAAAATCATTTACACAAAACTGAAGTAAAATTATATCTGGGGAATATTGACTGTTATTTAAAAATTCTTTCGTAACTAAGTATTGCTGATTTGTTCCGTATCCACCTCCCCCAATAGCTGATACTATAATGCTCTTATTTAATTTGCTCTCTAAACCTAATTTCAAAACACCGAACCAAGAGTCTTCATTGCTTGTGTGCGGATCCATAGTAAATGAATCACCAATAACCAAAATTTTAGTTTCTGACTCTTTTATTCCGACAACTCTAGCACCATATCTATTAGTTTCATATACACCTTCATAATTATGGCCATACTTATCAATAAATTTGAATTTTTTTTTATAATTTTTTTTTACCTCCCAGCCTAAGGATTTAGAAAATTCATAAACAGAAGGTTTTATAATATGAAGTGTAATTTCTATAAGTATTGATGATATAATAAAAAAAATTATAAATATGAGGAATTTATTTTTAATCACAATTTAATTTTTTATCTCTCTAAAAAAATATTTTGTTTCTGCAATTTTTTTATCTTCACCTATATAACAATCTTTATAATTCCAACATAAATTTTGGAAAGTTGGTTTTAAACCAAAATTTTCCCTAATTTCTACTTTGTCACTATCTAAAGTTTTAAGGTCAAACAAAAGAGAACTATTTAAATTAATTTCATTATAAAATAGTGAAGTCACAAATATATAAATTGTAAAGTTATAAACTTTTAAATGTTTTTTAATAAGTTTATTATTTTTAAAATTAAAGAATATTATAAATATCATAGGTAAAACCAGAGGAATAAATCCATAGGCAAATCTTGGATGTGGTGCTTTGAAAATCCAAACTAAAAAAAGTGAAATTAAATATAAAAAAATTATAATTTCCTTTTTTAAAAAAAACTTCAGTTCGATCTGATTTATGTAGGATTTAAAACTTATAAAAATTAAGAAAAAACTTGTTAGAAATATTAATAATATATTCTTTAACTCTATTAATATAATTTTTTGAATATCTAAATATTCTTTTGATTCTACTAGCAATGAAAAGCCTCTCAAGTCATCTAATTGATAAACAAAAAAAATGTATATAATAGATAGAAAAAAAATTAAATATTTTACGATTGTTTTATTTTTTAATTTAAAGGTAACTTTTAATATTGAATAATAAAAAAATAAAAAAAATATTAAAGAACAGAATATTAAAATTAAGTTTTTATCTATTAAATTATCTATTTTTGCTAATTTATAAGGCTTAAAAGTATACTCTCCAACCTCTGTATTTACATAATTTAAATTATTTACATCTAACCACGAAACATTAAAACAAGTGGCCTCGATAGGATAAAATAAGCAACCAGAAATTATAAAACCGCGAAAAATCCAAACGCTAGAAAAAAGTATTAAAAAAATAACTGGAAAAATAATCTTATTTTTTTTATCTAATTTTATTAATAAGAAAAAATAAAAAAATAAAAATAGAGGTAAAAATAAAATACCTGAAGATTTAATGCTAATAAGCAAACTGAATAAAATTGTAAGTAAGATAATTTCTCTACTAGTGCTTTCTCCATTGACAATTTTATTAATATTAAAAAAAAAATAAGTTAAAGTTATTATAACTATGATACCAAATGGAGCATCAACCAATGAATAACTAGGGTGTATATATCTATCCCACAATGGTATTGTAAGTAAAATTAAAAAACCAAATATAAGTTTTTTGTAATTATCTACAAGAAATTCTTTTAAAAATAAAAATAAAATCAAATAAAATATTGAACTAAAATAAGAAACAAATAAAAAAATATTATCAAACCATAAAATAGCTGAAAAATAATTATATATAGAGCCTAAAGAAAATCTTAAATTTAAACTAGAAAAACCAAGTAGTAGTTCATAGTTTTTAATCCATGTCTGGTATGGTATATGATATAATCCAGCGTCGTAACCGGGAACCATAATACCTGGAATAAGTGATATCAATAATATTAGTATAAAATTTTCTTTAAAGATTTTTAAATCAGCTTTTGATAAGTAGATAAAAGATAATAAAAGAATAAAAGTTAAAGAAATATATAAAAATATATTATTTAAAGGTAAAAAAATATTAAAAATAATACAATAAAAACTAATGAAGAAAATTGCATATAGTAATCTTTCAAAAAAATAATATTCTGATTTTCTTTTAAAATTAATTTTGTAATACTTGGCATTATTTATATTGCTTAATCCAGAAAAAAAAGTTCCGATTGAAAATAAAATAAAAGTAAAAAATGGGAATAATACAAAGTTTAAGATCATAAATAGTGAATCTACATGATTAAATCTAAATTTTTACTTTAGTATATATTATACTGATCTAATAAATTTAGCCGGGTTTCCAGCATATATACCTTTTTTATTTATATTTTTTGTTACTACACTTCCAGCCCCTATAACAGTTCCATTACAGATTTTAACTGGTAAAATTGTGCAATTTGAACCAATAAGAACTCCATCTCCAATATTTGTTTTTTTCCATTTTTTTTTATCACGTCCAGCAACTTTGCCATCTTTAAAAACATCGTTGATAAACATAACGCCATGTCCAATAAAACAATTTTTACCAATTGTTACTAGATCACAAATAAAACTGTGGCTTTGAATTTTTGTATTTGAACCTATTTTAACTCCAATAGTGATTTCTACAAAAGGTCCTACGAAAACATTATCACCTAATGTGCATTCATATAAATTCACTGGTTCGATAACCTTACAATTCAAACCAAATTTTACATCTCGAATTTTACTTTTTGTGGAATTAAATTTCATTTTATTTTTTTTATCTATTTATTTTATCTATTACATTATCTGAATTAATTTTATTTAGAACAATATCTTTCATTAAAAAATTACCGTAAATATTTAAATGACCATCATTTTCAATATAAAGTGATTTTGATTTTGATTTTTTAATAAATATGTCTCTAGTATAAATTACATTTAATTTGATCTCTTCCGCAATTTTTTTTATTTTATCCTCTGGTTCTCGATTAGAAAAAATCTTAGATTTATTGTACGTAGAGTTCCACAAATTTTCATCTACCTCTATTTGATAAGGTATATGAACAACATAAAAAGGAATTTTTTTAGTTTTTGAATAGTTATTTATTTTATTTAAAATTTCTTTTACTAATAAAACTTTACTATCTTTCAAATGATTTTTTTTGATCATCATAGCTGTCTCAATACCTGGCCATAGCGATATACCGAATAAGTTAGATTTTGATGCGAACCATATCATAACTTTAGATCTTTTTATTTTTGCATAAGTGTGGGGTATTATAAAATTACCAAGTTGATATTTAATAAAATCTAAAATATCAAATTTATGATTGTTTTTTTTAATAATTTTATTATTAACAAATTGACGTTCACTTTTTGCAAAAGGAGTATAACCAAAACCAATATTTAAATTTTCAATATTTTTAAATTGTGTGTTTTCAGATAGAATATTATTTTTTATTTCTAAATAGTTTCTCCCAATAGTTTTTCCATACACAAAAGAATTATTAAAATAACCTACATCATAAAAGTCTGTGGCAGTTGATAATCCTAAAATTAACAAATCAGGTTTTACTAAATCCAAAAATTCTTTTAATCTAAAATAATATTGATCAAGATTATATCCAGCGACGGATAAATTATAAAGTTCAATATTTTCATTGTACATTTTAATTAAATTATTTTTCAGTAAATTAGGCCACGAGTCCTGCGTATCAACACCTAATGCTTCAGAGAATGAGTCCCCTAAAACAAAAATATTAAATTTTTTTTCATCTATAAAAATGTCATAATCTGACGCTAATCCGAGATTATTAGTAGTTTTATTAATAACCTGATTGTTTAAAATAGGTATTTCATAATCAAAGTTTTTTTTAAAAACCCAGCCAATTGTTGGGTGATAAGTTAGTGGTGAAACTTCAAGATTTTTATATATATCTCTTTTTTTTAATTCTTTGTTATGCACATACTTAAAATATTGTTCTAATACAAAAATTCCTAAAATAAAAAAAAAGGTAAAAAAAATAAAATTATACGTGATTTTTTTAAACATTTACTAAAATTTATCTTAAAAATTTCTCATACCAGTTAAATGTTATTTCAAGTGAAGATTTTAAATTATATTTTGGCTTCCAATTAAAAAATTTATTTAACTTTTTATAATCCATTGACTGAAATTTAATTTCTCCTTTAGTTTTTTTATTTTTCATTTTATTTAGGATTTTTTTATACTCTTTTTTTTTATTTTTATGATAAAATATAATTCTTAAAAGATTTTTTACTGAAATAGGTTTATTATTTCCCGCATTAAATATTTCACCACTTAAAGAATTATTATTATATAAATTTTTAGCTAATATCTCGTATATATCTACAATATCATTTATAAATATATAGTCTCTTAAGTCCTTACCATTACTTCTCGGAATAAATGACTTATTTTCAATTATTGATTTTATAGAATCCGGAAATATAGCGCTAAAATTTAGTTGACCTGGACCATATATATTTGAAAATCTAGTTATTATAATTGGTAATTTAAAAACTTCACTTGTATAAGATTTCGAAATTAAGTCTGCACAAGCTTTTGATACATCATAAGGGTATAAAGGATTTAATTTATAATCTTCTTTGTAAGGTAGCTTGTGCCTAGGATAATTTCCATAGGCCTTATCTGAAGATGCTACTATTATAGATTTAATTTTTTTTTTATTCTCTCTAAGTACCTCCATTAATGTATAAGTTCCTTTGATATTTGTATCCCATGTATTCATAGGGTCTTTGTTGGCTACTCCAACTTCAGGTTGGGCAGCTAAGTGAAAGCAAATTTCAATTTTATTTTTTTTAAAAATGCTATTTAATTTTTTTTTATCGGCAATATCGCCTTTGTATATTTTGCAATATTTAGTCAAATTTTCAAATTTTAGTAAACTTTTCTTTTTTGGATCTTTAATTAAACCATAAACTTTTGATTTTTTAAAAATTAATGACTTCGCTAAATTTGATCCTACAAAACCATCAATTCCAGAAATGAATATTTTTTTTGATTTCCAAAAGTTTTTTGACATTATTTCTTGTTAAACATTTTTATTTTTTTTTTGGCCTCATCTAATTCAGTTAGAGTATTAACTGTAATATGATTTGCTGTATGCTGAAAACCATAAATATTTTTCATATTACCTAAATTTTGTAAGAATGAACTAAAAAATAAATAGTTTTTTGAAAGACTAAAAAATTTATCTGTTTTGACAAATATGTAGCCAATATTAATCCAATTATTTAATCTAGGTTTTTCTAAAAATGATTTAATTTTTCCTGTATTTTTAAGACTTACAATTCCAAAATTTAATTTTTGATTAAATAACGACATTGTTAAATTTGATTTTTTTTTAAAGTGATATTCTATTAACTTGTTTATATTAATGTCAGCCAATGTATCGCCATAACAAATTAAGAGGTAATCTTTATAAAATTTACTTCCTTTTTTTATTCTTTTCAAAATATCAGTATTTTGACCTGTATCTAAGTAATTGATTTTCTTTTTAAAGTTTTTTCTTAAAAAACTTTCTACTTTTTTTTTCTTATATCCAGTAAGAACCAGAAAATTATCAATATTATATTTTTTTACATTTTTTATAATATGTGTGAGGATTTCTTTATTGTCGATTTTAATTAATGATTTAGGCGTTTTATTAGTTATAGGTTTTAATCTTTGTCCTTTACCTCCACATAATATTATAGTTGTTAGGTTTTTTTTTATCTTTTGAATATGCATTAATTATTAATTAAACTTTTATATAAGTTTATATATTTTTGAGAGACTACTTCATAAGAAAATTTCTTTTTTGCATATTCTATAGCATTATCTGATATGTAATTATAATTTTTTTTATCTAGACACCATTCGATCCCAGAACTAAGGTCATCTACATCTCTATAATTAGCTAGATAGCCATTTTCTTTATGTAAAATTATTTCAGTTACACCTGTATTATTGAAAGCTAAAGTTGGTAATTTACAGGAAGCAGCTTCAAGTGCAACTTGTCCAAAAGCTTCTATCAGACTTGGAACAATTAATAAATCTGAAGCTGAGTAAATTTCGGTTAAATTTTCATCTTTACCAAAAAATAATTTATTTATTTCAGAAAAACTTATATTTATATTTTTCTTGTGTTTTTTGTGGATCTTTCCAATGATTAACAAATGATATTGATCTTTATCATTTAATTTATCAATAGCTTTAAGTAAATAATCAAATCCTTTCTTTTTATCTATCGTATTTCCAGAGCTCATAAATAAAATTATTTTTTTATCAAAATTTAAATTTAAATTTTTTTTTGAAACATATTTATTTTTTGGAGCCCATTTATCAAAGTCTAAACAACATGGTATTACAACGATTTTTTTATTTTTAAATAATATACTTTGTCGAGCCTTTTCAGCTATCCAATTACTAATTGCTACTATGGTTATATCTAAATGAAGTTGTTCGATTTTTCTCTTTAAAAAAAAATGATTAATATCAAAATTTTTCGAAAATAGATATTTCTCATCTAACCAGTATTTTTTTTTTTTGGAGTCTAAATAATTATGTTCCGCACCTAGAAAAGGCCACATATCACACAGAGTCCATACAATAGGTTTTTTAAAATTATTTAACTCTCTTAGAGAAATAGTTTCATTACATATCCAATGAAGATTTATAATACTAGGATCAATACCTTTGTTTTCGTCAAATAGCTTAGATCTAAATAATGATATTGAGTAATTACTCTGATTCAATAATTCATAGGGTTTAGTGATCAATCTTGATATAATTCTTTTTAAATTATATTTAAATTTTGAAAATTTATTATTAAAACTATATATAAATCTCTCATCTGAAATTTTTTTTGCTACCAATATATTTGAGTTAATCTTTAGATTTCTTAACGCCCTATTAAGTCTACTACAAGCGATAGATGCTCCTCCAATTTCATCTGAATAGTTAATATGTAAAATTTTCATTACTGTATTTAGATAAGTAAAGAATAAATAATGAATAGATGACAAAAAATATTAAAATTGAAAATAGTGTTCCAATATATTTTGAAATTATAAAAGGTAAAATACTCAAAATTGTTAAAAACACTAAAGATTTTTTCTGATCATACCTATTCAATAAATAATGATGAAAATGCTGTCTATCAGCTGTAAAAGGCGATTTTTTTTGAACTGACCTCAAAACAAATAACCTTAACATATCAACTCCAGGCAAAATCATTATTAAAAAAATCTCATCAACATAAATCAGATTATCTTGATAGCCTCTGATAATTAATAAAGAGATTATAATACTTAATAAAAAGTTACCATTATCACCTAAAAAAGTTTTTTTTTGGAGATTCATTATTAAGAATAAAATAGCAAAACACAATAAACCCAGGTTAAAATAATATTCAACCCCTTTTAACAAAAGAATAAAAAATATAAATATCGAGTAGATTGCAGCTTGCCCATCCATACCATCATACATGTTATAAGCATTTAAAAAAATTACTAAACATAATGAGGTAAAAATCAAAGAGAATTTACCAATACTAATTGTAAGATCTAAATCTTTGAAAATTAATTTTTCAATCAAAAAATTTTCTTGAATTAAGTAAATTAAAATAAGAGAAATTAATATTTGGATAAATAATTTTATATATGCATTTATCTCAAATTTGTCGTCAACAAAGCCAATTATAAAGAAAGCTAAAATTGAAATTGTTATAATACTTTGATTGTAGTTATCTATAATTTTAAAATCATATAAAATTGAAAATATAGTAAAAGTAAAAATATAAATTACAAAAATTGTACCCCCTAAAAGGGGTGTAGGCTTAATGTGAAGCTTTCTTTTCTTGTCAGGTATGTCATATAAATTTATAATTTTTGAAATTGTTTCAGATTTAAAGTAAACAACTAATGAAATAATAATAAGAAAGGATAAATAGTAAAAAATCATAAGTTTTAAATGAATATTTTAATATAATAATTTATAGTTACATAGTGTAAATTAAATTCTTTTACAAATTAATCTAAGATGCAACAATTGATACATTTAACAAAAAGTATAGATAAAAAAATATTTTTGTTAACAATATGTTGGTTTTTTCTATTTGCATCACTTGGCGTAAATATACAACATGCAATTGGCAAAATATTTAATTTTGAAGATACAATTGGAAGTGATTTTATATCTGTCCATTTTTTAAGATCGTTTTCTGTATTAATAGTCTTTGGGTATCTTTTGTTTTTATTTATTAAAAATAATTTTAAAGATATTAGTTTTCAAATATCTCTGGAAAATTATTTTTTTTTAGCGATTTTTTTATATTTAATATCTAGTTTGATTGGATTGTCAGTTTCCTGCTATTATCCTGATGGATCATTAAGTCTTGTAAAAAATATTTGTACGAATGGAATAAGAAATAATTTTATATTTCCTTTACACTTCATAATTGTGATGTTTTCATCATTAATTATTTTCTTAAATATTCTCAAAAATAATGAATTTTTAGGAGTGCTAAGTATTAATATAGTTACGATGACATTTCTGATCCTTCTTGCAATAATTATTTTATTAAACGCAGATATGTCTTATGGTGGATTTAATTTTGTATTTCCATTTTCATCTACGCCATTATATATGAATTCTAATGGTGCAGGTAGGACTTTAATAATTGTATTAATTTTTTTGCAATCCTTGATTTTTAGCAAATATTCAAATAATATTTTTACCAAATTTTCACTCGTAATTTTTTCAATATTAATTTCTGTTTTTATTTTATCATTTGAAGGTAGAGCGAATATTTTGGGAATGTTGGCTTCTACAATTTTTTTCAGTTTAATTGTGTTTAAAGATTTGTTTTGGAAAAAGTTAATATATCTATTTATATTGTTAATAATTCCTTTTTTTATTTTTAATAAAACTGTTGAACTAAAGAAAAAAAATGTTGGTAAAAATTGCTTTATTGAAGCAAATTTTAACAAAAAGATTAGCAATGAGATGAGTATTTTAAAAAAAAAAAATAACCCTTATTATATAAATGTAAATCAAGAAATAGAAAAATTTAAAAATAGGGAAATTAGTTACACTAGACTAATCTATAATTTACAGAGCTCTTTACCAGACAATATTAAATCAACTTCAGTCGAAAAAGAGATTTTAGAAACAGTTTTATTTCTAAAGCATCATAAACAAAGATTTTCACAATGTGTTAAGATTAATTATTTTAATATATTTTATAATACTAATAGATTTTTAAAATCTTTTGGATTTTCTGAAAAGCTGGATGATATTTCGTATTCGTATATTGTTTATAGTGACGGAGTTAAAGTAGGAGAAGAAAATATTATTTCAAAAATTAAAAACTTGAACAAGAAAGAATTATCTGAATTAAATATAATTTTACCAGATAGTAAGACTGTTAGTAAAAGACTTAGTATAACAAAGGATATTAAAATTTCTGATCCAAATTCAAGAAAAATTCAAGATACAAGCTATCATATGACCTCAAGAGGTGAAAAATGGTTTTTTATTACTAATAACATTATTAATAGAAAATCTTTTTTTGGTAATGGTCCTGAATATGACAGAGTAATAATGATAAATAGAATTAAAGAAATTCAAATCAGTTTAACCAAAAATGAAAAAAATTTTGCTATTAACTCTGATGCAGCGAATGCATTAATCTATGCAATAGCAAGTGGTGGGATTTTTGGAGTAATATTTTATATTTTTATAATTTTTTGTTTTTTAAAAATAATATTATTCTACATAATCAACTATAATAGAACGCATAGTTTTCTGTTTAATTTTGCTTTTGTATGTTTGGGCTTTTTATTATTTAGATCTATCTTTGAATCCAGTTTTTCATCCTGGAATATTGATTTTTTAGTACTTATAAATTCTTCTATTATTATTTTTAATTATAAAAAACTATTAAAATAATAATCAATATTTTTTTTTAATTTATCAATTAATAAATTTTTATTTTTAGCTTTATTATACTTTTCAATTTTATTAATTTGTCTTCTAATTTTGGTATTTTCAAAATCTCTCTTGTAATATTTAATTTTAAAAAAGTTGTATGAATTTAAAAAATTAGGTAAATTTTTATTTTTTCTTAATATTATTTTTACACCATTATTTAAACATTCTATATTAAAATTTGAAATTAAATTTTCATCGCTTGAGATAGTCATTTTTGCATTGGATAAATAATAACGCATTTTTTTTTTATTTATTATACCTAAATTTTTTACTTTTGAATTATTGAAATTATCTCCCACAATAAAAACAGAAAAGTTTTTTGATATTTGATTAATTAAATTAATTGTATCTTTATCAAATTTATTTGGGTGGTTTCTATAATAAATTAAAAAATCAATTTTTTTTTTTTTTAACTTTTTTTAAGCTAACTAATCTAATTAGTTGGAAATTAAAAAATGCTTTATTTAGATATTTATTGGGAATAAAAGATTTTAGATTTTCTGTCGAGAAGAGAGAAATTTGCCATTTATTAAACAATATTCTTATTGAAATCCAATACAGTAAAGGAAACAAAAATCTTCTAATAGTTCCTTGAAAAGAGAAATAATTTTTACTTATATTAGCACCAGTTATGGGTCCTAAAATCGTTTTTTTTGGTAGAAATAAAAATATAAATATATTCCATAAAGGTAAAAAATTTACGTAGGCAGTTTTGTAACCTTTTAAATGGTATTTCCATACCTTAAGAATGCCTAAAAACGGAGATAAGTATTTTTCTTTAAAGGTTAAATTAATTTTATTTTCGTAAGGTATTTTAGGGACTTTTTTTTTAAAATTAATTCTTATTTTACCCTGATTACCTTCACATATTATTTCTTTTTGATTTTTTTTTGAAAGGAGTTTAATAAATTCTATTGCAAGGATGCCCTCTCCTCTAAAATCTGATAATTCTGAGCTCCATACATAAATTTTTTTATTCATTTTGTATAAAATTTATTATTAAAAATTACTTCAAAATAATTTGATTTAAATATTTTAGATAACATAAATTTTGCTGCCTCTTTAAAACCTTCTTTAAAATTATAATCGTACTGTACTTTAATAGATTTAAAAGTTGGATTTGTAGAAAATCCTCCAGTATAAAAATTTGAGATCGGTATAGGTATTTTTTTATATCCAAATAATCTTATATTTTCTTTCATCCATTCTCCATCTGCTGCTATTTTAAGATTAGAATTGAAATATTTTTTGTGGTTTATTTTTAATACAGGAGGTCTGACGAAAGAAGGATGCGGCATATATTTCTCACTTAAAAAAAAATTTTTTTTGGGAAAAAATTCTTTACATTTGTTAATTATTTTAGTTTGGAATATTAAACATTTTCTCTTTTTAAGATTAGATTTTATGTATTTCAATGATTCAAAATTTGAGAATTCATCTCCTGAGTTGATAAATATTATATTATAATCAAATGTTTCATTTATTGCTAAATTCATAGCATGATATAGAGATTTATCTTTATTTAAAATTAATTTAGTAAACTTATTAATAAAAATTTGTGCATGATTAAATCCAATTTTATTAATAACTATTAAATGTAAATCTGGTTTGATAGATTGTCTATTTACAGATTTAATAGTTTTAGTTAAATATTTAAAATCTCCTTTATGTATAGTAATAACTGCAATTTTATTTTTTTTTTTCAGAATTAAGTATTTTATTTAATTTAAAATTTTTTTAAAGGTCCATCTCTACAATCGTGATTATAAAATTTATCAATAATAGTATCCTTATATTTATCTTTAACAGAGATATATTCTTTGAATGGATTATCATAATCAAATCCCCATTTTTCTTTCCATTTTATTAAATGATTTCCATATTCCTCAATTTGAAAACTAAAATTTTTATCTCTTCCAGCATGAGCAGAAGACCAATGAAAACCATGTTTCTCTTTCGAAAACTGATCATTTAGAAGAAATAGTTCGCTATCTACAGCTATCCATTTTCCAGAATTCATAAATTGAAATGCTATATCTGGAAACCACAAATGAAATATAAAATCATTTGATGGTTTAATAAAATTAATCCAGTTTTTTACATTTATAGCAACAGCACCCCACATAGGTATTTCACATGCAAAAATACCATTATATTTCGGAGAAATTTTATCAAAATCTTTAAAAGATGTTGGGCAAAAAACTCTGAATTTTGGCAGAGAGTCTTTTGCTTTTTTTTTTAATTTTTTATTTCCAATTAAATCGATAACTTTATTTCTTAGATAAATATATATGGGTAATTTGTGAAACATTTTTTTTGTATCGCTCAATACAAATATACCCATAAACCCTTTTACATTTTTTCCTTTTTTATAATTATCTACTACTTCTTCATTCATATATACTTTATCTCTCGAAAGTACGTTAAAACCCATAGCACCAATTTCGCTATAATTTTTATTTTCTATCTTTTTTTCAAAATCATGAAAAAATGTTTTTTCCATTGGGAAAATATCCTGCTGAAAACAAAAAACCCATTCACAATCATAATTTTTTGATAAATATTCAATACCTTGATTTACTGCAAGTTGAAGACCTTTGCCTTTATTTAATTCATAATGAATGTTGTTTTCAAAACATATTTTCATACCCTTTTTTTGTTCATCTAAATTTGAATGATCATCTATATTCACCACAGGATACCCACAAAAATCAACTTTATTTAACACCTCATATTTTAATAAGTCATAGTTATTAAAAGATGAGTAGATGATTCCGATTTTTTTTTTCATAATTAAAAATTTAATTTAATTTTTTTTTTATTACTTAAAAGGATGGTCTTAATTTTAATACTTTTAATGTGTGAAGATTTTAAAAATTTTACTAAAATAAATCCCTTTTTACATTTTACAACAAATTGGTCTTCACCGTATTTAAAAATTACTTCTCCAGGCTTAAAGTTACTTTTATTATAATAATGAAATTCAATAGCCTCAGTTATATATATTTTTTTGTTATTATGAATTGTAAATGCATTAGGATAAGGGTCTTTAAGAGCCCTTATAAAATTATAAACCTCTTTTGAACTTTGTCGCCAATTAATGAAGCTATCATCAGGATTTCGTTTGGGTAAATAAGTTGCAAGTTTATTATTTTGCGATTTTTTATTTTTGTAAAAAAAATTCCAATATTTAATGATCTTAAAAAAAAATTCTGATGAGACAATAGCATTTTTTAAATATAAACTATTAATATCGTCTTGTTGTGATATTGATATTTTTTTTTTTATAAATATATCTCCATCATCAACACCTGGTTTTAATTCCATAGCATATGCGGTCATTTTTTGAAAATTTAAAATTATCGACCAATTAAACACTGCTCTACCTCTGCATCTAGGAGGACCAAACATTCCTGCATGTACACCAATAGTTGATTTTTTAGCTATTTTTATTAACCATTTTGGAATTAGTCTTGACCATCCAAAAACCAAAAGAAAATCTATATTCAGTTTCTTTAGTTTTGAATAATCATTTTTGCTTTTTAAATCATAAGAGTTGACATAAATTATTTTAATTTTTTCATTCTTAAATACATATGGATCAGTAATTTTATACTTATGTTTATTTCTCAAGGTAATGAGATACTTAATTTTAATCTTATTATTATGGAGATAATCAATTAAGAATTTTGTAATCTTTGAGTTTCCAATAATTGCAATAGATAAGTTTTTATTATTCATAGTATTAATTTTGCTTAAATGGTCCTTCTCTTGAATTATGATTAAAAAACTTTTCAATTAGAGTACCCTTAAATTTTTTTCTCACTTTGGGAAATTCAATTAATATATTTTCATAATCAAATCCCCAATACTTTTTAAAAATTTTTAGATGTGGGCCATATTTTTCAGCATGTTTAAAATTTTTTTCTCTACCAGCATCGGCTGATGAATAATTCATACCATATTTTTCTTTTACTTTTTGATTATTTAAAACATATATATTTGAATCTACTCCTATCTTGATATTCTTTCTTAAAAGCTGAAATGCTATATCAGGAAACCAAAGATGAAAAATATATCCTTTGCGTGGCTTGATATGCTTAATCCAGACATTAGTATTTATAGCTATCGTTGACCAAACTGGTAATTCACACTCAAACAAACCATTATATTTTTTTGAAACATTTTTAAAATTTCTAAATGTATATGGTGCAAAAACCCTTGAAGCCGATATTGCTCTTTTTAAATAATTTGTATCAATTTTAAACCTTATAATAGATTTAAAAAAAAGTTTTAACAAATTAGTAAATTTAATTTTAAATAGCCAATTTGTTTTATTATCACTTAATGAAAATATACACAAAGCTCCCTTAACCTTTTTCGCAGCTAAATATTCTTTAAATATTTTACTGTTCATTATCAAATTATCTTCAGAAAGATGATGAAATCCAACTGCACCAAAGTTTTTATATTTATTTTTTTTTATTGATTGTTGGAATTTTAATAATGAATTTCCAATCATAAAATTATCTTGTTGGATACAAATAATCCAATCACAATTATAATTTTTTTTAAAATATTTAATTGCTTGATTAGTTGCGTATTGCAAACCTTTTTTTTTATTCATTTGAAATTTAATATTATTTTCTCTACAAATTTTTCTTCCTAAAATTATATTTTTTTTAGAAGAATGATCATCTATATTTAGAATTGGAAAATTTTTAAAATTATTTCTTTTTAAGGTTTCATTTTTTAGAAGTTGATAGTTGTTAAATGAACAAATAAATATACCTAGATTTTTTTTCATTCTAACTATTTAAAAATTTTAGAATTTTTTTATTTTTTTTATAAAAAGTGTGCTTATAAAGTGCTACAAATTTAGCATTCACATATTTTTTAAAATAATAATAATGTTGTAAAGTTTCACCTTCTATAACAAATCCAATATTGTTATTAAATTTTATTGCTTTTTGATTGAATGATAGAACATCAGAATAAACTTTTATTAAATCAAATTTATTAAATAAATGATCTAAAAATATAATAACTGACTCTGCATATAGATTATTTTGTTTTTTTTCTATGTCAAAATACCAACCAACTTGAGCATTTTTATTAATTATACTTATCTTAGCATTTAATAAACCAATAATTCTCTTACTTTTTTTTTCATATGAAGTAAGATAAATGTGAGATTTACACTTTTTAATATTTTTGTACCAATGTATTTGACCTTTTTTTGTTTGGTATCTTTTGCCATGAAAAAATTTAACAACATTTGTTTTAAACCTAATTCGTCTTAATTCCTCCAAATTTTTATGGCTTATTGTGTTTAATATTATTTTTTTTCCTATCAATTTCATATAATTTTTAAATTTCTTCTAAATTGATAATTCAATTCGTTAAAATTAGTTGTCTTAATTTTTTTATTTTTAATTATATTTATTGTATTTATCAGAAAATCTCTTACCCCAAATTTTTTATGATTCATGAATTGTTCACAACTTTTTTTGTCAGAATGTAGAACACTCTTAAAATTATTTTTAAACTTATTTCTTTGATCTATGCTACAAGTATTAAGATAAATATCTATTGGATGGAAATTTAAAACTTTTAAACCTGGGTCTTTTAAATTTATAGATTTTTCAATTTTTTTTTTTGATGATAAAGTAAATCCATCTTCCCATGTATAAGGTACTCTAACCAGATCAAATGAACTCCAAAAAGTTGGTATTAAAAATGGTTGATTAGGTAAATAATATGACGAATCAATTTTTGTTCCTTTTTGTGTAAAAAATTCTAAATCCCTACTGGAATGGCCTAATAAATGAAATCTAAGATATTTAAAATCACCTACATTTTTTAAATAATTCTTTATTATATTTAAATCCTTACCCTGAGAGCTTCCTTTTTGGATATTGGGATGTATTCCCACGCAAACTCTATTACTTTTTAAATTTTTTAATAATTTAGATGGATGTGTATTAAAAATAGTAATGTTTAGATTTTTTGTAATCTCTAATATTTCCTCAATCATAAATTCTGGAGCCCAATCAATATCGAAGGTAATAATTAAATTGTTCAGCTTTTCAAAATTACAATAGTTTTTTAAAAATCTCTTATTTACTTTTTTTGTGTTCATTTATTACTAACTTAATAGCTTCTCTAAAGGTAATCCTTGGTTTGTATCCTAAAATATTTTTAGCACTTGTTAAATCAGGGATTCTTCTCCTCAAATCTTTATAATTTCCATAAATTTTTTTCTCTGGAATAAATTTAACCATTTTTTTATTTAATTTAATTTTAAGTTCATCAGCAATAATTCTTAATGATTTAATAACACTTAATTCCTCATTATTCCCAATATTAAATATTTTTCCGTTAGCTTTTTTTGATATAAGTGCTAAATAAGTTCCTTTTGCTAGGTCGTCAGCATGTCCCATCGACCTTGTTTGTTTTCCATCACCGTGGATTGTAACTTTTTGATTGGTTAATAGCTGATTAATAAAAACAGGAATATGTCCACCTGACCAGGTAAATGATGATTTTTCACTAAAACCTCCAAAATATCTTAGTATAGTTACATTAAGATTAAAATCTTTGTGATAGCAATAGCATAAATGCTCACAATATAATTTAGAGACTGCATAAGCCCATCTTTTAGCTAATGATTGTCCATATATTAAATCTCCACTTTCTTTAAAAGGAATTTTTTTTGAAATACCATATACGTCTGATGTTGAGGCGAAAATTACTTTTTTGTTAAATTTTTTTGAAGCCTCTAAAATATTTTTAGTTGAATTTACATTAATATCTAAAGTATTAAATGATGATTGATGTTCACTTACTTTTTTTATTGCTGCTAAATGTACTACTACATCACACCTTTTCACAAAAAAATTTAATTTTTTTTTATGTTTTAAATCGTATTTAAAAAATTTAAAATTTTTATTTGATATTACATTTTTAAGGTTTTCTATTCTTCCAACAGATAAATTATCTATA
>MDSV01003445.1_pt1 | contig 26539 bp, 23 predicted proteins | sample 810851 | NCBI WGS metagenome assembly MDSV01 (sample SAMN05326640, study PRJNA326480) | marine metagenome | isolation source: seawater | place: Atlantic Ocean: North East | collected 2012
TGAAATGCTCGAACGTGCTCGGCTCAGGGCCGCTGAGCCTGACCTAGCTGCTGTGACGACAGTAGAAGACCAACTAGAGGCTGGGCACGAGTCTTCACGCAGCATGCTGGAAGACGATCTTTCTCCTGAAATACTGCGTTCACGGTTGCGAGAGCGACCCTGAGACTAGGAAAGGACTTAACGTGACACAGCTTTCCATCGATTTCGATCGCTATCAACTCGACAACGGCCTCAAGGTCGTAATCGCCCCAGATAGAACGGTTCCAGTAGTGGCGACCAACCTCTGGTATGGGGTTGGCTCGCGAAACGAACCGGAGGGGAAGACAGGTTTCGCACACCTTTTTGAGCACATGATGTTCCAAGGATCAGCAAATGTGCCAAAGAACAGGCACTTCGAGTTAATAGAACGAGTCGGTGGCACTTTGAATGCAACGACTTGGTTTGATAGGACGAATTACTTCGAAACAGTGCCATCGCACGAACTAGATTTATGTCTCTGGCTTGAATCGGATCGGATGGGTTGGATGCTTCCTGCCATGGACCAGGCTAAGCTGGATAACCAGCGTGATGTTGTGATGAATGAGAAGCGCCAGCACTACGACAACCAGCCTTACGGAGACTGGAGTGAGCGGCTGCAGCGTCTCGTCTTCCCCAAAGACCATCCATATCACCACACCGTCATCGGATCGATGGAGGACATTGAAGCCGCCACCCTAGATGATGTCGCCTCTTTCTTCGAGACGTTTTACATCCCGAATAATGCTGTACTAACGGTGGTGGGCGATGTCGATATAGAGAGGGCGCTTGGCTCCATCGAACATTATTTCGGGGATATCCCAGCGGGTCCGAAACCACCATCGCTCCCCGGTCGGACAGAACTAGAGCACGTGATTGGCGGTACAGTGCGCGATTTGGTTGTTGCCGATGTCCCTCTCCCTCGGGTCATCATGGCTTCTAGGATTCCACCATACTCTTCCGATGGCTTTGCGACGGCGGAGGTCGTTCGAGCTGTTTTGGGAATGGGACGTGCCTCGCGGCTCTACCGGCACCTTGTGAGAGAGCAACAGATTGCCAAGAGCGTTGTGACCTATGCGTATCCACTCCTGACTGGTGCGTCGATGCTTCTTATGTGGGGGACTGGGTACCCGGGGACTGATCCAGCCCTACTTGAGCAGGCGATGGCGCGTGAACTCGAAGCCTTGATCGACACCCGACAAGACGAAATTAGCCGCGCTATATCGTTGATTGAGACAGATCTGGTGCGTACGCTCGAGCGCGTAGCGGAGCGGGCAGACCTTCTTTCGATGTTCGACCTGTATTTCGGTGACCCGGGGCGATTGAATCAAGAGTTGGATCGACTCCGGTCAGTAACACTTGATGATGTCCGTGCTTTTGTCACCAACCAGCTCGGGCCGGACAACCGTGCAGTTCTTACCTACGTACCTGAAGGCAGCAGATGAGCGCGCTCGATAGGTCTTTGCGACCAACTAGTGGCGAGTTACGGGATTTTTCGTTCCCTCAAGTAAATAGGGTACGCCTTCCTAACGGACTCGATGTGCGCGTGGCTCAGTTGAGTCGGCTCCCGATAGTGAACGTAAGCCTGTTCATACGTGCTAGTGAGGGTGCGCTTGGAGAAGAGCACGCCGGATTAGCTGTGCTCACAGCAGATGCGTTAGAGGGTGGGACGACGAGGCGCAGTGGCTCAGAGTTGGCGGAGTCACTCGAAGGTATTGGGGCTCGTTTGTCGGCCAGCGCCGGATGGGAGGGTACGAACGTTGGAATTTCATGTATGGCAGATCGACTACCCGAGGCGTTTGCTATTATGGCGGAGGCCGTTAGAGAACCGGCATTTCCGGAAGAAGAGGTGCGGCGCTCTCTAGATCAGCAACTTGCGACAATCCGTCAGAGAGAGATGGATCCGGGGGCTTTGGCCACGGAATACGCGAGGCGTTCTTATTTCTCCGCTGATGTTCCTTACGCTAGAGCAGTGGACGGGTCCGTTGAATCGATCAGCGCGATATCTCGTGATACAGTGCGCGGATATGCAGATGCCAACTATCGGCCGGATGGTGGCGGGTTAGTAGTGGTTGGGGATGTTGGGTTCGACGAGGTTGCCGACATGGTCAGGACTCATTTCGGTGACTGGGAGGGGACTCCGGAGCAGATTGCGGACTTTACGGTTCAGCCAGCCTCGCTGAAGCGCCGTGTAGTACTCGTCCACCGGGCGGGTGCGGTTCAGAGCGAAGTCAGGATCGGACATGTGGGCGCAGCTCGCTCGACACCCGATTACTACGCGCTTTCGATGGCCAACATGGTGCTCGGTGGGATGTTTACGAGCAGGTTGAACCTCAATCTTCGAGAAAGAAACGGGTTCACTTACGGTGTCCGGTCTCGATTTACATTTCGGTCCCGACCGGGTCCTTTCCAAATCTCTACGTCTGTTGGAAACGACGTGACCGACGCAGCCATCCGGGAAGCTATGATTGAGTTGATAGGTATGGCTGATAAGGGACCTACGCCAGACGAAGTCGCCGCGGCTAGGGATTATGCCGCAGGCGTATTTGGGCTTCAGCTTGAGACATCAGGACAGGTGGCAACCCGAATAAACCAACTCCTGATCTATGGGCTAGATGAGGATCATTACGATAGGTATCGGGATGACGTTAGGGCTGTGAATTCAGAGGCGGCGGCCAGCGCAGCAGCAGAGCACATGAGACCCAGCCAAGCTCAGATCGTGGTTGTGGGTGATGCCGATGCCGTGGCGAAGCCGCTGGAAGAGCTGGACCTGGCCAGTGTAGAGATTGTTGCCGTCGATTGATCGGTCTCTATCTCTCCCATGGTGGAATCAGCTAAGCGCGAGCCCTGATGCTCGCGACCACCGTGACTGGAAGTGTCTGCAGCGGTTTGACGAAGTCACGTTAAGCTGTATTCAGTAGTCAGTACGTTCAGTGTTAATCGCCTCGTGAAGAACTGTCCTACTTTCGCCCTCTGGCAGTGTCACAATAATAGGACGACTGGTATTTAAAGCCCAGCGCTACTGGGTATTCGTGGCTTGGCACGCAGTATGCACTGTAAGTGGCCTGTATCGGGAGGGCGCGCGATAGGAAAGCGGACTGCCACCGCGAGGAGGTGGAGATTGGTTATGGGACGACAGAAGAGAGAAACCGATTTGCAGATCTTACCGAGTGAGGCTCGGGAGCATCGGCGAATGCTCGGTGAGATGACTGACTCGGAGGTGGTCCAAGCTTCTCTCGATGGTGACGCTCGTGCCTTCGGAGAACTCGTCCGCCGGTATGACAAAAGACTACTCAACTTCGTCTATCGAACGATCGGGGATCGAGATCGCGGTCAGGACTTAGTTCAGGAGACCTTTGTTCGGGTCTATAGGCACCTTCATCGCTTCGATCAGACTAAGAAGTTCTCAACCTGGATCTACACAATCGCTAGCAACCTCGCGAAGAACGAGCTTCGGAATCGGTCTCGCAATCCTCTCGTGCTGTTCCAGACACTCAAGAAGAACTGGGATGCCGACAACCGACCACTCGAATGGGAGGACACTCAGTACAAACCAGACGATCTGTTCAGAAAGAGGCACCTACGTGCCAAGGTTGAACAGGCTGTTAAGCAGCTACCCGAGCATCACCGCGTCGTTTTCGTTCTTCGAGAGATGGAAGGAAAAACCTACGAGGAGATAGCGGACATCACTGGCTGTAATCTGGGTACCGTAAAGAGTCGGCTGAACCGAGCGCGGAACAACTTCGCGCACATCATTGCGCCGATGATTGAATGACCCGAGTAGTTTTCGGTAGCGAGGTACGTCAAGGCTGAGGGGAAAGCACCGATTCCCTGAAAAATTCATAGGGACTCGTGCGGAACTGGGGAACCCGGCGACAGCGCGTCAGTATCATCTGAGCGTGGTTCCCAGGCCGATAGAGTCTGGGCCTAGATCGGCGAGCTGTCGCGAATGAATTGTACCGACGTCGTAGAGTGTTTCACCGACTACCTCGATGGCGCATCAGCGCCAAGCGAGGAGATAGCGATAGAAGAGCATTTGCGGCAGTGCCCTGAATGTTCTCGATACAGGTACGTACTCGTTCACGGTGCTGAGCTGCTCCGGGATCTGCCGGAACCCGAACTGAAAGATGACTTTACGCCGAGGCTTGAGCATCGGCTCTTTCACGTAGATGACGACCGGGCCATTGCGGCCCATTCCGGTTCCCGTACTCAGGCGATGACTGTTGTAGGGATTGCGCTGCTGCTGACAGGGGTCGCGTGGTCACCGACTCTGTTTTTGCGCGTACCTGCGGTCGAACTCCCAGTCGTTGTCGTGGACGAGCCTCCTCTTCACGGACCAGGGTACCCGTCTTATACGATGCCGATCGATGTTCTAGATTCAAATCCGTCGGACCAGGTAGCCCGTCTTGAAGAAAATCTATGGGTGAATCAACTGATCTACGATTATTCACCTCTCTCAGATCGGTATGAGCGGCGTCCGCGGGTACGTCGTGTCGGTCAGTTTGACCGCTGAACGCATCAGACGCAGTTCCCGCTCTAGGCAAATCACGAGGGGGCGTATTTTACCTCCATGGTGCCGATCATTTCCGTAAGGAAGAAGCCGTTCGGTCATTGATCAAAGCTCATGTGGAAGAAGCGACGCGCGATTTCAATCTGGACCTTCTAAGAGGGAGTGAGGTCAACACAGAGACGTTAGCTTCGGTAATTGCGACGCCGCCTATGATGGCTGAATGGCGAGTCGTGGTGCTTCGCGAGGTAGAGGGTCTCGCGTCCTCTAAGCACGCCCGAGATGAGTTAGTTCGGATAGCGCAGGATCCTCCTCCGGGGCTCGCATTGATCATGAGTTGCACAGTCCCGGTGGGATCGAAGGCCAAGTTCTATGCTTCTTTAGCCAAGGTCTCGCAGTCTACTGAATTCAAAGCGATCACTGACGCTGATGTCCCTGGTTGGATCATGGACCGGGCGGAGGCTGAGCATCAAGTCGAGTTTAGTGCCGATGCGGCCCGGGCACTTGGTGTTGCGATTGGCAACAACTTGGGTGTCCTCTCCCAAGAACTCACGAAACTCGCTGATTTTGTGGGTGACCGACGTACAGTTCAGGTTGAGGACGTAGAGGCTGCAGGAACAACGCTCCCTTCTCAGGATCGCTGGAGGTGGTTCGATCTTGTGGGAGAGAGAAAATTCGAGGAGGCTGCCAGGACTCTGCCAATTTTACTGCAGCAGGGGGAGAATGGCGTTGGTCTCGTAATTGGATTGGCGACTCACCTGCTGCGCTTAGGAATCGTGGCGGAGGAAGGACCCGGAGGGCTTGAGCATGCATTGCCGAGGCATCAGCAGTGGCTGGCCAGCAGGATTGCCAGTCAGGCATTGGAGTGGACGCAAGACGAAATCGACGAGGCGCTTGGGTCTCTCCTAGACGTAGATCGTCTCCTAAAGGCAAGTCCGCACACGGATGAGCATTTTCTAGAAGCGTGGATCCTCGGCATTCGGGTGCGAGCGGAGGTAGAATGAAAATCAGACCAGGTGTGACACAACGGACGAGTGGTGACCGGCCGATCCTGATCACACTTCTCATTGCGGTCGTGGTATTGTTGGCAAATCCTGAGCTTGTTTCGGCTCAATCCCCACTTGAGCAGGTGGAGCGTCTCACTCGGTTGGGAAGTACGGAGGAGGCGCGAGCGATACTACTTGAGTGGTGGGAAAACGACCGTATCGAGGCATCGCGTAGGGAGAGACAACGAGGCCTGTGGCTTCGGGGGAGACTGACTGTCGATCCTAGGCAAGCCGAACTCGACTTCCAGCGGCTAGCCCTGCTATACCCGAGTGGGCAGTTCGCTCCTGACGCCGTGCTCAGGCTGGCCCAGGCTGCATGGGCTATGGGGGATGAAGATGCTGCACGCAGGCATCTGGACACCTTAGAGCGGGACTACCCTCGATCGGAGGCGTTTGAGCGAGCAAGGGAGTGGATCGCGGATGCGGGGCCACTTCCTCCGCGGGGTGACATCCCTACAACTTCCGATGGTGGGGTTCCAGAAGAGTTAGGGTCGCCAGAGGTTCAGGTCGCTCAGGAGTCGACGGTTGGGGACCCGGAAGCGGATGAGTTGAACGCTGTGGACGACGCTAGTGAGTCTGTCCATGTATCAGTGATGAATTATCAGGTCCAGCTAGGAGCTTTCGCGCACTACGATCGTGCGGTCGCTCTGTATGAAGAGGTTAGCGCGAGAGGGATAGATGTCCGCATTGTGACTGTCGATGGGAGTCAATTCACCCACGTACGTGCTGGTCGCTTTTCTGTTCGGTCAGAAGCGGTCCAGTTGCTCGAAGCATTAGCCGAGCAGGGGATAAGGGCAGCGTTGGTTAGAGACGATAGGGAAGAGAGACCAGCTGGAAGCTAGGCGTGGTCAGCCCGCTGGCATCCCTGAGTTCCACATATCAACGACTATCTTCCAAGATCCATCTGACTGCTTTTTCCATGTATGAAAGTCGCGCACAACATCTCGTCCTGGCTCCTCCCCTTCACGCTCAATCGTGATGTTACCAATAGCGAAGGTCCATCCTATATCACCGGACGCGGCAACCTCTGTCCGGATGAGTTCAAAGTCGAGAGAAACACCTGGCGTGACAATAAAGCCGAATTGGTAGTCCTGAACTCCTTCAAGGCCCTCGTCTACGATTTCTGCATTCGGTGGAATCATGATGGCCGTTTCGTCGTACATACTGACGACCGCTTCAGCGTTCTTGCTAGAGGCAGCTGCTTGATACGCCAAAGCCGCTGATCGTAAAGCCTCGATTTCTGTTTGCGCCCCTGTATTCCCGGTTGTGTCGGCTAAATCAGACTGACAACCGGATAGGGTTAGGCCGAGAGTTAGGCCGATGATAGCGGGTCTTTTGATTCCGAAGTTTCTCATGACAACTCCATGACTAGTGTGCTCGTCTTTCTAGATCGCTCGCTGGCTTGGCGGGCTATGTTTTGTCGAACTGTCGTAACAGTAATTGAAATTGAGACTCTGGACGCGACCACAGCGAGAGATGTTTAGCGGCATGGGTTTTGACGCCGGGTCGAACGCGTATCAGTGTGTGTTCGAGGTTGCGCTTCTTAAATAGAACAGGCAACAGTTTCGGCACCCTGTCTTGAGCGCCTTTCTTACAGCAATAACTTCACTGATGGCTTCGGGCGATACACCTCTTATGCAGCAGTGGCGGGAAGCGAAATCCCGGCACCGAGATTCGCTGCTATTCTTTCGCGTAGGCGACTTTTACGAGCTTTTCCACAGCGATGCTGAGGAGGGCGCGAGGTTGCTGGGTCTTACGCTGACCTCGCGGAATAATGGAGCAGCAGCGCGCGTGCCGCTGGCTGGTATTCCCGCTAAGGCTTTGGACGACTATCTGGCCCGACTCGTTAAGATGGGACGTCGGGTGGCCATCTGTGACCAAGTCGAAGATCCAGCGCAGGCCAAGGGTATAGTGAAGCGAGAGGTGACCGAAACGGTCACGCCGGGCACCGTAGTGGCAGACAGCCTGCTCAGTGACCGTAGGAACAACTTTCTAGTCTCCATAGTCGGGGCTGATGAGGCCGGGTACGCGTTGGCCCGACTGGATGTTTCAACTGGAGAAGTTGCCGTTAAGGCCGTTCCAAAAGACGAGCTTCGGGCCGAGGTCGGGTGTCTTGAGCCCTCTGAGGTTCTCATCCCACGAGCATTGGCCGAGGACGAGGACCTTTGGCGGTCGGTTTCGGGCGATGTCCCGCGGACTCTTCGGGACGACTGGATGTTTGAGGAGGATGTTTGCACCTCCGAGCTACTTCGGGTCTACGGGCTGCAAGCCCTAGACGGTTTAGGATTTCAGTCTGGTGATGCCGAGCTTGTTCGGGCCACTGGATCGTTGATCCAATACTTAGGTGAGATTCGGCCATCGGGAGTAACCCATTTAAAGCCCGTTCGCGTTCTTCGACCTGGGCGCGTGATGCTTCTAGACGAGATGACGCGTCGCAATCTTGAGTTGATCGAGCCGATGCGGGGGGGAGAAGAGGGCGGCACACTCTTAGATGTACTAGATGATACTGTGACAGCTATGGGTGGCCGCCAACTTAGGAGGTGGGTGCTCGAACCACTGGTGGTTACCGAAGAGATCTGGGCTAGGCAGAACGCTGTTTCAGAATTGGTCGATGCATCCGAACTGCGTCAGAGTCTTCGTGACGCGCTGGGCGGGGTTAGTGACCTAGAGAGGATTGCGGGGAAATTCGGCACCCTGCGCGTCGCGCCGCGTGACCTCATGAGCCTCCGGATTTCTCTCCAGAGGCTTCCTCTGATTCAGGAGGCTTGCTCCGGAGCTTCATCCGATCTCTTGAGGTCATTAGGTGTCGAGATCGATTTGTTAGAGGACATTGGTGACTTACTGAGCGACGCAATCGCAGATGATCCTCCATCAACTCTCCACGAGGGCGGAGTTATTCGGCAAGGCTGGTCCGCTGAACTAGACGATATTCGGGAGATTCGTGATGGTGCTCGCGACTTCATTGCCGGCCTACAGGTTCGCGAGCGTGAACGTACCGGGATCGGCTCGCTCAAGGTTGGATTTAACAAGGTGTTTGGTTACTACCTCGAGGTTACTAAGGCGAACCTAGACAAAGTTCCGGAAGACTATGTAAGGAAGCAGACACTTACGAACGGAGAACGTTATTTCACCCCAGAGCTCAAGCAGTGGGAGGAAAAAGTTTTTGAGGCTGAGGACCGTATAGGAAGCCTGGAGGTTGAGCTCTTCGCCGGGGTTCGAGAGCAAGTCGCGGAAGCTCTAGCTCGACTCCAGGATTCCGGCGCTCGAGCGGCATCGCTTGATGTGTTGAGCACGCTCGCTGAAGTGGCGGTACGGCGGGAATACGTTTGCCCTGAGGTCCACACGGGTTTCGACCTAGAGATCCGTTCGGGGCGTCACCCTGTCGTCGAAACTATGATGCCCCGCGAGGAGTTCATTCCTAACGATCTCGTGCTTGGTGATGATGGATACATCATTGTACTGACTGGGCCAAACATGGCGGGGAAGAGCACCGTTTTGCGACAGATCGGACTCATCCAATTGCTAGCGCAGATGGGATCTTTTGTTCCTGCAAGCGCTGCACGCCTTGCGGTTTCCGACCGGATCTTCACCCGCGTCGGGGCTTCGGACAACTTGGCTCGAGGTCAGTCTACGTTCATGGTTGAAATGAGCGAGACTGCTGCGATTGTCCACGGGGCGACTGACCGAAGTCTCGTGCTGCTTGATGAGATAGGACGAGGGACTTCAACGTATGACGGTGTATCAATAGCCTGGGCTGTAACGGAGCATGTGCATGAGCATATAGGCGCAAAGACTGTTTTTGCTACTCACTATCATGAGCTCACCCAGCTTGGTGATCTTCTTGCCGGGGTCAAGAATATGAACGTTTCGGTGCGCGAGGTGGGTGACGAGATTGTATTTCTTCGCCGTCTCGTATCAGGAGGTGCGGATCGCTCGTACGGCATCCAAGTAGCAAGGCTTGCCGGCCTCCCGGATGGCATTGTGGCTAGAGCTCGGGAACTTCTTTTCGAACTCGAGGGAACACATACCGGAGGTGGGGAGGGTTTAGGTCGCCATGGGGTACTGCGACCAGGGTCTGAACCCCCTCTGGATCAACTTTCCATGTTTTCTGCGGAGCATCCGATGGTGGCTCGACTAAGGGCAATCGATCCCGACACACTCTCACCACGTGAAGCGCTTGATATCCTCTACGAGGTGAGCGGAATCGAACGCCCCGGAGATAAAGGTTGAGGGTTGTTCGTAAGTTTCTCAGCTTGGCGGTATGCCTATTCGCCCCTGCATGTGGTGGTGATGAGATTGAAAGGCCACGCTTTCTCTCTGGTGAGGTGCCGATAGAGTACCCGCTCCAAATGTGGGATCAGGACGTAGAGGGTGAAACGGTCCTCATCGTCCGGGTGAGCGCGACGGGTACAGTTGACAGTGTCAGAGTGCTTGAGTCGTCCGGACACCGGGCTTTTGACTCTGCTGCGGTGGAAGGGGCTCGCCACTTGCAGTTTTCGTCTGCTCGTCAGGGTGGCAAGCAGGTCGAGGTATGGGCTCACGTACCTGTTCGGTTCTCCAAGAGCTCAAGGCCAGACAGTTTAGACACCGGACCGAACTCCTGATAGGAAATCTAAATGGCTGATCGCCATCCACGTCCTTACGACAGTGTTCTAGAGCTCATCGGTTGGACTCCTATGGTCCGTCTGAACTCTGTCATCGGTGCTACTCCCACTCCTGTCTATGCAAAATGTGAATTTTTCGGGCCCGGTGGTTCGATCAAGGATAGGATTGGGATGGCGATGATTGAGGCAGCTGAAGCTGATGGGACTCTGAAACCGGGTGGGACCGTGGTCGAGGCCACTGGGGGTAACACGGGTCTCGCGCTCGCGATGGCCGCATCCCTGAAGGGGTACAGGTGTATCTGTACGATGCCGGACAAGATGAGCGGCGAAAAAATCAAGCTATTAAAGGCGTTTGGTGCCGAAGTCGTGATCACGCCAACCGCAGTAGCTCCGGACGACCCCGACCACTATTTGGTCAGGGCACGCAGTATCGCCGAAGCGATACCTGATGCGGTCATGGTGAACCAGTTCTATAACCAAGCCAATCCGAAGGCACATTACGAGACCACCGGGCGTGAGATTTGGGAACAGAGCGAGGGACGTGTAACGCATTTTGTGGCTTCCGCTGGTACAGGAGGTACCGTGACCGGGGTAGGGCGCTACCTGAAAGAGAAGAACCCGTCAGTGCAAATAGTTGGAGTTGACCCCGAGGGTTCGATCCTTTCCACTTTCTTCAATACCGGAGAAAAGGTCGAGGGGCACCCCTATAAGGTGGAAGGTATTGGAAACGATAAAATCCCCGGGACCCTCGACCTTGATGTTGTAGACGAATACATGAGCTTCGACGATGGTGTCGCGTTTCGCATGGCCCGGCGGATAGCCCGCGAGGAAGGACTTTTCGTTGGGGGATCTGCAGGTCTTTTGGTGCACGCAGCGGTCGAGGTAGCGAGACGAGTCAACGACCCTGATGCTTTTGTAGTCACGCTCGCTTGTGATTGGGGTGAGCGCTATCTGAGTAAGGTTTATGATGATGACTGGATGCTCGAAAACGGCTTCCTGGAAGAGCCAGGGCACGCTTCTGAATCGGATTCGATTCGGAAGTGTGATAGCTAGTTGAGCTTGCCATCCTTAGTTCTCGCCGACCGCTATCAGAAGCCAGCTAGATCGGGGCGAGGCCGTATAGTCATGATAAGTCGGGACTCCTCCCTATGAGGATAGGCGTTCTCATGGGGGGGACCTCCGACGAGAGGGACGTGTCCCTAGCGTCCGGGACTCAGGTGTCAGGAGCCCTTAGAGCGGCTGGCCACCACGTGGTTTCCGTTGATACGGTGAGGGGAATCATGACACTGGAGGAGGAGGCTAACCTAGTGTCAGCTGGTGTGGGGCAGCTTCCCCCAGAGCCGATTGCGCTTTTGGCATCGGAGAACGAAAGGTTTGTTAACATTCTCGAAGCTCCGGAGTTGGCCCAGGTCGATGTGTTTTTTATGGCGCTTCACGGAGGCAGTGGGGAAGATGGTACCATTCAGGATATCCTAGATGGTGCCGGGGTTACGTACACTGGGAGTAACTGTTTCGGGTGCTCGCTTGCGATGGATAAGGAGGCCACCAAGACGGTCTTGAGGGACGCCGCGATTCCAACGCCGGATTGGCTTGTCGGGCCCCTATCAGCGAATGAGGTCGAGTCTGCGCTTGGATTGCCGGTGATAGTTAAGGCCGCTAGAGGCGGGTCATCTCTAAGACTGGTTTTAGCGCACGACCAGGCAGAGCTTGAGGTGACTATGGGTGAAAGCTCTACCTGGGAAGACACGGTGTTGTATGAGCGCTACCACGCTGGTCGAGAGTTTACAGTCGGAGTTCTGGGTGGTGAGACTTTCCCGGTGGGAGAGATTGTCCCGCAGCACGAGATTTTCGACTACGAGTGCAAGTATCAGGAGGGCTTGGCGCAGGAAATTTTCCCAGCGGATATACCGTCGGAGCTATCTGAGCGACTCAGGGCACTAGCACTCCAGGTGCACGGCGCACTTCACCTCAGAGACTATTCTCGTGTTGACTTCATCGTGGACGAAGATGGTCGGCCTTGGTGCCTCGAGGCGAATACCCTACCCGGGATGACCGCTACCAGTCTGTTTCCCAAAGGGGCAGCCGCGGCGGCGATCGGGTTTCCAGAACTTTGTGACCGGATTGCCGAGCTCGCGCGGGCTCGTTCAGGAGTTGACTCTGCGTGATGGCTATGGCGCTAAGGACGTTGCACGCATGAGTTACCGGAACGATTTCGGATACGGTTCTTTTGGCATGGTATTCCGTCCAACGCCTATGGTGAAGCGTCTTCTCATCGCGAACTCCGCTGTGTTTGCGATCACGCTTCTGGTGCCGCAGAGACTCGTGATCGACTGGCTGGCGTTTCAACCTGCTCGGATCATCTTCCGCCCGTGGGCCCCGCTCACCTACATGTTTGTGCATGGTGGTCTGTATCACCTGTTCTTCAATATGCTCATGCTCTTCTTCTTTGGTCGTCCAATAGAAGAGAAGTGGGGAGAACGAGAATTTCTGAAGTTCTATTTGATCTGCGGCCTGGGGGGGGCATTACTGAGCTTTTTGTTTCTGCCTTCTTCAATCGTGGGTGCTTCGGCGGCTGTGTACGGGGTTATGCTGGCATTCGCTATGAACTGGCCCCGTGCTCCGATCTACGTCTTCGGGATCTTCCCCGTCGAAGCGCGTTTTCTAGTCGCCTTCATGGCGGCAGTCGCATTTTTAAGTGCCGCAGGAAGTGCGGGAAATAGCGGTGTAGCCCATCTCGCCCACCTTGGAGGGCTGATCGCCGGGTGGATTTACCTTAAGGCTGATTGGCGGGTATGGTCGTTCATGAAGAGAGCGCCAAGAACCGAGCCGAGGACGCCAAGGCTCGCTATGGTGCCTCGGAAGAAGTCCGGAGAGGATGCGTTCAAAGCCGCAGGTAGAAGGAATGCTAAAGCAGACAACGTGCTGTTAGACAAGGTCGATAAGGTTTTGGACAAGATTTCAGCCGAAGGGATGTCTGCACTGACGCCGGACGAGTTGCAATTGCTCGATGAGGTCTCGAGGAAGCACAAGGCAAACTAGGAACTAGTTCTTGTTCGTATCCGATGGCTCCATTTGTTCGCTGTGTGTCATCCCGGACATACTGCTAGATGACGAGTCTTCTTGCCCATTTATGGTGTCCTTCTGCGTGTCCGTTGAGACGCCAAGTTCCACCTCCCTTTGCATCTCTCTCAGCTCCTCAACCAAGGAGTCAGGGACGAGAGTCCAGGTGTAATCGATCACCAGTCGGATTTCGTCATCGGTCAATGGAGTCGGTGGCATCGCGGGGGGCACACCATCTCGAATTATCTGGACCAATTGATCAATCGGATGATGTGCTAAGTGTTCCGTTAAGGGAGGAGGGCGCACCGGAAGCATTTCGGCCATCGGTCCGTCTCCGAGCCCACCTTCACCATGGCATGAAAAACAAGTCGCTTCATAAAACATTTCACCTGCTCTGATCTTGCTGATCTTGGCGACTTCTTCATTGCTGCATGCTCCGAGCAGAAAAGCAGAAGTCATCACCATGAGTCTCAAAGAAATATTCTTAAGATTGTTTCTATACATGGGATCAAGAGCGCATCAAGGTTTGACAGAATGGACTAGAATTGCGGTCAGGAATATGACTCCAGCTGCTAGAATGAGTTCCCAAGAGCCACGTCGTTGAATCATACGCATGCCGCTCTCGCTCTCGCTTATCGGCACACCCTTGCGCCAGTTCCAGAATCCGAGTCCGAATATGAGAGTCACAACGATGACTTTACTGCTCAAGACACGACCGTATCCCGTCATCCAAAGATCTGATGGTGAGGAAAGGTGGGTCCAAGTCAGTACTACTCCCATTAACACCACAGCGAGCCCTGCTCGAAGAGCTAGGGTGGAGAAGCGCTGTATCTGAGCGCCGAAAGCTTGCGTGTCGGATGCGGTCCGTTTTGGACCTTGGTGCGAGGCGCCGATGATCACCGCTAGTGATCCCATCCATATACCCGCGGAAAGCGTGTGAAGTACATCTGCAGAGACAGCGATCCAGCGCCAGGAGTCAGCGCCCATCGCATGTCCTGACATGGCGAGTGTCGATGTCAGTGCAATAGTCAGCCCCGAGAGTAGCACCCAGGCGGGAGTCACCTGCATGGGTGGAGGCTCTCCGCTCTCGTTACCTGTGGGTAGCCCCCATGTGAGAGTGCTGGCGATGAGTGCGATCACGACTCCTTGGAGCATCCATATCTTTCCCCACACAGTCTGAAAGAGAAGAAGTGATATGTCGTCCCATATCGGTGCGAACGGGTCTCGAAAGGCGATGACCTGAACGAGCAGTCGCATGTTCCATGCTAGGATCAGAGCGGCGCACGAGCGGCGCGCCCATCGCACAACGAGAGCTTGGGTACGCCCGAGTCGGAAGCGGCCGTCTTCTAACGTACCTGCTACGTCCGGTGCGATGAGGGTTCGCCAAGTGACGCACCCGATAAAAAAGATGGTCGCAGCGAATAGGATTCCCTGCTGGATCGTTGTTAAGAACCAAATCAACTTCCAGATACCTCGAACGTGAAGTCTCCGCGCATGACGTGTCCGTCATCAGCGATACAGCGCCACTGTACCACATATCTCCCTGCGGGAAGCGCTGGATCTATACTGACCGAAAGTTGCTTTGCATCTGTGGGGTCGGCCTGTGGAGGGCCACTACGTACGAGCCTGCGGGATGAGTTTACGATGCGAATTGATGCCCCACGCATTAGCGGAGCATCAGAAAAAAAAAGCCGAACCTCAGTCACTTCCTCGTCGACGGTCTGGTCGTCCTCAGGTAGGGATGCTTCCAGCGTTATGTGAGGGGTTCGCGCCGCACTGCTCACTTCGCGGTCAGTACTGGGATTCCGAAAGGTGTCCGGAGCGGTTGCGGACAGGCCGGGTGTGACCATGATGACGACACTAATGCAGAGCACGGAGGAAGAAGAGATCCCCTTAATATTCCATCGTGCTCGACTCATCGTATCGTTTGCCTCCGAGGGCCTGGTTGCTGCCTTTAATCACCTAGGCCATCATGGGATGGCATTCTTCGAGCAACAACCCCTGCCGTCAACGCACACACGTATGAGTGTTCAGATCCTGCGCTTGATTTTGCTGCTTGTTATGCCGGCGTTTTTGTTCGGGTTCAAGCTAGAAGCTCAGCATGTGGGAGAGTTGGGGTCCGCATCGGCTCTGCGGGAGCATTATCCTGAAGTTTTAGAGACACTCAGACGACTAGACCAGGCGCATGGGGTGTTGCTCTACGAGCTGGCGATTGAAGGAGGAATCGTTCGTTCTAGCGGGACGGACCTTCCAACGTTTGGCTTTGAGTTTGACATGATTGATCGTATGACTTCGGTGGTGCAGGGTGAAGGTGAACCGGAGGATGGGGAGATTGCAGAAGCAGGCCTGGACGCGCTCGGCTCTAGGGCTGCCGAAGTTGTCAGGTGGGGACGAGCATTCCAGAGGGAAGTCATCTCGATTTTGGCTGATCATAGCGTGATGCACAGGAGTGCTCACCTAGAAGATGCAGTCGCCCTGTATCATAGCCGACCCGGCGCTGCTCTAACGAGCGCCCCCAAGAACATGGATATCCTTTACGACCATGCGTTTGCCCTCGATTTCCGCACTGGATACGCCGACTTAGATGGATTTATTTGGGCGGGCCACTGGTTCCGTCTCGCGGCGACTGAACCGTTCACTGATATCGATCCTGGCGTGGAGCGAAAGGAGGGTATCGATACTGTGACAAATCGCTATTTCTCGAAGCTGACGTATGGTGAGCCGCCCGAGTTCTTTCCGAGTGAGATTCCCCTGGCACCTGCGATCGCACCTGGCCTGATTTGGCTGAGCCCACAGGCTGCCATGATATGGGACAACCTCAGTATGTATTTAGAGGTCTTGGCGGACGTTCTGGCTTCTCCCGATGTTCCGGATGTCCCAGGCGCAATAGAGGCTATCACTGACTTCTTTATGGATCCGGAGCTTGCGGTGACGGACCAGGACGAGTGGGAGATCATGGCACTTCGTCACGGAATATTCTTCCAGGGGGGATATCCACTTTCCGTGATGACCCAGAGCGAGTTGAACGTAGATGGCCATGCAGCCCACTTCAGTAGTGGTGGTGGTCCGGGATTGACTATTCCGGGGATGCCTCGCGGTCGATGAAAGCATGGTCTATGTCTGGAAGCCTCGGTCCTGTGTTTCTCGTTTTTCTCGGAGCGTGCTCGGGTCCGCCTCCCGATATGCCCTCGTCATTCGAGGGGCTGGTGTTTGATACCATTTTCGAGCTGGGCAAAGAGACTGGTGCCGCCCATGAAGTCTTTGAGGGTATTTGGGACGTCGAGGTAGATTCAGATAGACGCCTAGCGGTTTTGGATCTTGGCGGTCCTAGGGTGCACCTATTCGACTCGGATGGTGGCTATATATCGTCTCTGACTGAAATCGGTCTCGAAGAAGGGCAAATCGACAGACCCTCAGGTATCGCTTGGAGCGACTCAGGTCGATTGATGCTCTGGGACCCAGGGAGTTCGTGGGTCTCGATATTCGAGGCTGGGACTGAGACCCTAGCTTTCAAGAATCGGTGGAGAGCGTTTGCATTCGGTGAGACGGGCTTTTGCTCAGTTGGTGATCGCACCTACATGAGCTACCTGCTCAATGGGAAGATCATCCATGAATTAGGAGCGGATGGCCCAGTGCGGTCTTTCGGGGAGGCTCCGCACGTGGCTGGAGCAGATGAACTTGGTCCAGAATTACAAGAGATCGCTGTTGAAGAACTGACGCCGTCTGAGCTTTTTTGTACACGAAGTGGAGTGATCGATGTCAGCTTCGTTCAGTCAATGGTTCGCCTACATGACGAGAGAGGTGTGGAAGTTTGGAGTAAGGCCTTCGAAGACTTCAACCCGATCGTCGTGTATAGTGATGACGGGATCGGTTTAGGTCGTCGATTCGACCACGTCAGCGGGTCGCATCTCTTGCGCTCGGTGGTTCCTTGGGGTGACTCGATGCTTTTGATACAGCACGAAATTCGGATGCATGAGATCCCCGAAGAAGGGGAGACCGAGATTTTCGAGTCGAGGTTGCTCCGTCTAGACAACGGTGCGGAGATAGCCCGTACCAGGTCTCTCCCTCTTATCCTAGGAGCGCAGGGCGATCGACTCTATCTGGTAGAGAATATTCCATGGTCGAAGGTGACCGCAGTCCAGATTGATTGAAGCCAAAGACTCCGTGGTCCCCGTATTTCGGCTGGCACAAAGATTCGTTTTTGGAACCCGCTAGCGCCACGCCGACCCAGAGCATCAGAGTCGTGTCGCGTGCTTCGCTCCAGCTGAATTTGACGTCTACCTGAGCTTGCATCCCAAAGTCGTGCTCAAAGGGGACCCCTAACCCAGGCTGTGCTTCGATTCTTAACACCGAACCGAGCACGTTTTCGTGAGCTTCAATCTGCCAGCTCCCGGAGTGGCCGTGCCAGACGTTCACGCATCCGGTGATACCGAGCGCCATGGCGGGGACTCGAACTGTGCTGATAGTGCCTTCGCCGGCCAATATCGGAATTGTGACCCACAACCCTCCATCCTGAAGCGCAGAGAGTACGTTGGCGGTCTCGGAGCGTTCTTGGGCGGACGAAAAAGCGGGAGCACTGAGCAGTATGATCATCGCGAGCCCTAGCATGACGAGTTTCACGATACCTAATGCTCCACGGATAGCAGGAAAGTGCTCAGAGGTCACCGTTGAGACTCGTCCGCATATTCCGTACTCGCTCGCGAGCCGCGAGATGCACTGCATCTATGGCCCGACTGAATCGACCGTCATTCCTTACCGGCTCGAACAGAGAGGATCCGAGGACGCGTGTGTCTACTCCTGAGGGGGATAGGTCGAAGGCGAATTCAAGCCATCGGGTGGCACCGCGCGCGTCTCCTATCATTCCATAATATGAAGCCAGATCCTGTGCTATTAGCTCGGCTGTATAGTCAGTATTAGGACTTCCTTCGCTTTCTAACTGCCTTTCGGCGTCTTCAACCACCTGTCGTGCTTCAGCTACTCTCCCGCCTACGTGAAGGCATAGCGCTCGGACTAGGTCGTACACCCCGAAGTCAATCGCGAGACACTCTCGCGTGCGGCCGACCATCGCGAGCGCACGACCTTCAAATGCCTTGGCGAGCAGGAGCTGGTTTTCGATGCCATAGGCTTCACGTGCCTCCTCGATAGTGACGTCGTAGCGACCAAGTTGAAAACCAAGAGATGCTAGAGCCGTTCGACGCCCTGCTTGACGAGGATCGAGGTCGCGCGCCCGCTCTGCTTCTCTGAATGCCTCATCGATCCTTCCCTGTCCAGCTAGAATGCGGGCTGACCAGCTTGGTCCGTTTGGAGCGTTTGGTGCCAGAGACTCTGCCGTTTCGAAGTCTTCAGCAGCTCCCTCCAAGTCAATCCGCAACAGACCTCGAATGTAGCCTCGTGCGGAGTACCCATTGGCGACTTGGGGCCCCACCGCGATCGCGGAGTCGGCTGCTGCTAGTGAACGAGCCGCGAGCTCGTAGGGTGTTAAGCCGATATCGTACTTGTAATAGAGAGATAGAGCATATGTCGACGATAAAGCAGAGAGAGCGGTGGCGGACCGGGGCTCTAGCTCGATTGCTTCTCGGAAGCGAAGAGTGGCCTCACGCATACCCTCCGGCGTCCTCTGTCCGAGGGCTTCATTTCCTGCGAGATACGCGTCCCGACCAGGACCGATCACCGAGCCTCCAGGATCGAAGAGGTTTTCAAGACCAACGTCCGTCAGGAAAGAGAGGGTCACCGCGTTCGTAACTCTGACTTGTCCGCTGGTGAGACTGTCGGGATGCATTTCGTACTGGGTCCGGAAGGAGATGAATCCTTCAGGGTTTGATTCTGAGACGTTCACGACCAGTCGATTTCCGCGGCTCTCAATGTAGCCATGCAGAATCCGTTCTACTTTCAGAGAATCGAGAAGGTCAGGCGTGCCAATCTCGGCGCGCATGGCTGAGACGGCTGTATACGGATCGATGACAAAAACTCCCGGGATCGTCGTCAGTCGAGTGATTACTTCTTCTGCGATCGACAGTCCGAGGAGGTCGAACGCTTGGTCACCGGTCCGGTTCTCAAATGGAATTACGGCCACGGACGACTCCCATGGCCCGTCCTGTGGTGCGCCTGACCATCCCCGAATCGAAAATCCGATAGCTGCTATAGCTAGGACACCTGCTGTGACCCAAGTGCGCCAAGAAGAGAACGCTGGAGGCCTTTGTCCGATCTCACCCGTGAGTGGGGGCTCGACGCTGTTCGCGACGACTAGGGCCTCGGCAAATTGGGAGACAGTATTCGGCCGGTCAGCTGGCGACTTCGAGAGTGCCTGGGCTATGACTTGCTCGAGCGCGGTAGGTACAGAAGATCGGACCGACCTGATTGACGGCATGGTGTCCGTAAGATGGCGAGCGAGGGTGGCCTGAGTTGTGCGGCTGTGGAACGGGGGCTGGCCAGCCAGCATTTCAAAGAGAACGCAAGCTAGGGCATAGATGTCAGTTTTCTCATCAACCCGGTTGTCACCGCTGGCTTGCTCTGGACTCATGTAATCCGGAGTGCCGATCGGAAGACCGCTTCGGGTGAATTCACCTCCTCCTTCAGGGACTCTTAGGGCATCTGCGATACCGAAGTCGGTGACTACCGCGAGTCCGCCCTGAAATAGAATGTTGGAAGGCTTGATATCGCTGTGAGTTACCCCTTTCGTGTGAGCGTGTTGAAGGGCGCTAGCTATTTGGTGCGTGATACTCAACGACTCAGCGATCGGAAGCCTTCCCTCCTTAGCGAGACGATCACGAAGGCTGGCCCCATCTATGTATGGCATTACGTAGTAGAGCGTCCCGTCCGCGTCCCCGGCCGAGTAGATAGGTACCACATGTGGATGTTGAAGCTGAGATGTGACCTCAACCTCATGAACGAACTTGTCGGGACCCATCCGTGCAGAGAGCTCGTGGTCGAGCACCTTGATCACAACGTCACGGCCTGGCATGGACTCACGGGCCAAGTAGACGCGTGACATACCTCCCCGAGCGAGTTCACGAATTAGCGTGTAGCGCTGTGGGAGAGCAGCCTCTAGCCGTTCAAATTCGATTGACAACCAGTACCCGCCAGATCATGCGAAACGTAATGAGAGCAACTTTAATCCTTAACCTCGGTGCCCTGCTAAAGGTCCACCAGCGTGATTGTGATGGTAGACAGTCGAATTTACGATCACGTTTTAGGGTGGCTCGCGTTTGGCGAGGACCGCTGCACGTCGTAGCTTCATCCTTCCGCCAGGGGAACCGTACGCCTCTTCTTCATGAGGATGTGAGTGCGGTTGAGAGTGACCCTTGGAACCTGATCCGGCTAAGACCGGCGTAGGGAGTGCGGTTAAGACGAGGCTTAGGATGCTCTGGCGGTTGGTCTCGGCTCACACTCCCTGTTGAACTGCGAGCGCGCTGATGAGCAAGACGAATGGCAATGGTACATCAATGAAGTCGAACGGGCGGCCACGTGTCGCGCCCAAGACAGAAGATGTAGGGACGGACTACCCTGGCGCTTTTCCAAATTCAAGGAAGGTCAGCGTTGAGGGGTCGCGTGGGATTCAGGTCCCAATGCGAGAGATCCAACTGACCGGAGGGGAGACGCCCCTCCGCGTGTATGATACCAGCGGACCGATTGGTGCCGAAGTGCGTCAGGGTCTTGATGCGCTTCGTGATCCGTGGATCTATCAACGGGGCGATGTAGTCGAGGTAGAGAGAACTCGGACACCTTCCGGTTTGGTCGAAATGCCTTCGGGTCTTAATCGGCGAACACTGCGAGGAAGCGGCTCTGTCACTCAGATGACGTATGCTCGTCGCGGTGAGATTACACCGGAGATGGAGTTCGTTGCAATTCGCGAGGGCATGTCTCCGGATTTTGTGCGAGACGAGGTTGCCCGTGGGCGCGCGATCATACCCGCGAATATCAATCACCCTGAGATTGAGCCCATGATCATTGGTCGTAATTTCAAGGTTAAGATCAACGCCAATATCGGGAACTCAGCTGTCTCGTCGTCCATCGACGAAGAGGTCGAGAAGCTCCGTTGGGCGACACTCTGGGGCGCTGACACCGTCATGGACCTGTCGACCGGCGAGAACATTCACGAGACGCGTGAATGGATCATAAGGAATTCTCCGGTCCCAATCGGAACAGTTCCGATATATCAGGCGCTAGAAAAGGTCGATGGAGTTCCCGAAGAACTAACCTGGGAAATATACCGAGACACAATCATCGAGCAGTGCGAGCAGGGTGTCGATTATTTCACGGTGCATGCAGGCGTGCTGCTTCGATTTATTCCTATGACCGCTAATCGGATGACCGGCATCGTATCTCGTGGCGGGTCGATTCTGGCTAAGTGGTGCATGGCTCATCACAGGGAGAATTTCACGTACACACACTTCCCCGAGTTGTGTGAGATCATGGCTGCCTACGATGTGTCGTTCTCGCTAGGTGATGGTCTGCGACCGGGCTCGATTTACGATGCTAATGACGAGGCTCAGTTCGCAGAACTGAAGGTTCAAGGTGAATTGACGAAGATCGCGTGGGAGCATGGTGTTCAAGTGATGAATGAAGGACCGGGCCACGTCCCCATGAACCTGATTAAGGAGAACATGGAGAAGCAGCTTGAATGGTGTGACGAGGCTCCGTTCTACACGCTAGGACCGCTAACAACAGATATCGCACCGGCATACGATCACATCACTTCGGCCATAGGGGCCGCACAGATCGGGTGGTACGGGACAGCGATGTTGTGCTATGTGACACCGAAAGAGCATTTAGGTCTCCCGAACCGAGATGACGTTAAACGCGGAGTGATCACGTACAAAATTGCCGCGCACGCGGCTGATTTGGCTAAGGGCCATCCGGGCGCACAGGCATGGGATGATGCTATCTCAAAAGCGCGTTTTGAATTCCGGTGGAGAGATCAATTCAATTTGGCTCTGGACCCAGTTACGGCCGAGGAGTATCACGATGAGACGCTACCGGCTGAGGGCGCCAAGGTCGCTCATTTTTGCTCAATGTGTGGTCCCAAGTTCTGCTCAATGAAGATCACCGAGGACATCCGCCAGTTTGCGCGTGAACAGGGGATTGGAGAGTCCGAAGCGATAGAGTCGGGAATGGAGCAAATGGCAGGGGAATTTAGGGAAAAGGGGGCTGAGCTTTATGTGGAGACGGCTGACTGAGGTCGGGAAAACTTGAAGCGTATTCTGATTACCGGAGCCGGTGGACAGATCGGCTCCTGGCTGGTTCCGAGGCTACGCGAACTGTATGGGGATGCGAGTGTAGTTGCGACCGATGTTCGCGATCTTGGGATAGAGGTCACCGAGGCCGGCCCGTTCGAGAGGCTAGATGCGACAGATGCCAACGCGCTTGCTCAGTGTGTGATCGATCATCGCGTAGACACCGTGTACCACTTAGCAGCGCTTCTCTCAGCGACGGGGGAGAAGAATCCCAGTCTGGCATGGGAAGTAAACATGGGTAGCCTCGAAGCAGTCTTGGAGGTTGCTCGGGAGCAGAGGTGTGCCGTGTTCACTCCGAGTTCTATCGGTGCCTTCGGTCCTGACACACCGAAAAACCCCACGCCGCAGGATACGATCATGCGGCCAGCTACGATGTACGGGATTACAAAGGTCGCGGGCGAGTTGCTCTGTGATTACTACCACGCGCGTTACGGGGTCGATACGCGCGGCGTTCGTTTCCCTGGTCTCATTTCCTACGGTGCACCTCCGGGCGGCGGCACAACAGACTGGGCTGTCGACATCTTCTACAAGGCTGTTTCGGAAGGTCGTTATACGTGCTTTTTGAGGTCCGATTCGCAGCTGGATATGATGTACATGCCGGACGCAATCGATGCGCTCGTTGGTATCATGGAGGCGAATCCCGACAAGCTCGTTCATCGAAATGCGTTCAACGTTACGGCGATGCAGTTGACCCCAGCGGGACTCGCCGACGAGATAAGAAAGCATATTCCTGATTTCAGGATTGATTATGATGTGGATCCTGTGCGACAGGCGATTGCTGACTCGTGGCCGGACAGGATCGATGACTCGGCTGCGCGAGAAGAATGGGGTTGGAGTCCCAATTTCGATGGTGCCACGATGGCCGCCGACATGCTTGAGCACTTGACCAACAAAGACTGAGCGGAGTTCTGCATGCCTTCTGATCGATTGACCGAGGCCTTGAGCCGACACGTGACCGAACTCGAATCTGCGGGGACTGCAAAAGGCGCAGAGGCAGTAGTAGTCGGTGTTTTGCAGGCTGAAGGGGAAAGGGGCCCCCGATTCCTGCTAGAGGGCGAAGGGGACAAGGAATTCTTAAGGATGAATTCCAATTCTTATATGGGACTCGGGCTTCATCCTGCTGTGATGGCAGCCGAGGAAAAGGCAACTGCGAAGTTTGGTGCTGGCCCCGGGGCCGTAAGATTTATTTCTGGGAGCTACGCGGCACACATAGAACTCGAGCACGCGCTCGCGGAATTTCATGGACGTGAGGCCGGTATGATCTTCTCGTCAGCCTATGCCTCAATCGTGTCCACGATTACACCGCTCGTGACTTCAGAGACCGTCCTCATATCTGACGAACTCAACCACAACTGCATCATCAACGCGATGAAGCTTTCGCGTCCTGCAGGTAAGGCGATCTATGCCCACAACGACATGGCTGAGCTTGATGCGGCTCTCGAGCAATGGAAAGGCAAGGCGAAGAGGGCGCTGGTAGTGACGGACGGAATCTTTTCAATGCGCGGAGATCATGCTCCGCTCGATGAGGTCATGGCGTTGTGTCAGAAGCACGATGGAGCTTTTGAAGAGAACGTTGTGTGCCTGGCAGATGATTCCCATGGCGTCGGTGGGTTCGGACAAACTGGACGGGGCACCGAGGAGTACACGAACTGCCCACCCGTAGACATCCTGGTCGGCACCTTAGGTAAGGCTTTTGGAGTCAATGGCGGCTATGTCGTCGCAAATGAGGCTACTGTGCGCTTCCTTCGTGAGTCCTCTCAGATGTATATCTATTCGAATCCGATCACCGTTGGTGAGGCTTCAGCCGCTCTGGCCGCACTTCGGATTGTCGATAGTCCTGAAGGTGAAGCGTTGCTTGAAAATCTAAGGGCGCTCACAAAGCGATTTGAGGATGGCTTGGGACGAATTGGGATAGAGACGATTCCGGGCGAGCATCCGGTCGTCCCGCTCATGATTCGTGATACGGCCAAAACGCATCATCTCGTCAACCATCTTTATGCGCACGGAGTCCTAGTTACTGGATTGGCGTACCCAGTTGTGCCCCGAGGCGACGAAGAGATCCGAACGCAGATCAACGCAGATCATACGGAGGCCGATATTGATCGCGTCCTCAATATTCTTGCAGAATCGGGCATAGGTAAGGCACACTAAGCAGGTTCGTACTCAGTGGGGGAGGTTTTTGTTTTGCGGAACAGATCGTACTTATCAAAAGCGACTTGGATTGCAGCAGTCACTCTAGGATTGACTGCATGCGGACAGGAGTTGCCCACAGTCGGTTCTTCGCCAACCGCTCCTGCTCCTACCCCTGCTGGTTGGGCTATTCAAAACGTAGGACGGACTGCAGTGGTCGATGGCTATGTGACGGGAGCAAACGTCTTTGTTGATTTCAACTTCAACCTGCAGCAGGACGAGGGAGAGCCGAGCGCAATTTTTAATGCGGACTCTTCAGTCTATGAGTTTCCCATACCTCATCCTGACTCGACTGGGACAGTCCCGGATTCGGTCAGCTATGTCGACTTTTCGGCGGTGGAGGAATTCACACTGGGATGCCTGTGGAATCGGCCGCGCATTGCTGAGGTGCCTGCTGGAGCGATCGATAGTTCTAGGGGTGTAGTCGAAGAACCATACACAATGATCTATGTCCCATGGGCAGAAAATAACCCAAGTGACAAGGCTAACATCACACCCTTTTCCACCCTGCTAGAAGCGTACATCGAAGAGGAGACGGAAGAGATCTCACCGCCGATAAGCGTTGCTGAGGGATGTGGTCAAGTCGCGGAAGGTGTCGCCCAAGGTGTCTCAGGTCGGATCACCGAACTCGCGTCAGACCTAGCGCAGTATGGGTATGATCCGGCTGCGCTTTACGAAGATTTCATTGCAACGGAAGATGAGGAGGCGCGCGCGACTGCCGAGAGAGTCGTGGATATCCTTACCACGGTTAGAAGCATACAGCTGATGGCTGAAGACGAGGTGGGTGAGCGGGTTCGTCAGTATTTGTCTCGTCGAATGATCCCAGTGGTGCTCTCAGGGGATTTTGAGACGCTCGAGTTCAACGTGCATTATCAAACGATATCTCGACCCGAAGACGAGTCGTTCAATGTGAAAGACTGGTGGGGGTACGAGGCCATCATCCTAGATGACGGACAGTTAGTTGCCCGAGACGATGGGCGCTCTCTTGAGCTTTCCATGGACAACTTGAAAGAGCACGCGGAACAGTATACGGAGGTCACAAACTTCATCGCGCGGGATTTCCCTGTGACGGATGTCAATACGGAATTAGAAGAACGACACTCGTGGCGTTGGAGGGACGGCGCACGAGGGATCGGTGAGCTTTGGACTCGGGTGATGATTGGGGGCGCCCTTCCGGGGGACTCCACTGTTGCACCCGGCGTAAGTGTGGGAAGAGAGTTGAGTATCACAGCCGGCGCAGCCGACGGCATTTATAGTGGCGAAGATCAGAGGACGAGCAGCTACCACTCTTGGTCGTTCGCAGATTTCCAAGGAGAGTATGGGGTTAGCGAAGGAACGAAGACTTACGTCGCCATAAATAATCCTGCTAATGAATGGATGGACTACGACATCCTCACGGTCTACGCGGATCGTGACTTAAGCACGATCTATGAAATTTATGATGATCTGCAAGCGTCGCCCGCTGGCATTTCTGCGGTCGCGGAAATCAAATCGCAACTCATGCCGTCGGACTGGTTCAATATTGATAAGTATACTCCCAACAGTCTTTTGACTTACTACGTGCGTTATGCCGATGATGGCAACGGATTTGAGGAGACTTGTTATCGATATGCACGTACGGAACTAGGCCGCACCGGTGAAGAACTCGAGCGGGTCGACGGTGCTACAGCTTTGGCTCGTTGCACAGAACTGTTCTCAGGATGATTTCTGTCTAAGAGACCAGATCGACCACTGGTTCAAATCACAATAAAAGAAGGCCCCGTCTCTGATGAGGCGGGGCCTTCTTTTTCTCGTTGGGTCCGGGGGGGCTACTAGCCTGCAGGACCTCGGTAATTCTGGTGGCAACTGCCGCATGTGCCTCTGACAGCCTGCATCGCAGCCCCA
>MDSV01222338.1_pt1 | contig 26529 bp, 25 predicted proteins | sample 810851 | NCBI WGS metagenome assembly MDSV01 (sample SAMN05326640, study PRJNA326480) | marine metagenome | isolation source: seawater | place: Atlantic Ocean: North East | collected 2012
GTCATTTTCAAGTTGGTGCAACTTTATTATTAACCAATTTTAGTATGTTTGAAAAAGAGTTTTGGTTTTTTTTAAAAAATGAAAAGGCAACATCACTTTCAGGTGTTCCTTATACATTTGAGATGCTCAAAAAGCTTAGGTTTATGAGAATGTCCTTACCTCATCTTAAAACTTTAACCCAAGCTGGTGGTAAAATGAATATTGATCTTAATAAAGAATTTGCTGAATTCTGCATAGAAAATAAAAAAAGCTTTTATGTGATGTACGGACAAACTGAAGCTACGGCAAGAATGAGTTACTTACCTAAAGATTATTCTTTATCAAAATTAGGTAGTATTGGGATAGCTATTCCAAACGGTAAATTTTCTTTAATTAATGAATTAGGTGAAAAGATAAAACAAAGTGACACTACTGGTGAACTTTTTTATGAAGGACCAAATGTTTCTATGGGTTATGCACATTGTTTAGATGATTTAGCAACTGATGATGAAAATAAAGGTAAGCTAAACACAGGTGATTTAGCAAAAAGAGACATTAACGGATTTTATTACATTGTAGGTAGAAAAAAAAGATTTTTAAAAATATTTGGAAAAAGAATTAATCTTGATGAAATAGAAAGTCTATTGAAAAATATAGTTGATGAATGCGCTTGTTTAGGTAATGATGATCAAATAATAATTTTTCTTACTGATGACAATAAAACTGGTTTAGTTAATGATTATATTTCCTACAAAATTGGATTACATCATTCAGCCTTTTCGATTAAAATAATCAAGTCAATACCAAAAAATTCATCCGGTAAAACTCTTTATTCTAATTTAAAATTTTTGTAATGGATTTATCAAGTATATTGAAAATACCACCATATTCTTTGGCTAAAAATGATAAAGAAAAATTATTAAATTCATTTCTTAATCAACTTTCTAAATTTCATTATGATAATTGTGCTCATTATTCTAAAATTATTGATGGTTCTAATTTTGATATAAATAAAACAGAACATTTCTCAAAATTACCTTTTTTACCGGTTAGACTATTCAAATTATTTGATTTAAAAAGTGTCAAAAAAGAAGATATTATTAAAACAATGACTTCATCTGGAACATCTGGTCAAGCCGTCTCAAAAATTTATTTGGATCGAGAAACATCTTCAAATCAAACAAAGGTGTTAACCAAGATAGTTTCTTCATTTACAGGTAATAAAAGATCCCCAATGATTATCATTGACAGTGAATCTGTTGTAAAAGACAGAAAATTATTTTCAGCACGTGGTGCTGGAATTTTAGGTTTTTCAATGTTTGGATCAAAGCGTATGTATGCTCTTAACGATAAAATGGAGTTAAAAATTGATTCAATTAAAGAGTTCTTAGAAGAAAACAAGGGAAAACGTATCTTTGTATTTGGTTTTACGTTTATTATATATCAGCATTTCTACAAAGAGCTTGTTAGACTAAACATTAAACTTGATTTGTCAAATTCGGTTATGATTCACGGTGGAGGTTGGAAAAAACTTATAAATGAATCTGTATCTTCTAAAATCTTTAGAAAAAACCTAAAAACTGTTAGTGGGATTACATCAGTTCATGATTACTATGGTATGGTAGAACAAACAGGATCAATATTTATGGAATGTAAAATGGGCCACCTACATGCACCTGTTTTCTCCGATATAATAATCAGAAGGCCTCATGACTTTTCGGTTGCTGATTTTGGTGAAAAAGGTATTATTCAGGTATTATCAATTCTTCCCAATAGTTACCCAGGACACTCATTATTAACCGAAGATGAAGGTGTTTTGTTAGGTGAAGACGATTGTCCTTGTGGAAAGTTAGGTAAGTACTTTAAAATTGTTGGAAGATTAAAAAATGCCGAAATTAGAGGCTGTAGTGACACTTATGAAGAAAAAAAATAAAGACATAGAATATCTATTCCCATATCAATTTAATATTGAAGAGTTTAAAAAGATTTCATCTCTTGAGCCCTTTTCAAAAGATTCAATTGATTTTTTAGATATTTTATCAAAAACATTACTGTCAAATATAAATACTAAACTTTACCCTGACGTGGCAACGTTTGCTTTCTTTTGCAGAAAGGGTAATATTGTTAAATTAAAGGATAAATATTTACGAGAAGATAATTTAAGATTAGGTAGAGGGATTATATTTCATATTGCTCCTTCTAATGTGCCTGTAAACTTCGCTTATTCTTTAATTTGTGGAATATTATCTGGTAATACAAATATTGTGAGAGTTCCATCTAAAAATTTTGAGCAAATTAAAATAATTATAAACGCTATTGAAACAATTAATATGCTGCCTGAGTATGAAATATTTTCTAAGCGAATTGTTTTATTGAGATATGATAGACAAGAAACCTTTACTAATTACTTTTCCTCTTTCTGTGATGTTCGTGTTATTTGGGGTGGTGATCAATCTATTCAGGAAATAAGAAAAAACAAGTTACCTGCCAGAGCTTTTGATATTACCTTTGCTGACCGATATTCTATTTGCGCTATTAATGCGGACGAGTATATAAAAGAAGAAAGAAAAGAAAAGATCGCACAAGAATTTTATAATGATACTTATCTTTTTGATCAGAATGCGTGTACTGCTCCTCATTTGGTTATTTGGCTTGGTAATAAAAAAAATGTCAAAGAAAGTAAAAATATTTTCTGGACTAAATTACATGATTTAACCCTTCTTAAATACAATATCCAACCTGTAATTAGTGTTGATAAATTAACAGCATTATATACACAATCAATAAAATTGGAAAATATAAAAAAACAAAATTCAATAGATAATTTAGTTTGGAGGGTTGAGTTAGAAAGCCTCTCAAAAAATATTGATGAATATCGATGTACAAGTGGATATTTTTGTGAATATCATGCCAAATCTATTTTTGAAATTTCTGAAATAGTTAATAGAAAATATCAGACACTTTCATATTATGGAATAAAAAAATCTTTACTAGAACATTTTATCAAAGACAAAAAACCTTCCGGGATAGACAGAATTGTCCCTATTGGAAAGACTATGGACTTCTCATTAACTTGGGATGGCTATAATTTGATTGAGTCTCTTTCAAGAAAAGTTGATATAATTTAATGATTAAAAAAGTATAATGATAATTTCTGTGGGAACAGATATAGAATCTGTCAAAAGATTTAAATTATTGATTGAATCAAAAAAAAAAATCATTAAAAAAAATTTTTTTCGAGAATGAATACGATTATGCTATTCATAAAGTTAATCCTGAGCAAACTTTTGCTGGAATTTGGTGTGCAAAGGAAGCGGTGATAAAAGCATTTCATAATTTTCAAGTTTTAAATATTAGAAATATTCAAATAATCTGTCATAAAAATTGTGCCCCAACAGTTTCTATAAAAAACTTTTCAATCAAACCAGACAACTATAATTTGTCAGTAAGTATATCTCATACAAAAGACTTTGCTACTGCAGTAGCAATATTACAGATAAATAATGAAAAATAAGTTACTAATAATAACAAGATTTCCTGACAATTATAAAGATATTATTGAGTCGAAATACAATGAATATGAATTAATATGGTTACAATTATGGCCTGTTACTAACAACGATGAAATTATATCTAATTGCCCAACCTTGAAAGTTATTAAATCTTCGGATTTAACAACTAATGAAGATCATTTTGATATTGCAAAAGAGGTCACCAATATTTCGAATAATTGGTGGAATATTCTTGATTTAAATAGATACGGAAAAGAATGGAATATAAATGGATTAAAAATAAGTCAAATATTTGCTTACGAAATAGAACAGATATTAACCAGAATTTTATTTCAACACAAACAGATCAGTAAAGCTATTAGTTTGGAATCTCCCCACTCGGTTTTATTTATTGATAAAAAATTTGATGCTAAATTATCTAATGAGTTACTCAATTCATCTATCAATTTTAGTCTGTACCAATATTTTAAAGAACTTTATAATGATATAGATATTTCACAAATACTACTATCAGAAACAATTGTAAATAGAAATAAAAATAAAATAAAGATTTTTTATGAAAAGCTTGTAAATAAGAAACCAAGTTTTTTTTTAAAATTAATTTCACAAAAACTCTTTTCAGTTTCAAAGAAGAAAAAAGATTGTATTGTGATAAGTAATTCTCTTAGATGTTTACATCAATTTGAGAAGTTTTCGAAAAATAATAATATTTATATTCAGAATGATTCATTATACGTTAAAAAAAATAATTCAAATGATTTGATATTAAATCTCGACACTAGTTCTTCAATTAAAAACACAATAAATTTTAGTCTCTTTACAAGGATACTTCCAGTAATTGAATCTAAATTCTATAATTTGAAAACCTTTTATAAGAATATATCATTCTTTATCAAAGAAAATAATCCACAAATGTATGTGACCGTTAATATTGCTAATTCTATTGAACTTGTTAAACTATGGGCATACAAACAAAATAAAGTAAGATCTGTTTGGTCGTCTGAAGGATTAGGTCAACCGGATTCTGATTTAGATATTATTATTAATTCTGTAATACATCCAGAAATTGACATCGAAAGATGGGTAATATCTGATTTATTTTCAAAAAAATTCTCAAAAAATATTATGCCTGTTAGAGTTACTGGATTTTTAGGTAGTAATATATATCCTAAATATATTTCAACCAATAAAAAGCAAATCCTTTTTCCACTATCCTCAGCAAAAAAATTTGTTCGTCGAGCTATAGTTGGTGAGGATATGTTTGAAATCCTGCAAAGTATAAAAAACGTATCATCTGTTGTTTCTGATTTTAAAGATTACGAATTAATTATTAAGATTCATCCTACAGATACTTTAAGTATACCGCTATATAAATTGGCTACTAATAATAATAAAAATGTTAAGATTATTTTAAGTGGAAATATAAATGAAATTATATATCAATCCAATTTAGTTATTGTTTATGAGGGGAGTGTGGCAACAGAAGCTTTAGGAAACGGTAAAAATGTAATTTGTTATAATTACACAAATCGACCTTCTTATATAACATCAATATATGAACATGTCAATCATGATCCTAAAAAAGGTGCTGCACTGAAAATGGCTCACACAAAACAGGAATTATCAAATGAAATTAAAAATCTTTTAAATTATTCAGGCTCAGATACACCATCCCCAAATTTAGATTTTGTTTTGGAAAACTTAAAAAAGGGATATGATGTTAAAAAAGTTGTTGCTGATTTAATTAATAAAATTTAATGCTTTTAAAGTCTTACACTAAAAATTATATTTTCACATATTTATGGCAAGGGGTTGCAATGGTATTACATTTGATATCATTGATGATTGTAATCCCTTTTATCTCTGAAAATAAATTAATTTTTGGAATATATTCTATATGTATTTCTGTTTCAATTTTTTTAAATTATGCTGATCTTGGATTTGTTTCGGCAGGCATTAAATATGCTGGGGAGTGTTACGCTAAAAATGAATATGAGGAGGAGGTCAAGTACTATGGTTTCTCAGCTTTTATTTTATTTGTTCTAGTATCGTTTATTGTATTGACTTTTTTATTGTTTTCTTATAAACCTCAAATTCTAATAAAAGATATTTTTGATTCAAAAGTTTTAGAAATAGCATCTAGTTTATTATTTATTCAGGCATTATTTTCTTTTAATATTATTCTTCAAAAATACGTTTCAGGTGTATTTCAAGTCAGAATTGAACAATACGTATTTCAAAGAATAAATATTATTGGTAACATCATTAAAATTTCCTCTGTTTTTTATTTTTTTGGCTTTAATAATTATGACATTGTTGGTTACTTTTTTTTTATAAAATTAATTGAACTGCTTGTATTAATAATAGGTGTTTTCTTAATAAAATTTAGATATAATATTTTGTTAAAAGATTTCATTTCAAATTTCAAATTTGATAAAACTATATATGATAAAACAAAAGATTTAGCATACAGCTCGTTTTTTATAACTATTCTTTGGATTATTTATTATGAGCTGGATATTATTGTAATTGGTAAAATATTTGGAGCTAATGAAGTTGCTATTTTTTCTATAGCATATGTTTTCATGCAATTTTTAAGATCATTATCATCAATTTTATTTAGTCCTTTTCAAAACAGGTATAATCATTTTATAGGAATAAATGATTTAGTTGGTTTAAAAAAAATATTAAAAAAAGTGATTTTTCTAACAACTCCAATTTTTATATTTGGTGTTTTAATCATTGTTATTTTTAGTGATAATTTAATTTTATCATGGGCTGGAAATCAGTATACAGATTCAGCTTTAATTTTAATACTATTATCATTATGTCATTTTTTTAACTCTATTATTATTCCTGGATCTAATATTCTGGTATCTCTAGAAAAAATTAAAGAAATGTATTTTGTTAATCTTACTATTGTAATTGTATTTTGGTTAGGAGTATATTTTACTTATAAAAAATTAGGACTAATTTCTTTTCCATTCTTCAAGCTTATTTCAACATTAATAAGCGCGGTTTTTTACTTTAATTTTTTACTTAAATTTTTAGATAAATCATTTTTTTATATTCTTTTAAAAATCTTAAAAAATTTATTTTTACCGTTATTAGTATTATATGTTTGTCTAATTAATCTTCTTGACTTTTTGCCCATCTATAAATCTAATTTTAATTTTATTATTGTTTTTTGTTACTCGTTACTCTCTATCTTAATTGCCTTTATTTCGCTATTTTTGACATCAAAGAATTATAGAAAAGAATTTAAAATATATTTTATAAAAATTTTAAACATTATTAAATGAAAAAAAACACAATAGGTACGTGGATTACACTAAATAACCCATCAACTGCAGAAATTCTGTCAGATTGTGGATTTGATTGGTTGTGTGTTGATATGGAGCATTCTACTATTGATTACTCTGAAGCTCAGTTACTTATAGCCACTATACAATCAAAAGGTATTAAAGCTTATGTTCGAGTTGGAGAAAACAATAATCGAATAATTAAGCGGGTATTGGATGCCGGAGCAGACGGTATCATTGTACCAATGGTAAATAATAAAGAAGAAGCTGTCAAAGCTATTAACTCGGTTAATTACCCCCCTACTGGAAATAGAGGAGTTGGTTTAGCGAGAGCTCAGGGATATGGGTTTAATTTTGAAAATTATAAAAATAAAAAAGCTAAAGAAATTAAACTAATTGTTCAAATAGAGCATATTGATGCCATTAACAACTTGAATGATATAATTGATCTAGATGGAGTTGACGGAACAATTATAGGGCCTTACGATCTATCTGGATCCATGGGAAAGCCTGGTCAATACAATGATGATGACGTAAAAAAAGTTATTTATAAATATGAGCAAATTGCATCAAAAAAAAATAAACTAATGGGTTTTCATGTGATACAGCCCGACCATAAATTAGTAGAAGAAAAAATAAGTAAAGGTTATAATTTTATTGCCTTTAGTTTGGATACCATTTTCCTTGGATCTATTGCAAAATCTGAGGTAAGTAAAATTAAAGGTTTATGAAGATAGTAGCTGTAATACCTGCAAGGATGGAATCTTCCAGATTTCCTGGGAAACCAATGGCAGATATTCTAGGTATGCCCATGATTGGTCATTGTTATAAAAGAGCTGAAATGAGTAATATAATTGATTTAGTCTATGTAGCAACATGTAATAAAGTTATTTTCGATTATATCAAGGGTATAGGTGGAAATGTTGTAATGACTTCTGTAAATCATGAGAGAGCCTGCGATAGAGCAGCTGAGGCAATGATCAAGATTGAAAAAATGCACAATCTAAAAACTGATATTCTTTTGATGATGCAAGGAGATGAACCAATGGTGACACCTAGAATAATTCAAGCTGCAATCAGTCCTTTAATTAACGATAAAAAGATAAACATCTCAAATTTGTATAGGGAAATTAACACAATTGAAGAGTTTGAAGATCCTAATGAAGTCAAGGTTATTCTTGACAATAAAGGCTATGCAATTTATTTTTCTAGAGAACCAATTCCTAGCAGAAAAAAAGGTTTTCTTGATGTTCCAATGTATAAACAAATATGTACTATTCCTTTTAGAAGAGAATACTTGTTAGAATTTAATTCCATGAAACAAACTCAGTTGGAAATAATAGAATCTATTGATATGAACAGAATTATTGAAAATGGAGGTAAAGTCAAGATGGAGTATTCTGAAGATGAGTCTTTTTCGGTTGATAATAAAAATGACCTAAAGAAAGTAATAAACCAAATGAAAAATGATAAACTTTTAAAAAAATATATAGTTTGAAATTACTTATAACTTCTACATCTTTTCAAGATACACCAGGTTTACACAAGCAGGAAATACTAAATAAAGGTTTTGACATTGATTATTTAAGAGGTCCATTAACAAAAAATGAACTTATACCGATAATTTGTAAATATGATTACATAATTTGTGGTGATGATGAATATGATAAAGATGTTTTAAGAATTGGTAAAGAATCAAAATTGAAAGTTTTATCTAAGTACGGAATTGGTCTTGACAAAATTGATCTTGAATATGCTGAAAAAAATAATATAAAGGTGTTTAATACACCTAATGTTAATTCAGAAGCTGTTTCTGAACATGTTTTTGCTTTATTGCTAAGTTTTGAAAAAAATATAATTACTGAGAATGAGATTACAAAAAATAACAGATGGGAAAGATTAATTGGACATGAATTATTTAAAAGAAATTTACTGGTAATGGGATTAGGTAGTGTAGGCAAGGAAGTTTGTAAGAAAGCAAGAGCTTTTGGAATGAAAGTTTATGGATTTGATATTCAAAAAGATGTAGAATTTTTAAATAGATACAACATTAATTTTACAACTAATTTTAAATCAATACTCTCAGATATTGATTATATTTCATTAAATATGCCTCTAAACAATTCCACAAAACATATTATCAACAAGAAAATATTTGAGATATGTAAGAATGAGATTGTAATTATAAACACTGCAAGAGGCGAATTAGTTAACCAAGATGATCTTATTGATCATCTTGAAAAAGGCAGTATTAGAGGATACTTAACAGATGTTCTAGATTATGAGCCTATTAAACCAAATCACCCCTTAACTAGGTTTGATAATGTAATTATTACTCCTCATATCGGATCTAGAAATTATGAAACTGTCGAAAGGCAGGGTTTAAAAGCTGTAAATAACTTACTAAATTTTATAAATAAATGAAAAATATACTAGTCATTGGTGGTTCTGGTTTTTTAGGAAGCCATGTTTCAGATCAATTATCAAATTCGGGTTATAACGTAACAATATATGATCTTGTTAAAAGTAAACATCTTAGAAAAGATCAAAAGATGATTATTGGAAGTATTAATGATGTGAAATTATTAGATAAGACAATAAAAGATATGCAATATGTTTATCATTTTGCTGGAATTGCGGATATTCATGAATCAACTCTTGACCCTGTAAACACAATCAACACGAATGTAATGGCTACAACTCATATTGTTGATTTATGTGTAAAGCACAAAATTAAAAGGTTTATGTATGCTAGTACTATCTATGTATACAGCAGTCACGGATCATTTTACAAAACATCAAAACAGTGCAGTGAACTAATCATTGAGAATTACACCAAAACTCATGGGCTGGCTTCAACAATTATGAGATATGGCTCATTGTATGGAAAGAGAGCGAATCATTTTAATTCAATTATGAAAATGATTAAACAAGCAATTGAGCAAAAAAAGATTATTAGGTCTGGTTCAGGTGAAGAAATTAGAGATTATATACATATAGAGGATGCTGCAAAAGTTAGTGTTAAGTTGTTGGAATCTGATGAAAAAATTGAATATGTAATGATAACCGGAAACCAAACAATGAAAATTAGACAAGTTGTAAATATGATTAATGAAATGATGAACAATGAGATTGAAATTATATATACAAATCAATCCTTAGATGAGCATTATCAAATAACACCTTATAATTTCAAACCAAATGTTGCTAGAAAATATAATATAGAATACACACATGATTTGGGCCAAGGAATTTTAGAATCTATATATGATATTTATCAAGAACTTAAAGGATAAATTTTGAGACTAATAAATTTTAATTCTTACGTAACAGTCAAGATTTATGAGGATATTGATAAATTGAATTGTGATTTATCTAGTGTTTTAAAAAATGAGATTCAAAAAGGTTTATGCATAATACCTGGTGGAACAACTCCAAAAAATATTTATGAGAAGTTATCCAATCTTGATATAAAAAAAAAAATAAAAATTTTATTATCTGATGATAGATTAGTAGACAACTTCAATGAATTGTCAAACTATAAAATGCTAATGGATACTTTAAAACTAAATTATTATAAAGAATTTCCGTTGTCATATTATGATGAATCAATAAATAACGGTGAAGGTAAATTACAAAAAAAGCTGAGTTTAATCTTAAAGAAGAATCCAATAAATCTTTCATTATTGGGAATTGGTAGTGATGGTCATACTGCATCAATTTTCTCCGAAAATACGAATTTTGATTGTATCTTATCTTCTTTTAAAACTATTAACAAAAACGAAAAATTTCATAGATATTCATTAAGTTTTAAAACATTGATGAAATCAAATAAAATAATTTTTTTAGCTACAGGCTTTAAAAAAAATAAACCATTAAAATCTTTTTTTACAAACAATTTGGACTTTAATAAGTATCCTTTTCAAAAATTTGCCTTCGAACATAGTAATGTAGAATTTTATTGTGATTCTAAAGCATTTAAAGATATCAATTTATGAAAGCAATTATATTTGATTTTGATGGAGTAATTCTTAATTCTGTAAATGTTAAAACAGAAGCCTTTAAGGAACTTTATAAACAATATGGTTTAGATGTTGTAAAAAAAGTTGAGAAATATCATCTCGAAAATGGAGGTATATCTAGATTTAAAAAATTTAAATACTTTCATAAAAACTTTTTGAATATTGATTTAAACAACGTTGAAATAAATCAAATGGCTAATGACTTTTCAAATTTAGTATTTGAAAAAGTATGTAATTCAAATTTCATTTCTGGAGCAAAAGAATTTTTAGAATATTCAAAAAATAAATATTTAAATTTTATTTGTACTGGTACTCCAGAATATGAGATAAAAAAAATTCTTGTTGAAAAAAAATTAACCGAATATTTTAATTCAGTCTATGGATCTCCAAAGACAAAAGTTAAAATCATTAAAAGCATAATGACCGAAAGAAAATTAAATTCCAATGAAATTTTATTTATTGGTGATGCAATGACTGATTATAATGCTTCTCTAGAAACAAATTTAAATTTTATCGGTATAAGAAATAAAGAGACTGTTTTCCCTGAAGATGTTATTCAGGTTGATAATCTCATGGAAATTATTCGTATCAAAAATTTATAAAATGAAAACATATTTAGTAACCGGAGCTGCTGGTTTTGTTGGTGCAGCTTTATCAAAATGCTTAATAGAAAACGGAAATAAAGTTGTAACGATTGATAATTTATCTACTGGCTTTGAAGATTCAATCCCAGATGGAGTAGTTTTTTATAAAGGTAATGTTCAAGATAAAATAGTTGTAAAAAAATTAGAGAAATATAATTTTGAATGTATTTTCCATATTGCAGGTCAAAGTTCTGGGGAGATAAGTTATGATGACCCTGTTTATGATTTACAAACAAATACTCAATCTACATTATTACTCTTAAAATTGGCACAACAAACAGGTTGCAAAAAATTTATTTATGCATCAACAATGTCTGTTTACGGGGACAATAAAGAGTTTGTTTCTGAAAAAGATGCTACGGAACCAAAATCATTTTACGGAGTTGGTAAACTAGCAAGTGAAAAATACCTAAAAATATTTAGTGATGATATTGTAACTACTTCACTCAGATTATTCAATATTTATGGTCCAGGTCAGAACATGAAAAATATGAGGCAAGGTATGGTTAGTATATTTTTGCAGCAAGCATTGACTTCAAATCAAATTGAAGTTAAAGGATCATTGAAAAGATTTAGGGATTTTATTTATATAGATGATGTTGTATCAGCCTTTTTGAAAGCAGAAAACAGGAAGTCAAAGGATAAAAAGATTTATAATATTGGAACTGGAATAAAACATACGGTATCCGAATTGATAGAAATAATTTCCTCTAATTTTCAAGACAATAAAATAATTATCCAAAATTCAAATACTCCTGGGGATCAATTTGGTATATATTCGAATAGTAATTTAGCAATTAAAGAATTAAAATGGAAATCTAATGTTTCATTGAAAGAAGGAATTAAAATAATGGTTGACTACTATAGAAAATGAGCACGTTAGATTTAAACAACCTCTCTGTTGTTCACAAAAAGCAACTTAATAGGATATTTATCAGTTTTCAACCTGAGTTTATTTTATTTTTAGATAAATTATTTTCAAAACTCAATAATGAAACTTTTATATTGTTACATTCAATATTTTCTAGGAATTTATATCATTCCAGACTCTATTTATTCTTTTGTAACTTAATATTAATAAGGGATTTAGGTGATTCTATCACGAAGGTAATTTGTTACAATAATATTGAAAAAAATATTATTAAAAGTAACTTTGAGTATATTAACGTCAAGGTTGGGAAAAGAAATAGTTTTAGAAGCTTTACTACTCTAAAAACATTTTTGAAGATGATAATTAAGGCCACATACTTGTTATTAATAAAAGATAAAAAAAGGTGTATTTTATCTCCTGATGAAGAATATACAATTATTGACACTTTTCTTACAAAAAAAAGTTTGGTTAATGAAAAATTTACTGACAGGAATTATACCAATATTTTGAATTTTATCAAAAGGGATAAACATTCAAAAATATATTTTATTCCAACTTTATTAGCATATCCTGGATCAAAGAAACTTAATAAAATTATCAAAAACTCGAAAGAAAACTTGATTTTTAAACATGATTATTTAAGAATTTCTGATTACCTAAATGCATTAATTATATTGTTTAAAGTATCTAAAATTAAAGTATCTAAAATTACTTTTATGGATTTTAATGTCTCAGAAATAATAAATTATAATTTCAAATATTTGACTTTTAACAATATAATGTTTGAGGCAATTTTAAATTATAATTTTAGTAAATCATTAAAAAAATCACATATAAATGTTAAATGCTTAATTGATTGGAACGAAAATCAATCATCAGATAAAGGTCTGATTTTAGGCTTTAAGACTTTTTTTCCTAATTGTATAACTAAAGGATATCAAGGCTATATAATTTCAACTGATTATAATTGGTATATAAAACCCACGGAATTAGAGTATAAAAATAATTTAATACCTAATATCATATATGTAATGGGTAATTCTATGAAACAAACTATTAAATCATACGTTAATAATATTGATGTTAGAACGGCTCCATCATATCGCTTTACTAATGTATTTAAACAAATAAATACTAGGAAATTGGCAAAATCTATATTAGTAATCTTGCCTATTAGTGAAATTGAATCATATAATATATTGTCAATTATTTTAGGGTCAAAAATTCAATATAATCGAAAAGTATTTATAAAACCACACCCATTACTTAATCTTAATAAAATATTACAAAATTTTGAGGGTACTTTGAGTAATATATTTATTACTAATGATGATATAAATCTTATGTTACAGAAATGTCAGATTTCAGTGGGTTCATCCTCATCCTCATTAATGGAATCACTGGTCAGGTGCTCACCTGTTATTATTATTTCCAATAATATTATCAATAACCCGATCCCAAAAAATATAAATAAAAAATTATGGAGTGTTGTATTTGACTCAAAAGAGTTTTTAATTGAACTTAAAGGGATTGATAATTATCTTCAAAATGAAGATCAAGATATTAAAATTGAATCCAAAAAAATATTAGAAAATTATTTTTGTAAACCATCGTTCATAAACACTCAACAATTTATATATGAAGGTTGATTTAAAAAATAAATACACACACTTAATAACAACTATTTTAAATAGAAATCTAAACAAATCGAATTTTTATTATGACTTACAATATTAATAAATTTATAATTTGGTTATTATTTTTATATTTTATTTCACCCTATGGGTTTGGAATATCAAATTTCCTTTTTTTGAATTCTTTTGATATACCAAAAATAGTCCCTCTGATATTTTTTATAATTGTTTTGTTAAATTTTAATTTTAATAAAATTGACAAGTCTATACTATTATTTATCGTATTCATCTTTTTACATTCATTATCCGTTTTATATTCACCAATGAAAGATAAAAGTATAATTGACTTTACATCAAATTTAATACTTTACTATTCAGGTTTTTTTATCCCTTTCTTAATTATTGATTCAAAAGCTTCTTTAAAAAAATTATTGCATTTTTTCAACGTTATTTTTATTAGTTATATAATTTTTTCAATTACGGAGTTTTTATTTCAATTCAATTTCTTTGATTTAATCAGGAATAGTTATGATCAATCTGAAAGTCAATTTAATAGTAATTTAGGTATCATTCGGCTTGGATATAAATCATCAATGGGCCCCTTTGCTTCAACTCTTCCTTTTGCATATTGCTTCACTACCTTCTTCTTTCTTAAAGACTTATATAAACCTAAGTTTATATCAAATTTTTTCAGTTCTTCATTACTAACAGTTTTAGGAGTATTTGCAATTTTTTTTACATTCAGCAGGGCAGCAATCATTGTTTTAATTTCTTTATTGATTATTAAAAATATATTTCAAAAAAATGTCAGAAGAATTTTAATTTTTGTTTTAAGTTTTTTTGTGATTTCTTATTTTGTATCAAAACGTATTGACAATACATTTTTTCAAGAATATATTCAAAATTACGTTGTAAATATTTTTGATGATCAGTATGCGGGCTTAAACTACAGGACAAATAATAACATTATTGACTTCAATTACGCACTACAAAAACCATTATTTGGACATGGTGCAGGTATGCTTTACCAAAATAAGATTGGTGGAGTTAGACTTGAATCTGATGATTCATCATATTTTCTTACAATATTTGCTGATAGAGGTTTATTATCTTTTTTCATGTTTTTAAGTATTTTTATTATTACATTTTTTAGATCTATTAAGATGTCAAGAATAAAATCTGAAGATTTTGAATTTAGGAGCTTAATTTTTGCCTTTTTAACAATTTTTCTATGTCTTAATTCCTCTCAAAGAGTTGAGGTTCTTTTTTTATTTTTCTTTGTGATTGGAATGATAAATAAGATTTATTTAATCAACAAAAAACTATGCTAATATCAATAATTATTCCCACATATAACAGAGTTTCATTTTTGATAGATACTGTTAAATCTGTATTAGCTCAAACATATAAAGATTTTGAAGTTATTATCATATCTGACGGTTCAACTGATAATACCCACAAAGAAATTTCAAAGATTAAAGACTCGAGGATAAAATTTATTCAACTTAAAAAAAATTATGGCTATCCAGCAAAAGCAAGAAATGAAGGTATAAAAATTTCTAAGGGAAAGTTTATCGCATTTTGTGATGATGACGATCTTTGGGTAAGGGATAAACTTGAAAAACAGGTTAAAGTTATTAATCGGGGTTTTGATTTTATTTTTACCGGATATAATTATTTGGATAAATCAAAAAGCATATTTTATGAATTATATCTAAAATTTATCATTAGAATAATAATAAATATGCTACCTAATAACTTATCATATTTTTATTTATCTATAACTAGTCCAATAGTTAACTCCTCCGTCCTTGTAAAAAAATCATTGATATCGAAAATACTATTTAACGAGTCTATTTCTTTTCGAGCGTCAGAAGATTATCAACTTTGGATACAAATATATTATTTTTCAAAACCCTATTACATAAAAGATCCACTCGTACTTTACAGAATTCATGAATATAATATTTCTAATAATTTTATTCAAAATCTGAAGAGATGTAAACTCGTATTTGAAAATTTTACTCCAAGTAATTATACTCAAAAAATATTTAAGAAATTGGGAATATTTTTTTATTCACTGAGGATATTTCTGAATAAATTTATTTAAAAAAAATAATTGAATTAAAAATGAACAAAGAAAATAATAAAAGCAATTTGAGACTAAAAACTGAGATAAAAGATAAAAATATTTTGGTTACTGGCGGTGGAGGTTTCATTGGATCAAACCTTTGCGAGGCTTTAATTAATAATGGAAACAATGTAGTTTGTTTAGATAATTTTAGTACAGGAAAAAGAAAAAACTTAGAAAAGATAATAGATCATAATAATTTTAAATTAATAGAAGGTGATATTAGAATTCTTAAGGATTGCTTGAAAGCCGCCAAAGGGGTTGATTACGTATTACATCAAGCAGCACTCGGTTCAGTACCAAGATCAATTGAAGATCCAATAAACTCAAATAACGTTAATATCAATGGCTTCCTAAATATGCTAATGGCATCTAGAGAAAATGATGTGAAAAGATTTGTCTATGCTGCAAGTTCTTCAACCTATGGAGATTCTGAATTAATGCCAAAAGTTGAGGACAGAATTGGCAGACCTTTATCCCCTTATGCAATTACAAAATATGTAAACGAATTATATGCTGATGTTTTTTCAAAAATTTATGGGCTTGAAACTATTGGGCTTAGATACTTTAATGTTTTTGGAAGAAAGCAAGATCCAAATGGGCCATATGCAGCAGTAATTCCAAAATTTGTAAACCAATTAATGAGTGGTAAATCCCCAACCATTAATGGAGATGGAACTTATTCTAGAGATTTCACTTACATTGATAACGTAATACAAGCAAATTTTTTATCCCTCGAAACAAATAATAAAAACTCTTTAAATACTGTTTATAATGTAGCTTATGGCGAACGAAACACTATAAGCGATTTAGCTAATTACCTTAAAGAATATTTATCTGAGTTTAACCCAAAAATTTCAAATATTGATATTATTTATGGTCCAAATAGACCTGGTGATATACCTCATTCTCATGCTAGCATAAATAAAGCAAAGGAAAATTTAAATTATAACCCACAATATAATTTACAGAAAGGATTAAAAGAGGCTGTAAAATGGTATTGGAAAAACTTATAAAAAATGAAAAATGATAAAATAGCTATTATCGGTTTAGGATATGTCGGCCTACCATTAGCAAGACTTTTTGCTACTAAATATTCTGTAGTTGGTTTTGATATTGATAAAGATAGAATTAATGAGATAATGTCAGGTATTGATTCTACCCTAGAGTTAGATAATCGAATATTACAATCTGTTTTGGTAAATCATCCTTCTGAATCCAATGGGTTATTTTGCACCAATCAATTAGATAAAATCAAAGATTGTAATTATTACATTATTACGGTCCCAACCCCTGTCAATAAAAAAAATAAACCTATTTTAACGCCTCTACTCAAAGCCAGTGAAACTGTTGGACATGTTCTTGAAAAAGGAGATGTTGTTATCTATGAATCAACAGTCTATCCGGGTGCAACTGAAGAAGATTGTGTGCCTGTTTTAGAAAAAATTTCTAAATTAAAATTTAATAAAGATTTTTATGTAGGATATTCTCCCGAGAGAATTAATCCAGGAGATAAAGAACATACGGTTGAAAAGATTTTAAAAGTAACTTCAGGATCAACTCCTTATATCGGAAATAAAGTAAATGAATTATATAAATCAGTAATTACAGCAGGTACACATTTGGCTCCAAGTATTAAAGTAGCTGAGGCATCAAAAGTGATTGAAAATTCGCAACGTGATATTAATATTGCATTTGTTAATGAATTAGCTAAGATTTTTAATCTACTGGAAATTAATACACATGATGTTTTGGAAGCTGCAGGAACTAAGTGGAATTTTTTACCTTTTAAACCAGGTTTGGTTGGTGGACACTGCATCGGAGTAGATCCTTATTATTTAGCACAAAAAGCACAAGAAAGAGGTTATAATCCTGAGATAATTTTAGCTGGAAGAAGATTAAATGATGGAATGGGGAATTATGTAGCCTCTGAGGTTGTTAAATGTTTGATAAAAAAAAATATAATCGTTAAAGGCTCAAAAGTTTTAATTTTAGGGATTACATTTAAAGAAAACTGTCCAGATGTTAGGAATACTAAAGTAGTTGATCTTGTATATGCATTAAAAGAATATGGAACTAATATAACGATTTATGATCCTTGGGCTGATGAAAATGAAGTAATGGATGAATATGGTTTAAAATCTTTAAAATCTCATCCCAATCAAAGATTTGACGCAATTGTTTTGTGCGTATCCCACGAAAAATTTAAGGAACTTGACTTTTCAACTTTAAAAAATAAAAATTCTGTAATTTATGATATAAAGAATTTTTTACCTGATTATTTAAAAGCTACAACCTTATAGATTGGTAAATCTTAACTTGAATTACAATAAATAGATATTAAATATGTGCGGAATTAATGGCTTTATTTTAGCTAATAATCAACATAATACACAGTTTATAAATTTGATGAATAATGAAATAATTCATCGTGGGCCAGATGATTCTGGCAGCTATATTGATACAGTTGCCGGAAAAAATATTGGTTTAGGAATGCGACGTTTATCCATTATTGATATTGACAATGGTAAGCAGCCGATAATTTCAAATGACGGAAACTTAATACTAGTTTTTAATGGTGAAATTTATAATTACTTAAATCTCAAAAATGAACTACAGTTAAATCATAATGTAGACTTTATGACTTTCTCGGATACAGAAGTCATACTAAAAATGTATGAAATTTATGGTCATGAGTCATTTGATAAACTTGATGGAATGTTTGCTTTCTCTATTCTTGACAAGAAAAAGGGTAAAATATTTATTGCTAGAGATTATTTTGGAGAGAAACCATTGTATTATAAGATAACCGATGACAAATTTATTTGGAGCTCAGAATTAAAATCAATCGTAAATACTTTTAAAGATAAAAATGAAATTGACAAGGATGCATTATCTCTTTATTTTCAGCTAACATACATTCCTGCACCATATACTATTTATAAAGAAGTTAAAAAGTTACTCCCAAACCATTATTTAGAAATTGATATTAATACGCTTGATATTTCTGAAAATATTATTTCTAAACCAAAACCAAATATTGTTTCAAAAATTAATTTTAATGAAGCAAAAAAAATAACTCGTGATTTAGTTTTAAAATCCGTTAAATCAAGATCCGTTTCTGATGTGCCAATAGGAACTTTTTTATCCGGAGGAGTAGATTCATCAATAGTAAGCTATTGTTTGTCACAAAATCAAAAAAATAGAATAAATACCTTTTCTATTGGTTTTGATAAGAAAAAATTTGACGAAACAGAAAGGTCTAGAGTCGTTGCAAAATTAATAAATAGCAAACACCATGAATTTATAGTAAATGAAAAAAGTTTACATTCTGATCTGGATATAATATTAAACAATTTTGATGAACCTTTTGCGGATTCTTCAGCATTACCAACTTATTTAGTCTCAAAGATAACCAGTAATCATGTTAAGGTAGCATTAACAGGCGATGGTGGAGACGAAGTTTTTGGAGGTTATAACAAATATTATATTAATTATATTAATAACATTTACACTAATATTATTCCAAAAAAGCTTCACAAATTATTCAAAAATATATCTGCCCATATTTTAAGAACAAAAGATGATGATAGGGGAACTAGATTTAAAATAAGAAAAACTCTCGATTCTATTGATTATGATAATAGATTTTATTGGAATATGATTTCCTTAGGATTTAAAGGGAGTGAATTAAATAAAATATTATTAAAAAGTTCAAAAGAAACTTTTAACTACTACAAAAATAATATTGGTTTGGTAAAATCAGATTCACTTACAGATTTAAGAAATATTGATAAGCATATTAGTTTAGAAGGTGATATGTTGGTTAAAGTTGATAGAACAAGTATGTTGTCTTCATTGGAATGTAGAGCTCCATTTTTGAATAAAAAATTATGGAACTTTACAAATACTTTGCCAGAAAAATATCTAATTAACAGAACATCTAAAAAGTATATTCTTAAAGAATCATTTAAAGATGTCTTTCCGTCTAACTTCCTTGAAAAAACAAAAAAAGGTTTTGGAGTTCCTGTTGGGGACTGGTTAAGATCATTTTTAAAAGATGAGTTGATTCACTTTTGTGATAAAAGTTTTATAGAAGAACAAAACTTATTTAATTATTCATATGTACAAAAATTAGTTAACTATCATTTAACTGGCTTTGAGGACAACACTTTTAAGGTGTGGACTTATTATTGTTTCCAAAAATGGTATAAAAATCATATTAAAATAAATGAATAAAAAGCTTATCCGGATAACGACAATTCCAATGTCATTAAAACACTTAATAAAAGGTCAGATGGCATATATGAGTAAAAAAGGTTTTGATGTTATTATGATTAGTTCTGATGGTAAAGGATTGAAGGATGTAATTGAAAATGAAAAATGCAGGCATTTTATTATTCCGTTCACAAGAAAAATAACACCACTTAAAGACTTAAAAGCTACTTTAAAGCTATACTGTCTACTCTTAAAGGAAAAACCAGATATAGTTCACACACATACTCCTAAAGCAGGTCTTGTAGGTATGATAGCCTCTTTTTTTGCCAGAATACCTGTAAGACTTCATACAGTGGCAGGACTGCCTTTGATGGAGGCAACCGGATTAAAAAGGGTCGTCTTAAATTTTACCGAGAAACTTACTTATAATTTTTCTACAAAAGTATACCCCAATTCTTTTGGTTTAAAAAATATAATATTAAAAAACAGCTTTACCAATGAAAATAAACTTAAAGTAATTGGAAATGGTAGTTCTAATGGAATTGATACTTCATATTTTGATCCTAAATTATTCTCAATTAATGAAAACAACAAATTGAAATCTGAATTGGGAATTAAAAAAAATGATTTTGTTTATATTTTTGTTGGTCGATTAGTTCCAGATAAAGGAATAAATGAATTGGTTAATGCTTTTTATGAATTATCTTTAGATTTTAAAACTCTAAAGTTATTACTAGTTGGTCCTTTTGAGGATGAACTTTATCCTTTAAAAGAAAAAACTAAACTATTAATTAAAAGTCATGATAAAATAATTTTAACCGGATATCAAAATGATGTGAGACCTTTTTTTGCTATATCAAATTCATTGGTGTTCCCCAGCTATAGAGAAGGATTCCCAAATGTAGTTATGCAATCAGGTGCTATGGGATTACCTAGCATAGTCACTGATATTAATGGGTGCAATGAAATTATTCAAACCGATCATAATGGTATTATTGTTCCCTGTAAGGATATTAAGTCTTTAAAAAGAGCAATGAAAAGAATTTTTCAAGACAAAGAACTATATTTAAAGTGTTCATCAAAATCTAGATTAGCTATAGTTAATAATTATGAACAAAAATTATTTTGGTCTCGTTTATTAAATGAGTACGAATCTTATTACAATGTTTTATGAAAAAAAAGATAAATATAATTGGTTATTCAGGACATTCATATGTTTGCATTGAAGTAGCTTTGCTAAATGATATCCTCATAGGTGGTTATTTAGATATAGATGAAAAAAGCCAAAACCCATATAATTTAGACTATTTGGGTCAAGAAAAAAATACGGATAATAAGCAAAAAGTTTTTATATGTATTGCAGACAATAATATTAGAGAAAAAATATATACAAATTATAACAATTTGGACTTTAATATTAATCTAATACATCCAAAATCTATTATTTCAAGAACAGCCGATATTGGATTTCAAACACTTATATGTGCTGGTGTGATAATAAACTCACAAGTTAAAATTGGAAATGGATGTATAATTAATACTGGATCTGTGGTAGAGCATGATTGTATATTAGGGGGCTTTTCCCACGTTGCACCAGGGGCAGTATTATGTGGTAATGTTGAAATTGGAAATGGAAGTTTTATTGGTGCTAATTCTGTAATTAAGCAAGGAGTTAAAATAGGTCACAATGTCACAGTTGGTGCAGGAGCAGTAGTAATTAATGATGTTTTAGATAATACTATAGTAGCAGGTAATCCAAGTAAAACTTTATGAAAAATAAACAAGAATCAATTAATCCATTAAACGGAAAAACTTACATTATTCCCGATTCTCATAATGACACTAAAATTATTGATGAATTTATTACAAAAAATAAAAAACCTGTTGTAGTGGTTCAAGGACTTGGGTTTGTTGGCGCAGTTATGTCTTTAGTTTGTGCTAATGCTATAAATGGAGATTATGCGGTAATAGGTGTTGATCTCCCTAGAAAAGATACTTTTTGGAAAATAAAATCAATAAATGATGGCTTATTTCCAATCATTGCATCAGATCCAAAAATTGAAAGGTTTTATAATATTGCAAAAGAACAAGGAAATCTTTTAGCCACATTTGATCCATATGCATATACAAAGGCAGATGTTATTATTGTAGATATTAACCTAGATGTAGCTAAACAATCAGACTTTAATGGTGAACTCAATGATTTTGATGTTGATTTAACTGCATTCAAAAAGGCTATGAAAGTAATTGGAAAAAACTGTAAAGAAAATGTGTTAATATTGATTGAAACCACCGTACCCCCAGGAACATCAAAAAAAGTAGCATATCCAATTATAAAAGACTGTTTGACGAGCAGAGGACTTTCAGCTGATAAATTTAAATTGGGTCATTCCTATGAACGAGTTATGCCAGGTCCAAAATACATAGATTCTATTCAAAATTTTTACAGAGTTTATTCTGGGGTTGACACAAAGTCTGCAGATGCCACGGAAATTTTCTTAAAAACAATAATTTCTACTAAAGAATATCCGTTAACAAGAAGGAAATACTAATGCTACAGAGATGGCAAAAGTTTTAGAAAATTCTTACCGAGCAATGAATATTGCTTTTGCGGTAGAGTGGTCTCGTTTTGCAGAGGAATCAGGTGTTAATTTATATGAAGTTATTGATGCAATTAGAATGAGGCCTACTCATAAAAACCTAATGTATCCTGGTATCGGAGTTGGAGGTTATTGCTTAACCAAAGATCCTTTATTAGCTTCATGGTCCAAGCAAAATCTTTTTGAATCTGACAAAGCATTGGGTCAAAGTATAAAAGGAGTTCAAATAAATGATAAAATGCCACTTTATGCTTACCAGTTTTTGAAAAATGAAATGAATGATTTAAGCGAAAAAAAAATATTATTGTTAGGAGTTTCTTATCGAAGTGATGTTGGAGATACAAGATATACACCTGTTGAACCATTTTACAATTATTTAATAAAAGATGGTGCGCATATAGAATTACACGATCCATATGTTAGATTTTGGGAAGAAATAGGTGTTAAGGTTGATGAAAATATAGATAAGATTTTTGAATCAGAATTAAATATAGTAGTTATTACCACCTCTCATAAAGAATATAAAGAATCTGAATATTTGATAAAATTACTTTTGAACCAAAAACATCTATTAATACTTGACACAGTAGGAGTGTTGTCAAATTCAGAAATTTCTAAATTGAATAAAAAACATAAAGTTAGAGTTATAGGTAGAGGAGACATTAATTAAAATAAAAAAATGAAAAAAGTATTATTATTAGGCGGTGCTGGGTTTATTGGTTTTAATATTTCAAAATATCTAGCAAAAAAAGGTGGGTATGAAATTACAATAGCCGATAATTTTTTTAGAGCTGGAGGTAAAATAGATGATATGCTTCAATCAATAGTAAATAAGCATAGTATTAGAATTGTTTCAGGAGATTTTACTAAGACTAACTGTTTTTCAGAATTGGAAAAAGATTATGATTATGTTTATATGTTGGCTTCTGTGGTAGGAGTTGATTATGTAAACGAGATGCCAGATGAAATTATTAGAATTAATACAGCTTTAATTTATAATACTCTTGAGTGGCTTAGAGGCAGTAAATGTGGTAAAGTATTATTTACTTCCACAAGTGAATGCTATGCTGGAGCTGTAGAAGCATTTGATTATCAAATACCAACTCCTGAAGATGTTCCATTAACCATTCAAGATATTACTCATCCCAGATTTACATATGCTGTCACAAAAATGTTAGGAGAGTCTGGTTTTATTCAATATGCAAATAAACTAGGTTTTGAATGTACAATAGTTAGATATCATAATGTTTATGGTCCGAGAATGGGTTTTAAGCATGTTATACCTCATTTAGTCCAACGTTTTTTAAATGGTGAAAATCCATTTAAAATTTATGGTGCAGGTCAGACAAGGGCTTTTAATCATATTGATGATGCTGTAAATGGAACAGTATTGGCCATGGAGAATGGTGGTAACGGTGAGATATATCATATTGGAACACAAGAAGAAATTACAATCGAAGAGTTGATTAAATATACCGGTAAATTGATGGGCTTTGATGGTGATTATATTAATGCTCCAACTTATCCTGGCTCTGTTGCAAGACGTTGTCCCGATATTTCCAAAGCTAAACAAGATTTAGAATATCACCCAAAGGTAAATTGGAAGGATGGCTTAAAAGAAACAATTAATTGGTATGTTGATTATTTAGATAAAAATAAAGATCTTCATGAATCGTTTTACGATAATAAAAAAGAGTAAATAATGAATGAAAAACAAAAAACTGTATTATTAAGTGTCCCTAATATTTCTGGCAATGAGATAAATTATGTCAAAGAATGTTTGGAAACAGGTTGGATTTCATCGGCAGGAAGTTATGTTGAAAAATTTGAACAGAAAGTAGCGGATTATGCCGGTGCTAAGTTTGGAATTGCAACTGTCAATGGAACTGCAGGCCTTCATATTGCTTTGTTATTAAGTGGAGTTAAGCCAAATGATTATGTTTTAGTTTCAAATTTAACCTTTGTTGCAAGCGCTAATGCTATTAAATACACTGGAGCAGAACCAATTTTCATTGATGCAGATCCATATACTTGGCAGATGAATTTAGATTTACTTGAAAATTTTTTGCAAAATAAAACGAAAATTAACGATAAAGGAGAGCGTATTCTCAAAACTGATGATAGATGTATTAGAACAATTATGCCGGTTCATATTCAGGGCAATATTTTTGATGTAGATCGTTTTAAATCAATTTGTAAAAGATTTAATATTTCTTTTGTTGAGGATGCTGCAGAGGCACTGGGTTCGAAATTTAAAGGAAAATCAGCTGGAACATTTGGTAAATTAGGTGTTTTTAGTTTTAACGGAAATAAAATTATTTCTACAGGTGGTGGAGGGATAATTATCACCGATGATAAAATATTAGCAAAGAAGGCTAAACATCTTACTACTACAGCTAAGGTTGACCCTATGCTTTATTATCATGATGAAGTAGGTTATAATTATAGACTTGTAAATGTGTTAGCGGCTATTGGGGTTGCACAAATGGAACGGCTACCTTCTTTTGTAAACAAAAAACAATTTATCGGAAATTTCTACAAAGAGAATCTTTCTGGTGTAGGAGATATAGAGTTTCAATACGTCAATAAGGAGGTAGAGCATAATAATTGGTTGTTTACTATTAAAACCAAACATCAGAAGGAATTATTAAAATATTTGAATAATAATAAAGTAATAAGTAGACCATTTTGGATGCCTATGAACCAATTGCCGATGTATAAAGACTGTCATTACATTTCGATAAATGATAATTCTAAAACCATTCATAATATGTGTTTGTCGATCCCATGCTCAACGGGCATTACTGAGGATGAATTAAAACATGTAGTTCATTTAATAAAAATTTTTTACGAATAATTATGTATAAATTTTTAAAAAGGTTAATTGATATTATATTATCATTTTTCGCAATATTGGTACTTTCACCAATTTTTATTATTATAATTTTTATTCTTAAATTTTCTGATGAAGGTTATGTTTTTTATATGCAGGAAAGGGTAGGTTACAAGGCCAATAACTTTATGATTTATAAATTTGTTACCATGGTAAAAGATAGTCCAAATATTGGATCTGGTGATGTTACCCTTAGAAACGATCCAAGAGTTACTAAGGTTGGTAAGTTCCTAAGAAAATCCAAATTAAACGAATTACCTCAATTATTTAATATTCTAAATGGAGATATCTCAATTATTGGACCTAGACCTCTGATGAGGGCTGGTTTTAACAGGTACAGTGATGAATTTAAAAAAACTATTTATAATGTTAAGCCTGGACTAAGCGGTATTGGTTCAATTGTATTTAGAGACGAGGAAAAAATTATCACCGAATCAAAATTAAGTCCACATGAATGTTACAAAAATATCATCTTACCATACAAAGGTCAGTTAGAAATCTGGTATCAAAATAATTGCTCAATTTTTCTTGACTTTAAGTTAATGGCTATGACTCTTTATATAGTTATATATCCCAAAACAAAATTACATGAAAAATGGTTTAAATCTTTACCAAAAAAACAATTCTAATTTTTTAAAAAATTTTTTTTGCTAAGTGTTTTCTATATTCTTTGTTTTTTACAAAATATTTTAACTGGTTTGGAAGTTTATTAATTTTTAAAAA
>MDSV01071018.1_pt1 | contig 26528 bp, 12 predicted proteins | sample 810851 | NCBI WGS metagenome assembly MDSV01 (sample SAMN05326640, study PRJNA326480) | marine metagenome | isolation source: seawater | place: Atlantic Ocean: North East | collected 2012
CACGGCTTCATCAGCAATAGTGGCTGCTACCGAACCTGTACCGCTTGCGGTCACATTGCCTGTTAGTGCTGTAATACCTGCGTTTGCACCATCAGCAATATTGAGAAGCGTTTGAACTTCGGCTTTAGTGATACCCGTAGCGAAAGCAGGTGTGCCACTATTATCTTCAATAGCAGGTGCGGCTGTCGCAGTAGCACCAGCCGCTACACCTAAGTCGGACAAGACTTCAGACGCGGTTCGCCCTTCGACTGATGTTCCATCAATTTTCAAGAAGTCATTATCTGCCACATTTGCGTTAGCGACTAACACATTACCGTTAGATATGCCCGAAGTCAACGCTTTGACGAATGCAAGGTTAGTAACTTCACTATCCATTAATGCACCCGCGGCTGTCACATTTGTTGCATCGGTTACATCTGCGCCATCTTCGATGTTAAGTAGTGTTTGAACTTCGGTTTTAGTAATCCCTGTGGTAAACGCGGGTGTACCACTGTTATCGTAAATCGCAGGGACATTAGCAATGATGGCTGATTGGTAATCACAACGCAACCATTCGCTTCCATCGTAAATGAAAGTAGCACGATGACCGGCAGATAGTGTAGCGTTTAATCCGCTTGGTGATGTTAGGTTGTCAAATACGATTGAACCTGTTCCGTCATTACACACTTCGATGATGTGTCCTTCGGGGAACTTGTAATTCGCGCTTGCATCCCTTTCGGGGTTTAGTGTAATTGTTACACCACCGTTTGGTGAAAGCATCAAAAACGAATCTCCGTCTGCTGTTAGCACCCATGTTCCGTTTGTTGTAAGTCCTGTGCTTGTCGCATCAACACCCATTCCCTGTAAGCGCACCGAGTAGTGTCCTGTCTGCTCATTGTTGCGTCCAGCAAAATAGAATGAATCAGCCGCATGAGTTCCACCTCTATCAGCACCGCGCGATGGTCCTTGTCCGTAACCTGCATCGCTACTGCTCGGTGGGGTTTGAGCAAAAGAACCGTATCGTGGGTGACTTACCCAATGTGCGTTTATTGTATCTGTAATTGCTAAGTCACCATTCTCGTTGTGTATTGCGTTTAGGTGAGCGATAGTGTTGACACCATGCGCACCGCCATCTGATATTTCTTCTGACGATTGCCCTGTTGATATTGAACCCACTGATAGCGGTACGCGGTAATCAGCAGACCCTTCTATGAATACACGCTTATCATTGATTTCGATTATGTCGATTTTGTTAGTTCCAGCATTTAGATACTTGACTCGTATTTGCGCAAGCACCACTGTTTTCATGTTATCTTGAGTTGCGCCTGTATCATAATCAATCAGATATTGGTTAGCAGCAGATGGGTATAGTCCGGTTGTTGTATCAACAGGACTCCCTGCTTCATAGTGAACTTTGTTATTACCGCCACTTGGTGCAACGAAGATTGTGTATATGGCTTCCTCGTTTGCGCTTAGTTGTAAAGCACCTGTTCCATGAGAACCACTCTCAAGGTCAAGTGTTACTGTGTTACTAACACCTGTACCGAACTCGTAAAGCGCACCATCAAGCACGACAAATCCACCGCTTACAGTTAGAGTTGTTGCTGATGCGCGCACCATAGAACCCGGTTGATTACCACTGTTGGTTTCGTTTCGGGTTGAATCGTATGCACCATCTTCGTAGCGCAGTATTCCATTTCCTTGAACTCCCTGTATTAGATTTGTTAGTGTGGTAGGAGAGAGCGAATCGCCATCCCGTAGTCCATCTTCACCGAGCGTATTCTGCGCGGCTGTATGCCCTGCTATGTTATCTGCTGCCATCATGATACCTCCAATATGAATGAGAAGCGCACTTCGTTTTCTGCGCTTTTAGTTAGTGAATGAATATCCGCGCGATACACAGGAACAAACTCACCTGTGCTTGCGTCTTTGTATTGAAGATAGATTTCTTGGATTGGTTTAGCAAACACATATGATGCGTTCAAACTACCTTCAACAAGTATGCTTGTGTCATCTATTATCCTAACGCGAGGAACTATGCGTGCTAATGTGCGCGCACCGCCATCTTCTGATGTTGCAACTGTTCCATCGCTACCAACATGAAGTTCGTTAACAAGCGTAGCAAGGTGTTCAACCAAGCGGCGTTTAACAGTGTTTAGCATTGGCATTACTCTAACCCCTTTTGTTTACGCCATTCTTGCTTGTAGCGTTCTCTTTGCTCTTTAGGTACATTAGGATGACTTGCGACTCTGCGAAGAGTTTCAGTGATTGGTGTGGTTCCTTCTAAATCATAAGGCTCTCGCTTTCTTTCAGATTTACCTTTTTCTGCTAACCTTTGCGAGTACACTTCTTGGCCTAAAAAAGCAGGGAACTCTGCGTGACCTACATTCCCACTTTGACCGACTTCGGGTAGTGTAGCAGCGTGCATATCTTCGTGAATTAAATCACGAATGACATTTTCGGGTTGATTATGTCTGCCGTCTGAAGTAGGCATAATTCTCAAGGACGACCCTAATACTTGATTAGTGTTAGGATTATACACAGTCCTACCTATTTCGGAGTGGTCTTCATCGGGTGATGCAAAGTCCGTCTTGAGTAACACCCAAGCCTGTTGAAACGCGCTCATCAAATCTTCCTCCTTATCCTCAAGCCTTTCGTGGTTCTCATTTCATGGGCGCGGGGTCTTAACATACGCATAGCCCCGATAGTTGAGGGTATAGCAGCCCCGCTGATTAGCGTTACGCTTGTAAAGGAAGTCGCTGTTTTCGCGCCGTATGATACAAACGACTGCTCATCAAGAATCAGATGGCCGCTATCCGCAAATCCATCGGTGCTGGTAACTGTGATAGCCCCCGCTGAATATGAGCCATTGATGCGCGGTGTAATTCCAAACCCAAGAGCAGACCTACCTGCACCGTAACCGTTGTTTCGATGACCCAACAATATACCCGCGTGTATGTTAACTCCTGTGTTTGTCGCAGATGTTTTAGTTCTCGCTAATTTACTGATGACGGGTCTTACATCCAATTGACCCCGCACTCTCAAGTTAGCACTACCTACCCCGCTTTTGTTTATTGTTGTGACTTGTTGGCTGTTATCGGTTGCTTGCATTTCGTCTGCTATGTCGGCACTTTCACCAAATGAGTTGATGACTGATTCAAGACCCGCTTCATAAGAAATCATTTGGAAATCAGAAGTACCATCCGATTTGTGTTCTAATTCGATTATTGCTTGTCGAACATTACCTATCGCGGATTTGTATTCAACTACATCACCCGGTTGTATGTCCCATGACATCGCGTGCATTCTTGATTCTAAAGCCCCTTGAGCCTTTTTATTCAAACGCAATAACTGACTTGCGCTTGTTCGTGCTTTGGATTCATTGTTAACAGTTGGGTCGCCCACCTTCATTTGTTTAATCGAGCCATGCTTCTTTTGCTCTTCCGCATCATCCACTTGAACTCTTATCGCGTCATTTAGTGCTATACCATTACCTTGCACAACAATACGGTTTGCAACGCTAACCATAGGGTCAATCTTGGTTTTACCAACACCACGCTGCGCGCCTAACTCACGGTCTTTCATATTGAATATTTTTGGCGCGTATAGGAAATTACCAAATCTGTCGTAATACATTATGTAATGGTCGTGTCTTGCAATAAATCGAACTGCGGTAGGTAATACAGTTGTGTGAAAGTTTTGCGCTATGAACAGTGTGCTAATTCCTTTTGTTTCAACACTGTTCAAACCATGCAACGCTTTTGTAAATAATTTTTCAACTAAGTCTGTTGTTCTCAATCCGATAGATAATGTTTGACCTGCGCGAACATGAGTAGTTCTATTCATTTGAAAATCAGCCAAACTCTTACCTTTCATGTTCGTAAGATGAATGCGCGCGCCCTTCGATGTTGATGTTATTGATTTAGTTCTCAAACGCAACGCTGAATCTTCATCTGCTATTAGTAGCATAGGACGCGAAGAAGTATCACTAAGTTGTTCACCGTTGAAGAACGGCGCATCTTCATGTGTTTCATGCGCTAATCGAACAGCAGACTGCTCTTCGCTCAACCTATACCTACGCTGATGTGTTGGTTGAAAATCCCCTTGATTCGGTTTACTCACTTGTGTTTTTTTACTCAAGTTTTGAGTTGTTTCGTAAATCACATGGTGTATCGTGTTATCAACAAATGTAGGTTCTTCTGCTAACGCACCTACTTCATTGTGAACTTCTTTGAGGCGACCGCTTCTCTGCTTTACATAAGATGAGTTTGTCGGTGAAGGAACACTATATGTCGTCATGCACCCACCCCGTTATCAGTTCTGTCACCTTCGTTAGAATGGTCGCTTGTGTTAAGTTTGTCACCTGCGTATAGCGACTGTGTGTATCTTGGTTGTACTGTAAAGTCCTCTCTAATAAACTCCTTTCTGCCTACTGCAACAGACTGCCTTCGTGCAGCGTCACCACGATAATGTTGTAGTGTGTTGTTAGTTACAATCATGCGCGCAACAGGTTGTGTTTGTAATTCGGTAAAGTCTGATGCTTCATTACCCGGAATCTTTGGTCCTGTGCTTGCTGGCGCAGATGTGCTGGATGTTAGAGTAAACAGGTAAACAGGCGCATACGGAGGATTTGTAGGTGCAGGGTTAGTGTTTCTCATGTAGTTTGAGGCTGCATCAGCAGCGCGAGCGTTAGGTGCATCATACACAAACACACCATACCTACCTGCTGCGGTTGCAGATAATATATGACTTGTATCATCTCTAAACAATTCAATGTGTTTGTTGTCAAGAACTCGCACAGGTCTAACAAGGAACTTGATAGTTGTGTCTTTTGTGTTAGTCTTGTAAGATTTGGAATTGTGGTCTGTTGTTTGGTATGGGTTTGATGTTACACCACTTGATGCGCCCCATTGGAAGTCATCAATAGTTTGCCCGTCTGATGATACTTCTAACACATATGTTCCACCGATAGGAGGAATACCGTGTGTAGTACCAAACTTGAGAACTTGTTTTGCTGATGAAAGATTCAAAGTGTGTAAGTTCAAATTGTCGAGCGCGCGGTTAGCGGTACTTACACCACCAGCAAGAATGAAGCGTTGTCCTACTTGACGGTCTGTGTGAACGCTTGTTGCTTCTGTACTTGCGATAATATATCTTGGTGATATTTGTCCATCGTTTTCAACAACACTCATGCCGTCTATTCCAATACGCGGTTTTGATTTTGCAATTGGTTCTTGCATAAAAGTGAAGTTTGATTTTTCAATATTACTTCCAACATTTGCTTCGCGTTTAAGCAACCCATCACTACCAGCGAGTTCTAAGTTAGCACTGATTCCTCTTGGCACTTCAAACGATTGCAATTCATTATTAGCAGGTCTTAACAAACCTCTTGTGAAAGGTGGTTCGCTTGTATGATGTGATAACATCAATCCAAACGGACGCATATCTTCTGATACATCTTGTAATATATCTTCATTGAAGTAAGTTGGATAGCGCACACCACGCCCATCACCACGGTCGCCAACACGCTTTGCGGTAGCAGGGTCAAAGAAATGTTGAGCAGCGCGCGCTGGTTTAAGGCTACTGTCGTTATACATTGTTTCAGCACTCTTGGTTCTATCTGTTGCGCGGTAAGCATCTTCGGGGTCCCACGATGGGCGAATACCAAACCCGCGCACAGGGAACCTACGAACATCTTCTCCGGTAGTATTACCCCACCAATCAATCATATAGTGTGCTTGAGCCAAAGCAAGGTTTACTCTTTGGTCGTCAACATCTGTTCCGGCTTTGTGACCTGTTGGTGTGTCCGAATGGAATTGTCTGATAGCGGTAGTTGGGTTTCGTATATTGCGCACAGCACAACCAAATGATTTTGTCATTCTGCGCCCATCGCTATATCTTACTTGTTGACCTTTCAAATCGCTACCAATTAATGCAGATGCGTTAGTTTGTCTTTCAATAATTCCAACATACGATGCGTTAGTTGTAGCGGTAGGTGTGGTGTTTGCTGCATCGGTCTGTGTGTTTGTACGCGTTGTTTGTGCTGCACTGTTGATGAATGGTCCTTCTGCTTGGAAATGATAGTAAGTGTGTGGGTCGCGTAATGCTTGGTTACTCTTGATAGCCCAACGCGGTCTGTTGTATGGTTGTCTTACTGATATTCTGTAACCCCACCCTGCTTGTTTCATTGTGCTTGATACGCTTGCTACCGTTTCAGTCATAGTTTCAACATTGGCGTTTGTAACAGTTAGACCTTTTGCATCACTAACTTGTTTGATATTAGGGTCATCCCATTTGTTTCTCCAACCGGGCGCGGCAGTTCCATACAATGTAAGCGAACTCATCTGTGCGCCAAATCTATGACCTCCCGGCCAAAACGCACCAAAGTTATACTTGCGCGATTTAGCATCCGTACCTGCTTGGTTAACTAAAGTTGCATCTCCATAAGCGTCAGATATTGTTCCGCTTACATCGTTCAAAGATTTCATGCGGAACTTGAATGGTCCATCGCTCATAGCATATGCAAACTCATGATAGTGTACCATTTCAAAGTGTTCGGGCGCATGATTGTATGCCTTCTTGTCATACGCAGGGTCGTTTTTACTTGCCCTGTCACTTGTTGAGTCTGAGAACCAAGTCATCGGGCGACCTAAGTTATAGTGCCACATACAAAGATACGCGTCTGGTAAATGCAACGAGTTGGTATCGCGTGTGCCGGTCAACAACTGCGGTAAGTTGCGTGTAGCGACACTTGCTTCTGAATTAGTGTAAATCTCACTCGCGTTAAGCGTGTTGTGTTTTGTTTTGATGCGAAGTAATTCATTGTTAGAAGCAGCAGCAGTAGCAGCAGCAGACCATCCGGTTGTTACAGCAGTTACACCGTCAAATACAACAGGACCATCTGCGCCTACACCACTAATGTAACCTCTATCAGTATATGTTGCTGTCTGCTCTTCACCATCTGAATCTATCAAAACAAGTTGTTGAGCAAAGTAACTCAAACCAGCAAGCGGGAATAGTGTGTTGTTGCGCACATACAATTTACTGTTTCCACTATCCCAATGTTCGACAACAGCAGTAGGTGTAAGTGATACAAGATATTCAGTATATACATCAAGATAATGAGAAGGATAACCAAGCATTGTTGTTTGCACACCAACTCCACCGAGCGTTGAACGACAGAACATATAGTAATCATCGGGATGATATATTTCAGTGCCTTTCCACGGCGCAGTTGATGTGAATATAGTTGAAGATGCAAACGCTACACTCCACCACGGCACTGTTACAGTGTGACCCGGCGTTGAACGATGGAACATATTCGGATGATAAGGTAGTGAACGGCGAGTGAATGCACCGGACGATGTAGCGTTTACACCAAACGGATTATTCAATCCAAGTATAGGAAGATTAGCAAATTGTTCGCGCGTTGATGGGTCAATGTCAAGTATTATTTCGTTAATGTATATTTCACAACCGCGCACATCTGCCATTGTTGCTTCTGATAAAATCAAGTCACCTGCTTGCAATGCAACTACCGTAGCAAACAATTGGTCGGTAAGCGTCTGCTTAGTGGTGTTAGTGCTGCTTGGGTTCTCCGGTGCTTCTGTTGAAGAAAATACTGTATTAGCATTATTACCCATGAACTGTTTACTATACAAGTTTGGTTGAATAACAATCTGATATGCACCAACTTCTGCGGGGTCGGGGAAGTTCCATTCTGTGTTATAGTTAGTTCCACTTTCAAGTTGTATGCGGTGTCCACCTGTTGCATTACATGACGCGCTATCGTCAGCGATACCATATCCATCAAATCGTATTTTAGTTTCAGTCAACAGTGTAAACCCATCACCGTGTATGTCACTCGGTGGATTAGGTGCAGTTGTACCGGAGAACCACAAAAGAGGGTTCTGTATTGTCTTGCTTGAATCAGCATCGGTTGCACCAAAACAAGCGCGGCTTGCTTGGTATATTTGCTGATATTGAGGGTGAGCAAAATGACCCGGCATCGTAGCCATAGTTGGCATAACATAGTGATGACCCATACGCGGTAGTGGCATTGGTGTAAGTTTGTTAGCCGCGCGTACAACACCAGCAGGGCTTGTTCCGGCTGATACGCTACCCCAATCAGTGTGGGGTTTATCGGGACTGTTACCGCTTACTTCTGCATGGTCGCGCAACCGGCGTGCAGCAAACTGCCTTGTTGAACCAGCGGGGATATAGAATGACGGTTTGATACTGTCACCAGCAGACCATTTGAAATCCGGTGCAAACACAACTTCTGTAAAATTACTTCCACTTACATTCTTGAAAGAAGCAATTGTGCCGTTGATTGACAAGAAGTAACGACCATCCGGTGTCGGGTCTTGTTTCCAAATATCAGCGGTAATGGCTGTGTTAGCGGTAATAGTATTAGTTCCAACTGCGGTAACTGTAAGTTGGTTAAGCGTCATAGTGTTGCCAATAATTCGTAATGGTTCGCGCTCGGTGTATGTATAACCCATCTTGGTTATGTGGAAATACAACGCGCGGTCATGTGGTTCATATGATGTTTCAAGTATGTTTTGTGATTGTAAACTATTTGTGCTATCGGGGAAATCAACAGGGGTTTGGTTGATGTGTTCATATCCCTCTTGTTCCCAAAATGGTTCAGTTCTTGGTCTTTCAACTTCGGATTGGAATGTATCAAGAACTCCTTGAACGGGTTGCGATGGGTGTTGTAAACCACCGCTACCCATTGTTTCGTGTTGGTATGCTTGCAATCTGTCAAACCCTGCGCGAACCAAAATGTTACCGGGTATGTCATCGTGGTTAGGTAACTGTATTTTCATGTTAGGTGATACACCCGAACCAGCAAGTGCAGGTGCAAGACCTTCGTTTTCTCGGTCATGCACAAGTTCATAGTCGCGTATAATTACACCAAGCGGCGAACCGCCTGTGAGAATATGTTGTTGACCTGTATCATCAGTAACAATCATCTCATTGAATTGCAACTCTTCATTTGGTATGGTTAACGCGTTCCTTACTTCATAAGGGAATTGTTCAGCCAAAGCCGGGTGTGCTAATTCTTGTGCTTGTATAATTGGGAACATAGCCGCGTTAGTTGTTTCAAACGAAAACCGAACATTGCCGTATATTGTTTCTCCAAACTTAACATATGAATCTCCAACCTTGTGTACTTGCCACGGCATAGAACCAAGACCGCGTGCGTTTTGAGCAGGTAGTGTTAGGTTGCCACCACTCATTCGCTTCCAAACTGCGTGTTCTGCAAAGAAATTACGCGCTGCGTTTCGTGTTTTCCAATAAGTATAGATTCCTTCTCGATGAGTTTGATAAGATGTATAACCTACATTTTCACATTTAGCGACTTCTGAATCAAATATAGGGTCAGTTGGATAATAGTCTATGTTTGGATTTTGCTTTTTGTCAAAGAATAAATCACCTGTTGGGAACAGACAAGTTTCCATTTGAGCAAAAGTTGTGGATTTTGCGTGCGACCAAAGGCGACTGTTAGCGTCTGTGTTGTTTGGTCTTGTTATGGTTGTATCAAACATTGCTTCAACATGAGGACCCGCGTTTGATTCAGCGTTGTAGCGGTCATTGTTAAAACGCTCATTATGATATGCAATAACAGTGCCTCCCTCATCGCCGCCCCATTTGAGTTCAAGCATATCACCACAAGTTCTCTGTCCATTTCGCGAGGCTTTTGCAATAATTGGTAAATCACCTTCGTAAGAAACAACAACGAAATGTCTTTGATGTAACCCTACTCCTTCGTGTTCAGTTTGTAAAGGAGTCCAAACTGCATCTGCGCTATCTCCATCAGCAGCCTCTAACTTCCATTTCATAGATTTACCACTGTGGCATGATGTAGCAGAACCATATGGTGTAAAGCCCAAGTAAGGCCACCAAGCACCAAGACCCGCTGCAACTCTATTGCCCGATATAGTCAAACTGTTCAAGTAAGAATAACGCTCACCATGCCACCCAACAGCACCAACTGCGCGTGTTCTGTCTATTGCATCAACTACACCACTAAAATGAACTTGAGTTGATGCATAGTGGTCGAATGGACTACTTGACATTTGACCCGCGCTTGTTGCAGATGTTGACCTATCACCAACAGTTGCTTTTTGGAATCCGTTATCCCATCTTAGGTTTCCAGCCTTAGCCCAAACATATACGATAGAGTCACTTGGTATGCTTCCAATTGCACCATTCCCCGATGCTTTTGGATTTTCTAATGAATATAGATTACTTCTTTGGTTAACACCAAGTATGAAAGTGTCATTAGTTACATCATAATTACTGTAATAACCATAGGACATTTGACTTCCATTACTTACTCTTAACCAACCATGTTCCGGTAATGTCATTGGTACTGAATTGAGCATGGTTATTGTGCCGTGAGGGTCGTCTTCATACGAACTAATTTGTCCAACATCAATCCACCCATACTTATCTTGTCTTTGCGCGTCTTGGAATGATGGCAAGAAAGACCCACCGAGAGCCTTGAGGTTAGAGCGACCCGGCCATGTGTTGATTGCTGCTGCTATTACTGCACCTAACTCTTCACTGTTTTGACAACGGGATGCATCTATCAAGAATACATCATCCGGTACTGCTGCATCTAAGTTGTCATCATAGTCTGTAAGAACTTGTGAGCCAACGCGGAACATAGTAGCATTCAAACCTATTCTGTCAATATAAGTTACAGCAGCGTTTGCTGAATTAACTAACTTGGCTGTTATTGGGTGCGGTGGATTCTTTCGCACACCGTTATCAAACCACGAACCGCCAGCAGTATATCCTCCGTCAAGTTGGTAAATTACTTGATTCAGTTTCCAATTTTTGAACAAACCTGCATATCTTGGTGTAGCGCGATAGTGTGAAAATGGATGACCGTATTGGTTTGCTGCGTCTTGACTAACAGGGTTTGTTGTACCACCAAAGAAATGACAAGTAACATAGCGTGCTTCTGTTGCAAGCGTTTGGTTGAAGTTGCTATTAGGAGTACCATACGCTGGCTCCCAATGTCTAAAAGTGCTGTACGGGAATGCGTTGTTTACACCATACGCGTCTGTTGGAGGTAGGAATTGATTGTTTGCACCATCAAGAAGTCCATTACTTAATTCGTTAGGCAAAGATTTACCGGACGAAACACCCATATTTTTTGTTGTTGACATACTTCCGTCAACCGCGCAATACTTTTTGAAATCAGCAGTCCATTTAGCCGAGGGTTCAACTGATGTTGTTAGAGTTGCGCTTTCGCCACTCCAATGCTTAGGAACTGCTTGACCCGGACCAAATATCATGTAGGCAACACTATTTGTTGAATCATCATATCGCGCATATGGGTGAGCAAATCGAAGAATGACAGGTATAGGTTTTGCAATTTTAACATTCGTGTATGTAGTTCCGGGTATGGTGTGAGTGTTAGTGTTACCGTCAAGGTCGGGGCTTAGTATGGCATCTTGATTAGCAAACGGTGGTGTGGGTTCTCCACGGTGTTGATTCAAAACCACTGTGCCGGGGAACATAGCAAACAATGCAGTAGTGTCAAGAAGCGCGTATGCACCCATTTTTTCACCAATATCTTGTAACCCTGCGCTACCTGTTGGTCCTTTTGCGTAAGGGTGTTTGTTATGCGTTGAATAATCAACGCGCGAACCATCGTTGATGTCCATTACGACACCGCTGAAACCACCACCGAAGTAAAGTGGTACGCTGTGGTCTATACTATCTTGACCTCCGCGGAAGTATAGTAAAGGTTCACCTCGCCTATTAGCGCGTAATCTTAAACCTTGTATTTCGTTATCAAACTTGTACGGTTGCAATATAGCACCAACTACAAGTTTTGCTTTGAATTGACCTTTAGCGTCGTCGTGTTTCCAAGCAATTAAATGGCGCGCTACATCTGTTGGTGCATCAACAGAACTTACTGCTGCACAATACAGATGAGTGCTTTCATCTATACCCATTGTTTTGAACTCCGACCACGAACCATCAATAGCACCGTTAAACTCTGTTGAAGCATCTTGGTTTAGATTAGTTCCACCGTTTATGTTTTGCAATTGCCACGCGTATTGACGACCAAGAATAGCAAAGTGTTTAGGGTCGCGCAGTTGTATTTGGTAAGTATCAGCATCCGAAGATGGAAGAGCAAGGCTGTTAGTTTGCGCAATCAATCGGTGTGTAGTGCTTTCTAAACAAGGAGTAATATGGTCGCCTTCAAATCGTGTAAACTTATCACCGCGCAAATGTTTTTTCCATTCATCTGTTTCAACTGCACTATTTGTTTGGTCTATCAAAATAGGTGTTGCTGTGTTACCATTAGACCCGCGATACCTTGTTGATATGTTTAACAAAGTGTAAGGTAAATATCCTGTGTCTAACATAAAACTTGATTTGTGTTGTGCGATAGGTGTTGTCATTATACCGCCGTATTGTCCATGACTACTACCATCACTATTTCCATCAAAATCACCATTGACCTGCGCTGAATCAATCGAACTTGCGTGCAATCCCCAATCTTTTGATAACGAAACTGAAAACAAATCTCTCAAAGGAGTTACTTGTTTGTTTTGATTATACTTGGTAATTTTAACTGCGGTTTGCGCGTTGTCACCGAGTATCTCACCATATGTTCTGCCATCCGGTGCGCGCAAATCTTGACAATCAAAGAATTGGTCTTCTTCATTAGGGTCAACAGTAAACGCATATGCTGTTGCAGCAGCAATCAATTCATCGGTAACTATGGTAGTTTGATTTAGATGAGGACTTAGAATCACAGGTGCGTTTGTATTACTTACGCTTGTTGGACCAAAGTGGGCTGCTGCTGCAAACCAATTATCCATATCATCAGCATCTTTTCCGGCTAATCCATAGAAAGCGTGCTGACCTGTTCGACCGTTATGTGTTCTGTGAGTGTATGAAAATACAACACCAACATTGTTGTATTGGGATGAAGATGAAGGAATAGCCAACCAAATCAAACCACTATCGGGGAATCCCATCCATCCAAGCACATCATCAACATCGGGTATATCATGCCAAATACCACTATTGTAGTAACCATAACCACTCGCGTTGTGTAGTATCAAAGTGTTAGGGTTTACATAAGAACCGCTTGATTTCACCGTTGTATCTGTGTGAACAGTTACCGCGTAACCAACATTTGGTGTATTTACACCGCGCCATTTGTTTCCTCTCCATTCCTTTTTTGCGCTTGGTGTATAGAAAAACGGAGTTCCTTCTGCTCCTTCGCCCCACATATTTGCACCAAGTGTGAAACCACCTTGCGCTATATCTCTATCATCAAAGTGAATTAGTATTTCTTCATCTATTGTCATCGGCATAACCGAGTTCTTATGTGAAAATGATTCACCTGCGCGTCTATACACATATCTTATGATGTGTGATTTACCGCGATGGTCCACCATTTTCAAACCATACAAAGGTGTAGTTCCAACTGCGCTGTCGCTGGTTTCGGTGGTTGGTGCATACAGTGGATAAGTATTGTAATAGGTATCAGAACTACTCAACCTTGCACCATACACCGCATCAACAAATCTGCCTGTCCCTTTACCATCTTCACCGAATCCCCAAATGCCAGCATCGGGTGCAAATCCGGGTACGCCAGCAGCAACAATGCCACCAAAGTTAATTCTTGCTTTTGAATTACTTCCCATTTGTAACCCTTCGCGTATAGTAAACTTCTGTCCACCATCTTCAAACGACTCCATAAATCCTGTATTTGAAGCGCGTCCTGTTGTTGCACCACTATTCGGTGACTCTTCACCGTCTATTGTCGTGTTGTAATCAGAATCAAAACCAAGATGCAGATTAGTAAAGAACTCATCACCTGCTTCATCTAATGCTACATATTCGCGCAAAGTGGTAATTGGTGCAAATGGTTTGCCGTTTTTGTCAATAGGCATTGGTGCAGGGTGCATATTCTCTCCCGCTATTTCTGGTGGCGCGCAAAAGAAATTGCGGAATCTTCCACCGTGACCTATGAGGAATTGTGGTTTGTATTCAGCCTGTCCTTTACTGTTGTCAAGCCAAGCACAGAAGTTTCGACTTGTTGCACCCGGCACTGTACTGTGAATAATAATACTGAAACCTTCATTACCGTTTGCATCTTCAACAACGCGACCTAAATGAGCGCGAAGATAACCCATGTGTGAACCACGGTCAAATGACACTTTTGGTTTAGGAGGATAGCCTACATTTGAAAAATCACCATCAACAGCCCAAAACGGCGCAGGGTCATGTGTTGAACCTGTTACTGCAAAGTCAGCATGATGATGCGCAGCAGTTGCATCAATGGGTTGGTTTGTATCTGTACCGCCTGTTGATACAGACCGTCTGTTAACATCGAATCTTTCACCTTCACCGGGGTATTGGTCTGATGGTCTGCGTTGACTGCTACGACCGTTCAACGCACCACCTTGATTGATAAGACGAACAACTTCTTTGGCTGCTGCTTCAATGTCTGTCACTCCTTCTTTCAAACCAATTTCGCCCATATCAACAGTAAGTCTGCGTACAAAATCCATATCCTTCCAATGTGGAAGGTGTTGTAATCGACTTTCGTAATTACTGCTTAAATCAAGAGAAGTTGCTCTTTTACCTTTCAAACAAAGGAATGCTGAAATAACGCGAGTTCCTTCGGGTGTATCAAAGAATGTCGCGCTGAATTGTTTTTTATCAGCGTCACCGTCAATAATTTTTTCAGATTCATCATGGTCTATTGTTTCAGCATGACGCAATTCTGCTGCACTTAGTGATACAGTTGATTGCGAAACTCTTCCTTGACCGTACTCATCTGTTTCTTCTCCGAATTGAATGATGTGTTCGTTTTGCCTTCCCTTACGATTGTAATGATTTGCAGCCATGCCGCTTGTAGTCATAAACGATTCATCCATTAACCACCAAGATTTATGCGCGTTAGCACTTTCAACGAATTGTGATTTTCCTGTGTCACCAATCAAAGAATAATTCACACTGTTGATAGTTTTTGCAACAGTAAATGATGTGGTAGCAACATCTTTCTTTTGTGTTCTAAATCCAGCAGCAACATCAAGTCCCTTGATAGTAGGCGTGGTTGCGTTTGTTTGAACTTGCATATGTAAATCATGGAATGCAATAAACTCTCTATCGTGCGCTACATCGTATAACAATACGCGAGCATGGGTTTCTGTGCTAAGATAAGGGTCAAGAAAAGCAACTATGGGTGGGCGATTGGTGAGAGATGCACCATCATGTAATTCAATCCAATTCATTTGTATTGTGTTGTTAACATGCTGAATGAAATTATTAGCGGTTTCAAGACAAGTGTTACCAATTAAGAAGTTTTCAACAGGTACGCTGGTGCGCGCTTCTTGTGTTAATTGAGTTTTTCCACCAACGAAAATAGTCGCTACTTCGTGTTCATCATATACACCGCGCGATTTACAAAACATTCCCTCTATCGCGTGAGGGTTAGTGTAGTGCATATTCATCCAAACAGTATCACCATAACGCATTCCACCGGGACAATAAGGATTATTCCATGTTGCGTTTGCTATACCATCTTGTATTTTCAAAGGTAATGTTGTCGCGACTGTTGAATAAATACCTATTATCTTAATTGTTGAACCACCACCTGCACCAATGTTAGGTGCGGTTGGGTCTAACAAAGGGTGTGCTGTAAGAGTTAATTGAGTAGCGTTTGTTGTTGAATTGTATGTAACTTGATATGTTCTTGCGTTAGACGAAGCAACTGCTGCAAACGCATAATCTGTTGGTAAATGTCCTTTTGGTAAGTCGTGGTCTTCCGGTATATTGAAAGTTTGAGTACCACCAATCACACTAAGTAATTCAATAACCGCAGTTTTAGATTCAATACGAGGCAAATGAGGGTTTGCGCTTGGGCCAGCCTTAAACTCAACTGCGCTAACATATTGTCGTAGTCCGTAGTCAAGATTACCGCCTTGCGTCATTACACTACTGCGGTCATAGTAAAACGGACGGCGATACTCTTGCGCGGATGAGTCAGCATCAACATCACCTGTTAGTGGGAATCCTATTCCGGTAGGCACATCACCAACTTGAAATCTTGCTTGCGGTACAACTGTTGTTGAGAAATCTTTACTTCTGTTAGTTTCATTAGTTGTCATGGTTAAATTGGCAACAGCAGAAGTTTTTTCGTAATAACTCCACTCACCATTTCCTAATGTAATTCTTCGCGTTCTTCCTGTACTAATTCCTCTAACAGTTCCAGCATCACTAAACGATGACAATGGAACTCTTTCGGGGTCACTATTGATAGTAATAGCATTCGTTCCTAATCTTCTATCATATCTTGCTATTGTACCGCGTATTGATTTATTATTGACAAGACGATATTGATAATGTCCAAATGCTTCGTAATCGTTAGCGGGATAGTTAGGTGCGCGCCTACCAACAGGAGAAGGATTCCAAGCCTGTGCAGTCATAGTTGCATCGAGATGCAACTTCATACTGTTGTCGGGACCCGGAAAAATACCTGCTTCGCGGTCTTCAAAAAATTGTTGTGGGAACAATGGTATTTCAACAAGCGCGCGTGTGCTTGCGTATTGTGTTCCTAATTGATAATCATGTTGAACTGAACCAATTGATTGAAACAATCTATCGTTTACAGTAGTTCCATCGTTACAAATCGAAGTGTGGTCGAAGTGTGGGTCAAGGTAAACTGATGCTCCAATTAACAATTTACTTGCAGTAACCCAATCAGAAAAATTACCTGCTTGTCTGCCATCGGGTTTTATGAAAGAGCCGCTGATAACTGAAATAGTAAAACGAGTTCCTGTTTTACTACTGTAACCAACGCTTGAACCATTCGCTAAAAACAAACGACCTGTTGCTGGAAAACAATATGTTCCCCATGAAGATACACCAGCACCATTATTATTCAAAGGAATAACATCAAGAGTGTTACCCGATGTGTCAAAGGCACTTACTTGCGCAACGCAATCGTGTCTTGTATTCCACCCTATTCGCGCTAAAGTTGACGGGTCCCAAGACGGTTTAGTGTTAACAGCACCTTGCCCTGCACCTCCAAGTGTGACAGATACAACAGGTGCGCCCGGTTGTATTTCTTTGACTATGTGAGAATCGGGGCTACCGTCGCCTCTATATGATACACTTTGGTCTGATACATCACCCATCAAACCTTCACCTTCCATGATTAAATAACGACCTCCGCCTGTGTCGTTTACTTCCATAGAAGATACTCTTACATTGGATTGAATGTAATCAATAACAAAGTATGTGCAATCATTAAAGTCAATAGTTGCAGGTGTTACTCTTGACAACTGCATTGTTCTTTCGCGCTTACTTGGTTGAACTATGAATATGTATGAGTCACCATCTTTGTCGTTATCAATAATGTCAAACATTTCAAACGCACCACCTTTCTGTGCTGCGCGTTGAACTGATTCTTGATAGTGAGTAGGTGCTTCATCAACCGGAGGGTCACTTTGACCTTTCACCATCGGTTGAAGATGTATTTTGTGATAAGCAGATGGATGCTCATTTATTACTACACCTTGAGGGGGTTTGTTAGGTTCATCACCGGATGCTCGCGGTGTGTAATTTGAAGGTATCAGCGATTCATCTAAATCTTCTTCGTGTGTAAATCCACCCGCGTTATCACCAACAAGATGATGTGGTTTCATTACTACATTCGCAGTTCCTACATCGGTTGAAGATGCTCTAATTACACCACCCGGTGCGTGTATAGTAGCACCAGCACCAACGGCATCAGCGATATGCGCGGCTACGCGTTTACTGTTAAGATAAGAACCACCGTCCGGTACGGTTTTTGTGATGAGAAGTGCCGGGTCTGAAACTCCCATTTTTCCTCCTGTTAGGTCAACTGCATTGTAGTGAACCTCAACATAACCAGCGGTCAGACCCGACACTTCAAGAATAGCAACGCGCGACTCGCTTTCGGGCGTTAAGTGTTTTTTGTATTGAGAATCCGAAGTTGAATCAACGCCTATACCGCCACCTTTTAGTAAGAACGGCTCAATGTCATCAACTGATATTGCGATGACACCATCGCGATGAGCGTCATGAGAAGCCAACCCGTTTCTAACAACACCTGTTGTAGTTGCAGAAGTTTTGACTTCCATAACTTTCGCGTTAAACGCGGTGTGAGTAATAGCCACTTTGCTATTTATTGGTAACATATCTTTCAGACCAAGATAACCACCAGCAAATGTGACAGTAACATCATCTGATACACCATCAATGGTTCTTGTCAATTCCTGTTCGTGAATAGGTGGGAACAATCTCAAGTAATGATGACCTTTTTTGTGAGTGTAGTAATGCCTTCCTGTATGTCCTGTTTTGAATCTGTCATCTAAACTCCAAGATGAAGGTGCGAAATGATTCGTGTTGACCGCTAATGAGCGCGAATACAAAAACCCATGAAAATTGTTAGGGCTTTCATCAATAACCATAGCACCCGTTCTATCAATTGCTTGACTTCCTGTACCTACGGATTGAAACGGTTTACCCGATATTGCGTCTATCAAAATATCAGAGCGTATCAAAACCATAGTTGAGTCGTTAGCAAGATTGTTACCGGAGTGAAAAGCAGTTCTTGAATGCAAAACACCGCGCGAACCTGTATTTGCTGATACAGTAAAATCAAGATGAATACTATCAACAGTGATTGTACCGTTTGTGTTTATGGCTTTCAATCGAACTCTCTCCGGCGGAGTCCCATTTGGTAGTCCTGTAAGTATGTCAGTAGCGGTAGGATTGATTAGAATGTTGTAAGGTGTATGTGCAACACCAATAACTTGCGCGCCGCTGCTATGTGCTGCGTTAGCGACTTGATAATCACCAAGACTTTCAAGAGTGTAATTGCTTGACAGTGTATCTGATTTACCACTTACTATTTCGTATAACGATTGACATTGAGTAGCACCTATTGTGATTGCTGTATCACCTGCTGTTACATTTGATGTAATCTTGAATACATCGTTATCAACTTCAACGGGTTCTTCAAATCTCCACAACCCAATTGTGCTGTTTGACAACATCGCGGGTTTGACTCTAAACTCATTAGCAGTAACATCAGACTTCCAATGAACCGATTCAATATATCCGCGATACTCACCACCTTTACCACCGATGTATAAATCTTGGTCGTTTACAGAACAAGTGTATATCTTATTCATTTTATGCGACGCTAATAGTTCACCGTTCACATACAGTTTTACTTGTTGTCCGTTAAACTCTCCCGATATGTGATACAGTTCGCGTTGACCTGCATTGTAACCAACATTGTTTGATATGAAAGAAGAAGCAGCGGTGGGATAGTTGTTTGCGCTTGCGGCAATAGCAGTCACTCCGTTACTAAACTCGACTTTGAAAGAAGCAACACCGGGCGCGTTTATCGTACCCATTCGCAATTCAAACAATCCATCTTTACTTACAATCATACCACCACAATCTGGTGATACCCATGCTTCAACTGTGAACTTAGTAAGAGTTTGATTATTCGCGCTTGCAAAACGATGATTGTCACCATCTTGTAAAACAGGTGCGGATGAGCGCGCATCGACACCATTCAACTTTCTTTTGTGTCCTGTATTAGTAAAATTACCTTGAGGGCAAACAACACTGTCGGTGACTCCGTTGAAAAACAACGCGTGGCTATTGTTGCTAATTACACCCATAACATCACGACCCTACAAGGAAGTCTATTGGCATGAAAGTTAGAGAACCTTCATAGACATTTTCACCCGCTATGTAACTGAAAGACATAGCAACAACTGTTCCGTTGATGCCGGTGTATTTGTCAGTTGGATTAAACACAACACTTGAATCAAGTGTGTTTGCTTTAGAATCTTGCCGGTCAGCATCACTTCTGCCGGATATTACAACCAAGTTTCTTTCTGCGTAGTCTTTGTTGGATGATGTGCTTGTGATAAGAGAATTGTATGGAACTTGAATACCAACTATGTAATCAGCAGTTTGTTTATCACTAAGACTTACATCTGCTTCTAACAATGCTTTATCGGGGTCAATACTAAGAGCAGAACCCGACGCACCAAGAAGACTCGCGTTACCAACATACGCAATTAGGTCTTGCAACTTATCACCTGCGCTACGACAAGATTTGTTAGTACCACCAGCAAACTCTTCGTATAACGGAATGAACGCTGTGAAGTTCGTGCTAAATGTTGGAGTTAGATTGTTACCCCCCGAACCTGTTTCTTTTTGAGTAATGGTGAGTTTGGATGTAGCACCACCTGTGTCTTTTTCACCCGCGCTTAATGTAAGTGTGAATGCATTTGCGAAATTAGTTCCACCTGTGCTTGTAATTGTATCAGTAAATGTAGCAGCCTCACAAGCAGTTTTAACTGCGGCAGCAAGAGTAGCGTCAGTTGTTATTCCGCTAATACCAACTGTTACTTTAGGTGGACCACTCGATGAAGAATGTGAACCTGTACCACTGTTGAATTGTACTTTGATGGGTTTTCGTGTTGTATTCTCTCCTGTATAAGTGGACTCTATTTCAAAGAACTTACCGTTAAGGTCACTTGCGGTTACACTTCCACTTGTCATATAAGATTGGCGCGTACCTCCATCAGCGTTTGCTAACGCGCTAAAGTCAATACTTGCACTCGCAGCAGTTGCAGCAAATGCACTCGCAGCACAATCGTCGTCAGAAAGTATAACATTCAATTTCATGTCTGCTGTTACCATGTTTAAGTCTAAACCATATCTTTCACCCAAGACAGGAACAGGTAAAACAGGCACACTCCGTGTGAAATTAACGCTGTAATCTGTTACATCAAGAGTCAACACTGAACCATCATTGCGAATCAAACGAACCTTTGTCATACACCCGACCTCCTATTACCATGTGAGCGACCACCACGCTGCATTTCAGCGCGTATCAAATCACCAATTTCACGCGCTAATTGTTTTTTATCCGTTCTATCTGTGACACCACCAACATTGATGTTGACAGTCATACCGCCGCCACCAACACCGATACCTGTTGGGTTGTTTTTACGATTCAAAGGCACTACTGCTTCCGGCCCATCTTCACCAACTAACGCGAGAGTTGGTCCTGTGACAATACCACCTTTTGCGAGTGGGGTTATTGTTGGAAGTTTGAACTCTTCGCCACCAATACTCGGAACCCAATCGGGAATCTCAAAACTCATCATATCAGCAAAGTCGTTATAGATGTCAATGACTGCATTAAATACCGATTTGAACCCATCCACAAACCCATCATAGAGTGTTTCGGGTATGCTAAGGAACCAATCAAGAAGCGACTCGCCTCCAAAAATAACATCTTCCGCAAATGAAACACCAAGTTGGAATAACGCGTTAAAGAATCCTGTAATTAAACCTACAACGCCTCCTATGATACCTAACACAACCCCATTAATTATACCCACAATCAACCCTAAACCAGCAAGTAACCCGTACCAAATCAACGCGCCAAAGCCAACTAAGTAACCCCATGCTGTTTCACACAACTCAACAAACTCATCCCAATTACGATATATGATAGCAGCAATCAACAACAAGACAGCAGTAATTGCGGCTGGTACAACCCCTAACCCAATCAAAAATAATCCAACAAATATAGCAAATGCGCTAAGAATTGCAAGAAGGACTGCTTGGATGCCTTCACCAGCACCCATAGCAAACGCAACAAGACCAGCAATACCAGCAATAACAAGACCAATACCCAACATTACTGCACCTGCTGTGCCTTTAATAGCAATAACAGTACCGGCTTTTAATGCCTTCATTACTTTCAACACTATCAATATCACTCCAACTAATGATGTAAAAATACCAATACCGACAGCAATTGCTGCATATACATTCTCAAACTCATTGTAAAACATCCGCGCGCCACCAACAGCAATCACTAACGCTCCCAACAAAGCACCAACAGTACCACCAAGAAGAAGCGAAGCAACACCAGCAGCAAGTAAACCAGCAGCAAGAATATCAAGCGCGGTTGATAAATTACCTTCATCACCTTCACCGGATATGACAAGCACCAACCCTTGCATCGCGTCATGTAGTGGCCCCAAATCTTCTGTCATTTTGAGAAGAGGACTGTTCGCCCCATCAAAGGCAATTGACAAAGCAGCAAGTGCAAACCCAACAATTAGGAAAATACTCACTAATGAGAACGCTGATACCAATAAGCGACTGAATAAAGTATTAGATTTTGTCAAGATTTTATTACTCAACTTTTGTGCAAGACCATGTGAAATTGTAGCAGCAGCAAGTTTTTGCATCACTGTCATACCTTCGCGGTGTTTCTCTTTTTGTTCAGCAGTCATCGTAACATTTTTTCCTGTGATTTTAGTTACATTGAGTATCGCTTTTCCAAAACTTGCGAGTGTTGCGCCTATACCATATATTGGTGACTTCTTGATAGCAGTCGTTACTTTCTTTTGTTGCTTCTCAAAAATACCCATTTTCTTAGACGCGTTAAGATTGAATACACCAAACTGTTCAAGCGCGACTGTTAAGTCATCAACTTGTGTTTGTAGTGCTTTAATCTCCGACATTAACTCACCTACTCACTGAATGGCATTGCTCCATGTGTTGACCCTACGCGTGCTTTGTTTTTCCCTTTATTGGTTGATTTTTCCATCTCTTCTGCTTGATGGCGGTCTGCTGCATTAGCCCAAACAAAAGATTGTTCAAATGCTTTCGCGCTCATATTCCACACTTCTTCTATACTCATTCCATAATGTTTCGCAACATAATACACCGAGGCTTGAAACCCTAATTCTATATCGGGCTTTGGATTACGGATGAAGTCGTATGCTTCTTCTATTGGTCCAGCCCATCCACTAAAGGGTTAGTCAACATATCCTGTGGTTGCGGTAACAAAGCAGTTATTTGTTGCGCGATAAAAGGGCGTAGTGATAACATCTGTGGTATGGATAAGCGCGGCTCAGTTTTTTCAATTGCTTCTGCAAACATATATTTCCAATATGCTGCAAGGTCAATATCAATTGAACCCGACTGTTTTATGTTCACGAAGGTTTTGATTGCATCTTGCATCTGCATAAAGGATAGTTCCTTCACCCAAATGTTCAGTATTTCAGTTCCTTCTTCATTTGCTTTTAATTCATGCTTCTCCGCTTGGCTGTTCACCAAGAGGCTCGTCGCTTCCGCTATCTTTACCATTGTCTTCACTTACTCCCTCATCACTTGTTGCAGCCTCTTGTGAGGGTTCAACATCCTCGCCTTCAACTGCCTCTTCTTCAGAGGGGGTATCGGCTTCGGTTAGGCGGGTAATGAGTTCCGCCTTTGTGCCTGTAACCGGAAGTCCTCGCGCTCGTAATAGGGCTTTCAGTTCTTCAACGGTCATGGACTCGTATGGGTTTTCTTCATTCAATTCTTCGGGGAATGGATTGCCGTCTGTTTTTCCGGCTTCGGGATTGAATATTTCATCAACTACTTCGGGTTCAGCGATGAAAGTATCTTTTTCGACTGCGCGTATGTGAAGTGGTCTTTCACCGCCAATATGCATTTCGCGCTTCATGAAGCGCACCCCGTCTTTTCGCAGGTTGAACCTTTAGGTTTGCATTCAGGACAGGTTTTACAACCGCGACAGCCTTTACAGTCGTCGTCTTTGCACATGCTCTCTTTCAGTAGTGTTCCCCAACTTTCTCTAAATGGATTCATCTAAAAACCTCCAAAATTACCTGTGTTACTTAATATCTGTTGAACTTGTTGGTCTGTTAGTTCGCCTACACCGGGATTTTCTGTATGTGGCTCATTCGTACCTAACGCTTGGTTCATGCGATTGTTCATGTCTTGACCGACCGCTTGACCGTAAATGTCACTTGTTTGGCCTGTCGGTCTTGCTTGAGTGGTTCTTGCCTTAGCCCCGGCTACGCGTAAATCAGTTGGAGTGGTCGGAACGACACCCTGTCTATTCTTCGCACCTTGCTGTAAAAAATAATTAGGTGTATAAGGTCCGGGCCGGTGGTCCACATCGGGGTCGTTTTGCATATTAGGCATATCGCTAACATTCTTCAACAACATCCATGCTTCATTCATCGGATTCATTTAATCACCTCACATATGGAAAAACGCGTCATGTGAAATTACGCGAACATGCTTTGGCTTGATAGCCAACTCGGATTTGATAACACCTTTATCTTCCGGTATTGGAAGAGGCGCAGATTCAATAAGGTAATCATCAATAACGATGATTATTTCTTCACGGTTGCTACCAGCACCACTCTTTGTCAATGTAAGTGTAATAGGTTCTGTGAAATTGTGTACCCTGTTAGTACGGAACTCATGCCAAATAAGAGGGTCGGAAGCAATAACAGTCATGGACATTTCATACTCCATTGCCTTCTCAATCATAAGATTAGCATTGCGTGAACCACCGAATGGTATCTGCTCAAGTGAATCACCAGCGGTGTTGCGAGTTTCTGCTTGACTGTTACCGCGAATAGTATAGATTGCTTCGGAATTGTTGTTACCGCTTAGAGAGAAGTTAGTAACTTGCGCTATGTTAATTCCAAAGGAACTGATTTGACCGTTGTAAAAGAAGAATGGTTTTTCTGTGTTAGGCGCGATTCCGGCCTTCTTACGGTTGATAACGCTGTTAGCGGTATTTTCAAACATACGATGTGCGGTGTATCTATCACCCTTGTTTGAGTTTTCAAGACGGCCTGTGTCGGTGTAGCAGTAAAGTGCATCGAAGTTGACAGTCATTTTTACTTCTGCGTCTGCATCAGCCGCGAGTGAGAAGTCCTTCACTTTACATCCTTTCCAAACGCGCGTAAGTTGCTTACTGTCGTTTGCTGAACCGGGCGCACCAATACCTTCTGCGCTGGCGTTGAATGAGCCACTGTTGGTTGTTCGGATGCTGGACTCAATCGAAAAAGAAGGAAGGGTAGGACCGGAGAACAGAAGTCGTGATTGACGGTTCGTGATAGTACCGTAATTTGCAGCGGTAGTAACGAAATCGGGAGAACCGTTTGAAGAGGCAGCGTCATATTTGACAGCCCTCAATGAATATACACTCGCGAGGTGATTGAAGTAAAATGGCTCTTCAACATGGATTCTTCGCGTAGTTGTATCAATGTAAAGCACTTGACGAATCTCGTTTCGCTCTGTATTCTCCATGTCAGTACCAAGACCATCAGCACCCCATTCTTTTGAAGCGGCGGCAGGTGTGTCTTTTGGAAAATCTGTTGCTGTGCTATCTTGAACAATAACATAATCACCAGCGGCAAGGTTGGATAGTGTGCCTGTGTAGCCAATGTAAGAGTCACCGTTTGAAATGTCAAGTTTTCCATGTCCACTTGGGTCAGTCATAAGTGAACTCGGAATATCAATTACTTCGCGACCAAGTGCGTAATACAACCAGCGCGCGCTGTTCATCATAGTTTCAAGAGAACCACCTTCGTTGGAGAATCTTTGTGGCTCTTGCACTACAACATCTCGACCAACACCAACTACATGAGCGCGTCTGATTTCGACCTTTGTTTCCGGTAGCGCGACAGTTGCCGCAAGACCGATAAATTGGTCGGTAAGAACTGATTCGTCTGAAGAAGAAGCGGATGCGTGATATGTCATACCTGTGTCAATTGTTGGTGTTCCTACGGTATCAATGAGTAGTTCGTCACCGGATGCCGATGTAGTGCTTACTTCTTTCATTGGTGGTGAAACTGTAATTGTATCACCGCTGTTCGCTACGATAGTGTAAACATGGCCTTTGGTGGCGTTGTCATCGTTAGTGAAGTTACCACCACCAATAACGCGAAGTTGAGAACCAACAAGCATACCAGCGGGGTATCGAAGCAAAGAACCCGATGAGAAGAAACCAGCACTTGCACCTGTAAAAGTAATCAAAGTACCAGCGGCATTTGTCGCGAATCGAAGACCACCAAAACTATCAAACGCTAATGCCAATCCACATTCTTTACCAAATGTGACCTCACTCAAGTCGCCCTTATACACCGTTGATGCCATACTATTACTCTCCGCTTATTCTATGCTATCAGTTCACTAAAGATAACGATTTCCACTTGGAAGGTCATCCTATGCAGCCTCTTCGTCCGGTCTGAAAGGTCAGTCCTCATCTTATAGAGTAATCGGTCAAAGTTCGCGCCATCACCTTTTCTTTGGCTATGAACTACGCGCCGGATTTCATCCTCCATTTTCATAAGGTGCGACCTACCGTTCATTGTGCGCGCATCGACTGTTACATTGATGCGCGTATGAACGAAGTCATAGAACACTTCGGGTTGTTCCTCATTGTGAACTGTTTCATAGAGTAGGATTGCGTCTTTGCTGGTTAGATTCAAACGCTTACCGCGACCAGCCTCGACAGTTGTAATGTCCTCGATTACAGGAGTGCGCTGGTTAGTGTTACCGCGATTCCAATTATCAGTGAGTATTTTTTTAATGAGTTCAACAGATTCAAGAGCCAAGAATATCACTCCCTATTGATGATTCATTCATTGCTTGTTGTTGAGCCATAGAAA
>MDSV01231539.1_pt1 | contig 26528 bp, 39 predicted proteins | sample 810851 | NCBI WGS metagenome assembly MDSV01 (sample SAMN05326640, study PRJNA326480) | marine metagenome | isolation source: seawater | place: Atlantic Ocean: North East | collected 2012
AGGAGAGTTTAGGCAAACCAAGAAAATGGTACTTCTAAAATAGTACTTTTATAAAAATATAAAACACATCAAGCCCCACATTCGTGTGGATTTTTGTTTAAAAAAGAGTCCAATTCCCACTACAGATACACTGGTCAAATATTACTAATAGAGAGGACCCAGCCTGCTAAGTGAGTATACTTTGTTAAGGTAATTATTTGTCAAAAAATATAATCTTAATCTGTGATTGAATATGTATTTACAAGAATGACTCCAATTACGATCAGAATTAATCCCAAAATTGATTGCCATTGTAATGACTGCCCATACAAAAGATTTCCAAGAATTGAAATTAACATAACTCCTAAACCAGCCCATGTTGAATAAACAATAGCAATAGGAATTCCTTTAAGAGCAAAAGTAAGTAGATAAAATGCTAAAACATATGCGATCAGAAGAGCAATAGATGGTATAGGTTTTGAAAAATTTTTTGATAATGGTAGTAGCATTGTTCCAATCACTTCACAAATGACAGCTCCAACTAAATAAATATAGGGTTTCATTTAATTATTTTTTATAATAAGTCTAAGTGATCATTAATAAATCAATTGTAAAATAAACTATGATAAGACAAAGTCCTAAAACTGCAAAAGCAGGAATTGTTTTCCTCAATGGGTTTTGTACAATGTAATGCGTCCAAAGAGCACCAAGCATAAGTATAATAATTCCCAAACAACCTAAAATGATTAATTCGTTTTTATTTTTCATAATCATTGTTGAAAAAGATAACATTAATATTCCTATAAAATCACGGAACCAATATGGGTAATTATATCCTTTAAATTCTGCAGTTATGTTTTCGTATCTAACTACCCAAACAAAAAATAAGGATATACTCAATATGATTTTACAAATACTTAATAGCGCACTAATGTAAATGGACATCTAATTCACTTTTTACTATATTATATATCATTTATAAAAATTTAACAATTATTATATCTAAAATGGATGAAAACTTATTTTCTAATACCTAAGTATCAATAGATAGGTTGAGCAAATATGCTACTGCAATTAGATTTTTCACTGCTTTATTTATATATTAAAATAAGCCTAATTGTGGAAAAATATCTATTCACCGTTTTATTAGTTTTGTTTGGAGTTATGCTTATTATGTCAAAATTTCTAAAATAGAAAATAATGATTAAAAATTTAAATAACATGGATAACTGGAAAGATATGATTAAATATGGAATTGGTGAAGTTCTACTTGTTGTCATTGGTATTTTAATAGCTTTACAAATAAATAACTGGAATGAAGGCAAGAAACAAAGATTACATGAAATTGAATTAGTTAATTTACTAATTACAGATCTAAATGATAGAAAAGCAGAAAATATCTCTGATAGGGAATATGGTTTAGGTATTGTTGATGATTTCAAAAAAACTTTAAAATATTGGAAAAAAAACGCAGATATTGACACAACAGGTCTAAAAAAAGTACTTGAATTACTAGCAGCAGATAATTGGTATTATAATAATGAGACCCCCACATATAAAAGGTTATCTAATTCAACATTGTGGGAGAGGATACCTGATACATTGGCGACCCAAATTAACAACATTTATTATACTAGGTTCACTGTCATAAAAATTAGATTTGAAAAGACTAGGGAATACTCTGCTTCCTGTAAATTAAATTATTTGAGACCTAGTGGTTTAATAAATTTAGAACAAACTTCTATAGAACTGAAAAAAAAAGTATTAGTAGATCCAGAAAAATTTATTTCTTACTTAGAGCTCTTATTGGTAAATATCCATAAGTTGAATACCGTATTTCAGCAGTCTGAAAAGTCAATTGAAGAGGTTGTTCAAAAATTATATAACTATAAAAATAATTTATAATTATGAAAAAATATTTTATTGAACTACTGGTAATTTTTGTAGGTATAAGTGCATCATTTCTTGTTGATGAATTCAGGGAAGATCTTGAAATTGACAAACAAGTAAGAAAATCTCTTCACTCACTGCAAAAAGAGCTAAATAATGATATCATCCATTTAAAAAATCTTATAAAGAGTATAGAAAATTCTGACAATCATTTTTCTTATATATTAAATCTTGAGTTTTCACATCACCTCAAGGATAGTGTTCTAGATAAAGCCTGGCATACCGTAGCTACACCAAAGGGTGGTAAGCTTAATTTGAGTGTTTTTAATGCTATGGAAGCATCAGGCATCATCTACAAAATTGATAATGATAGTATAAGAGGAGAAATTCTTAATCTTTATCAAAATGGTTACGAAAGATACCATCATGTCATTGACTATGATTTAATTCATATACAAAAGATGGATAATATCATTTTAAAAAATTTTTCACTCCTTGTTGATAATACTTCATGGAATTTAGATTGGAGTAAAAAATCAAACATTGAACAGATTGTAAAAAATAGCGAGCTTAGAAATTATATAGCAGCAAATAGAGGAACAAAAAATATTATGAAAATGAGAGCAAAAGCTTTGATTGAAGATATAAACAAAGTAGTAAATTTAATTGATACCTATTAGAGTGATGAAAAATATCTATTCTTTTATTTTTAATGTGGCTTAAATGACTGAAATATTAAAAAGAGGTGGTATAGAATTTTTAGCCGTTTTTTTAGGAATAGCACTTTCATTATGGATAGACGAGTATCAAAAATCTAAAGAAGCTAGAGGTTTTAATAATCAAATATTATCAAGACTTTATAACAATTTAGAGGCGGACTCAGTCGATGCAGTGTGGAACTCTAATGCTCATAGAATTGCTATGATTGGTAGTGAAAAAGTGATGCAATGGTGTGATGATAATCAGCCAGAAATAGATTCAATTGATATTTTTATTTCTTCAATGGCTATTAGAACAATTTTTGTAAATAATAAAGAAGAGTATAATGCTCTAAAATCTTCTGGTAGAATGGATTTGATTAAAAATGAAGAATTGATCAAGTCTCTTCATGATTACTATACTATAGTTGACTTTATTAAAGAGAGTGATAAGGCAATTTTAAACAATGTAAATAACCATTACATTCCATTTATCTCAAATTATGCTGACTTTTATGGGAAAGATTCAACTAAAATTGTTTTCGATATTTACGGAGTATTTAAAATCATTAAAAACCCAAATAAATCTAAATTAAAGTTTTTTGCCAGTGCTAAACATTCTATTAGTCAAAGAATGTATGAAAGGTATGAGAATATAGTTAAGGATGTAACAGTTATAAGGGGAATGATTAGAAAAGAATTAAAAAATTGATGAAAATATTTTTCCATTATTCTGCTTATTAAAATTGGTATTTGAAAGATATTTAATTAGGTAATTGCTATATATTATGAAGTTTTTAATAAGATCTTTAATTTTTAGTATCATATTTTCGATTATCTATCCTGCTTCAAAAAAACATTTTACCGATCAGCAAATCGCTAATATGATTCCCAATTATTTTTACCGAGAACATAATTCTCCGAATATTAAACGCATAAGAGTATATGGAGAAGATAATGAGAAATATCTGCATATGGAGATAGATGTTAATAGGAATCGCTTTCAGGGGGAGGCGGATTTTACATTATACGCTATGGCAGATATTACTCAGTATGCAAAAATTCCTTTTGATAAGTTTGTTATTATTATGTATCCAACTATTAAAGGGGAAGAACCTGAAATGATTAAGGCGGATGCTGATTGCACAATTGATTATTTGATCAATAAAAGTAAAACTAAAAAACGTTGGTCAGAAACATGTATTAAAACTTCCACCGAATTTGAGAACTTTGTTGCTCCTAATTCCAAATCGCATTCCAAGAATGAAAATTCTAATGACCAGCTTGAATATTATATCATATTATCTGGAATTTTAGTAATCAGTAGCCTTACATATTATTTTATAAGAAAAAAGTAATGAATGAATATCTATCAATTTTTTTAAAGGTCATCTTTATGTCAATTTTACAAGCAGACACAGGTTCTGATACTCTATATTATGTTTTTGATTCTATAGATGTATATAGTACATCTCAAAAACATAGTTCTCCTCTTTCATTACATATAATTAAAAGTGACGATTTAGGAGTTGATAAAAATAAACAAACTATTAACAAATCACTTTATTTTGTCCCAGGTCTAACTATCATGAATGATAATAATTTTGCTCAAGATGCAAGAATATCTATAAGGGGTGTAGGAATTCGGTCGTCTTTTGGTGTAAGGGGAATAAAAATACTAGTTGATGGAGTTCCCGAGTCTACTCCAGATGGTCAAGCCCAATTAGATAACTTAGACTTATCTTTCATTAGATCAATAAAAATTTTCCAAGGAGCAAATTCTCCATTATTTGGTAATGCATCTGGCGGTGCAATTAACTTTATCACCTCAAAAAATAATGAGGGTGATGCTTTTGAGATAACTTCAAGTTACAGTGGGAACAGGACAACAAAGCACACTCTTTTTACATCAAAAAGCTACAAAAATTTAAGTTATCAATTAAATTTTATAAGTAAGAATCATACTGGATATCGCAACCATAGCGAAATGAAGTCACATAACTTAAATGCTATCTTTTCATTGAATAGCAAAAAGGGAGAACTATTCCAGTTATTTTTCAATTACATAAATAGTCCAATCTCTAATGATCCAGGATCTTTGACAATAGATCAAGTAAATCAAGATAGAACTATAGCTAGTGAAAAAAATATTTTATATGAAGCTGGAGAGGATATACTTCAACAAAAAACAACTTTGAAATATAAAAAAATAATTAATCAAGGATTTTTAATTGATAACTATATCTTTTATTTGAGTCGTTCGTTCAATAATAAATTACCATTTGAGGTAGGTGGGCAGGTACATTTTGACAGAAATTATCTTGGTCTAGGGGGGAGCCTATTAAAACAGAAAAAATATAATAATCTTGATTATAAAATATCACTTAATTATCAGGTCTTAGCCCAACAAGATTTAAGAAAAAAATATAATAATTTTGAGGGATCAAGGGGTGATATGATTTATGATTCCAAAGAATCCTTCAGCTCTTATAGTTTATCATTACACAATTCCATGCTTATGATGCAAAAACTTAACTTAACATCTGGTCTTCGCCTAGATTGTAATGTTATAAACTTGCAAAATCATTTAAATAATAGTCCAGGTTCTGATTATAATGTTGTTTATAATAATATAAGTCCTTTTCTGGGAATCGCTTATGATTATTCAAAATATTTGAATTTTCATTTAGCTTTTTCCCAGAACTTTGAGACCCCAACTTTATATGAAATTGGTAATAATCCATATGATAATAATGAAAATTTTAATTCAAATTTAAAACCAGTTATTACTCCATCAGCTGAGATCGGATGGAAGATTAAAGACAAGGGTTTCTATAATCTCAATCTTACTTTCTATCATTCAACAAGTACTAACGAATTAATACCTTTTGAAATAGAATCAGAGCCAGGGAGAACATATTATAGAAATGCAGGGTCCACAAGAAAATCTGGATTAGAATTTTACTCCATGATCAACATTCAGGATGTCTACAAATTAAAAGCAACATATACCCTAGCAGATCATATATATGAAACGTATTATCTTGAAGAAATTAATCTTGATAAAAATAAGATTCCATTATCCCCGAAACATCAATCAGCTTTTGAATTAGAATTTTCAAGCTTTTTTAATTCCAATTTAGTTTTTCGTTTGATAAGTGTTGGTGATTTTTTTGCAGATGACCTTAATAACATAATAATTAAAGGATATACCATATTAGATCTTGGAGTATCAAAAAAATTAAATCTATTTCAAAATAATTTTGAGTTACAGCTATATTTTGAAAATGTTCTAAATGAACTATATTTTTCGAATATCAGGATGAACGCTTATGGGGGAAGGTTTTATGAACCTTCTGATAAATCCAGCATCTTAATTTCATTATCATATTTATATAAATAATAAAGATTAGTAATTATTATAATTAATCATAATCTTTATCTATACCCCTTAGTAAAATATATACACCATAGCATAGAACTATGACGCCAATAAGAACTACGACCCAGGCAATATCATTCATATAAAGAACACTCCATTGAAAAAGGTCATGCTAATTCTTTTATAAAATCTGGTGCTTTAAAGATAAAATTATCTTTTGTATCCTCATAAGTAAAGAACCCCTTCCAACTACTTTCATGAACTAATTGAAACTTTTTCAGAGCTGCGATAAATCTCTTGTGGTTAAAAACAGTTTCTATTTTTCCTTCAATTTGCATTCCATTTAAAAGGGTTTCTGCAAAATTCACATAAGAATTATATTGGCATAAATTCTCTATTTCTTTACATATTCTAGCATTCAAAAAAAGAAAGTTCTTCAAATCAATTCGAACACCTTTTACTTCGACATCCTCAAAAGTTATTCCTAATTGGAAAGACATATTTTGTTTGCTCATTTATAATCCTTTTCAGAAACTATTTCTCCCTCTTTGTAAATCACTTCTAATCCTTTTTTCCCATCATCCCAATAATGAGTCCATAATCCATCTCGCTCTCCGCTGTTCATAGTGCCCTCAATGCTTTTCTGCCCGTTACTATACCATTCAACCCATGACCCATTTTCTATTCCATTTTCATAAGAATATTCGAATCCTATGGAACCATCCTCATACCATCCACGGTTCAATCCATGTATTTTTCCAAGTCTAAAAAATAATTCTGATGACATTACTCCGTTGGGGTGGTAGGTTTCTTTTTTTGTCTTGACTAAACCCCGAGAATTTTTTCTATAGTATTCTATGTATACTATGTAGTCACCAGTGGAATGTTTTTCAGTATGAATGATTTCTTGGGAAAATATTATTGAACTAATTAATAATGAGATTGATATAAATTTTATCATGCCGGCTCCTTAATAATGGTTAATGCCAATTCCTCTTTATCTCCACCTAATGGATCTTCAGGTTCAAAACTAATCCAAATGTAAAAATAATAACCCACAGCAATTGTGAATAAGAAAATTAATATAATTGTAAACCTGAAAAGTTTATTCATTGTTCCTACTATTTTAACTAATAATTACCATCCGGATCAGACACATCGAGTCTAACAATTGCGTAATCTTTAATTTCATAGGTTAGAAGGTTTTGACGCATACAAGCGCTACAACACTCTTCTAGTGTAATTAAACCATCGAAAGCTTCAACTTCAATTTCAAACTCATTTCCACAATGTATACAAGTAATTAAAATATCTAGCATGCCATCATCATATTCGCCATCCATGAATCTTCTCATCTCCTCGTTCATATATTTACAATTCTATTTTGACTTTTAATAATTTTATGAATGTGGTTAAAAAAAGAATCTACATTACCCTTCATAGCAATAAGCTCTTCATTCTTTATAATTATTTCATTTGCAGAATTAGTCTTGGCAACAACGCATGGAGTATTGCCTGTAACTAAATTTTCAATATCTTTTGGCAACTCATCTAGATGTAAGCATTCAATTTTTAAAGGACTTACCATACATCTTTTTTTCCATTCTTTTTTTTCGCTAAGTGTGTTGTGGGTTATATCACACATAGAGCATTTGATATCTCTAACATACTTATTGTACAAATACTTCAATTCGCCAAAAATTGAACCTTCAGAATTATATATACAATATATTTTTACTTTTTCATTCATGTCTAATTTTTAATCAAATTATATAGATAAATCAAATACATAATAATCAAAACATTTAATAGTTTTTTTGCGTAGTTTCACGAAGATGTCATTAAATGAATCACAAATAAGAGAATTAACAGAATATATCGAAGAGCTATTGGATCTATACTCGGAAGATGAGTATGAGGTCTATTTAGAGAATATTGTATATCACTATTGTAATCGAAAATTTGATATTGAAAGAGAAGAGTCTACTAAACTTCTTTACAGAATAATTGAGCAATTAAAATAGATGTTTGAGGGACTAAATATTTATTTCAGGATTAATGGATAAGAGTTACATAAAATCTGATGAGCAGACGACTTTGTTGGGATTATGGGTTCTTTTTTTCACTTTATCTATTATTTTTTTGTGGCTTATGTACGAGATTTATGTTTCTCTTAATTATGAGCCTACCTACAGGTGGGAGTCATCTTTTAATATTGTAGGTTTACCTTATCTGATATTTGTTTTTTTGCTTTTATTTTTTGTTACTAAAAGCCTTATTAAAAAAACCTTTTTTAAATGAATTTAACAAAGATGGAGCAATGTAATGATTTATGAAATAAGAGATTATACAATTGAAAAAGAGTGGCTTGAACAATATGTTATATGGGTAAAAGAATTTTTTTTACCATATGCTAAAAATAAAATTAATATAATCGATTTTTGGGCTTACGATGGTTTAGAAGCTGAAGTTAAAGGTAAAAACCCTGTTGTTTCTCCAAATGGGCAACCAAATATTACCTGGGTAGCCAAGTATAATAATAAGCAGGAAAGAGATGATTTTTTTGCCAGTTTAGAAACCGATCTAGAATGGGAAAAAGTGTGGAGTAACCGTCCAAATCCTGATGCATACATTTACAAAAATGCACGTTTTTTTACTTCGATTATTCATGATTAACATTTTAAAAATCAGTAATGTCTAGCTCGAAAAATTTTAGGTTTGATGGTGGTGCAGGCTCATATATCTTAACTGCATTAATAGGTTGGTTCATTACATTAATTTCATTTGGTTTAGCTTATCCTTGGGCACTTTGCATGTTTCATAAGTGGAGGACTGAACATACCATAATTAACGGTAAGCGTTTAAAATTTAATGGCACAGGTTTTTCTTTAATTTTTCTTTGGATAAAATGGTGGTTTTTAAGTTTAATTACGTTTGGTTTTTACATCTTGTGGGTAATACCTAGCTTGAATAAATGGGTTATAGAGCATACTGATTATGCTGATTTAAATTAACAAATATAAGGAGAAAATAAAAAATGGATAGTATTACATTTATAGATTCAATGAAAGCTTGGGAAAATGCGATGCATAATGGGGATAGTTCTGAACTAGAGGAGCTACTCTCTGATGACTTTACATGGGAGAATATCGCAATGGATGGGAGTAGTTCTAAAGACGAGACAATACAATTTGCTTTGGGGATCAAGAAAGATGTTCCAAGCTTCCAAATCGGGGATTATAAATCTTTATATGAAGGAGATGATCTGTTGGTCGGGACGCATAGTGTGCATCAAGATGGAAGAGATGAAACTATTGTTTTATGCCTTGCGAATAAAAGTGAGGATGGAAGTAAAATAACCATGTGGCGTCATTTGAGAGCTGAATTTCCTAAATAGATTTTTAAAATGGGTGATTTATTAAATGTTATCTTAGTTTTAATTTCTCCAATCATAATTCTGATCTTATTTATGTGGAGAAATAGAGATTAAATTTTGAGATATGTTTAAATATACTATCCTTATATTGATTTTTCTTGTTGGTTATGATGATAGAAAAGAATTACCAATTCCTAATTTAAAATCATTAATTGTCGCTTACATACCCGCAAATTCAAATCTTGTAAATGAGGGTTGCTACTATATTAATCATATTGACTCAGTAGGGAAAATTCTAACAGAGCAAGTATTAAACAGTGATACTACTCTACTAGCCAAATCCTATTCACCTAATTTGTGTCTACTTTAAGGATTATGGGATACTTATATTTTCTAAACATTTGGGCAATCCTACTGCCGACGAATATACCATAACTCTAAATCTTAAGCTTAGACAAGAAAGCAGTGATGATTTTATTATATATTATGATATAAAAGAATTTATGATATGATAAATAATTCAGATAGATCTTCTAATAAATTATCAAGGCTTGAAAAATCTAAATGGACTTCATTAAAAAAAATAAATGGATGGAGTCACTATGAAGTGTTAAACGTAGATAAAAAAAATAATAAAATTGAATTATTTGCAGTTTGTGAAAAAGAAAAGCGAGTTACGATAACTAAAGAGCAATTAAAAAATAAGCTAATTTGGAGAAGAGGTTGGGAACCAAGGTCTAGCAGGAGTAATTTATTGCAAAGCTCATTATTGAAACAGTTGATTGATGGAGAAATATCTAAAAAGGCAGCAGAAAACGAAGTAAGGCAAAAAGTAAGAAGAAAAGCAGAACAAAAAATGATTAAAAAAGATTATTAAATAGATTGATTTCAAATTGAAGAAATATATTTCAGTCACAATTGTTTTAATCAGCTTTCTTTTTTGTGATGACCATTCAATTAATTTTGATGGTCAAAACGACTTTGTAATCATCCCAGATAATTCTGCATTAGACCTAACTAATAATTACACTTTAGAAGCATGGATCTTTCCAGAATCTTTTTCGTCGCTAGCTGGCATAATTTCAAAATACCAAACTAGTGCAGCCAATGGCTATATGTTACGACTAACCAGTCAAGCTCCTTATACAGGTTTAGGTTTTGATGAAAAAATAACAAACACTGGTGTTCTAAGAGCAAATCAGTGGCACCATATATCTGCCGTAAATGATAATGGTCATAGGAGGCTATATATCAATGGGTCCTTGACAAGTATCTCTGGGTCTGCTCTTAATGTTATATCAAATAATGATCCAATTCGGCTAGGTTCGGACTATTCGAGTAGATATTTTGATGGAAGAATTGATGAGGTAAGAATTTGGAACATAGCTAGAAATCAAGAAGAAATAATTAGTAGCATGGATTCTTCTCTTACAGGGCAGGAGAATGGTCTTGTAGCTTATTACAATTTTGATGAAGGCAGTGGGATAATTTTAAATGACCTTACCGGGAATGGTCATAACGGTACGGTTGTTGGAGGGTTATGGTCTTCAGGATATAGCTTATCTGGCCTTCTTGGTGATATAAATTTTGATGAAATTCTTAACGTTTATGATGCTGTTATGTTAGTTGCAATTATGCTTGGTAATGAGAATGGTAACGAATATCAGGTTTATGCTTGCGACACAAACAGAGATGATATTATTGATCTTCAGGATGTTGTAATTTTAATGCAGTTGATTCTTGAAATTGATATAGATTCTTTTGTTTCTATATCTAACGCTGGTTTTAATCAGAATGGTAATGTAATTACTATCGATTCAAATGGAGATATTGCGGGTATACAATTTCAATTCTCCGAAGACATTAACCTATCAAATATAAATTTCCCGGCAGGATGGAGTTATGCTCAAAATAAAAATAGTATCATTGCCTATAATTTGAATGGGCCCTCAATAGATAAGAATTTCAAAATCGATTTTATTAAGGATATAGAAATTAAAAATATAGAAGTAGTCGATTGGCACGGAAATTCTACTCAAGCAAGAGAAAATATAAATCCTAGCATTAATTCTTTTAATGTAAACCCTAATCCATTTAACTCTACGTGCCGTATTAAACTCTCATTAATTAGAAATGGGAATGTTGAATTAAGTCTTTATAATGTAAGCGGTGCCCTGGTTAAAAAAGAACAATTAGGCTTTTTGAATGTAGGTAATCACGAAATAGGATGGTCACCAGGCAATTTATCCTCTGGAACATACTTTATAAAAATATCCGTAAGTAAATATTCAAAATCGACAAAGATTTTATATTTAAAATAAGATCATGATAAAATATCAAAGTATAATCTATTTTTTATTTAGCTCAATCTCATTTAGCGATACAACAATCGTTGCTCTTGACCAGGTACATCATTCTTTTGGCGGCTTTGGAAATAATAGAACAACGACAAGTGAAATCCAATTTCCTAATGGCAGTATTGATTATTCAAGCATTGTTATGAGAATCAATTTAGAATGTCCTACTGGCGGTTGCGACCCTTGGGACCGCAAAGCAAAGATTTCTGTTTACCATATTGATCAATGGATAGAGATTGGCCGTTATGTAACTCCATATGGAGTGGAATGTGGATGGGAGATAGATGTCACAGATTATAGATCTATGTTGCAGGGTGAAGTAATCATTAAATCTTTTATTGATACATGGGTTCAGCCTGGTTGGCTAGTATCTATAGAGTTTGACTTTGTTGAGGGTCAAAGCGAATATCCATTCACTATTGTAAGAAATTTATGGAACTATGATAGGTTGGTTTATGGTGATCCCACTATACCTGAAGATATCTCAACAATTCAAGAATATTTACCTAATGATACTGAGGAAGCATATATAAGGATAACTACAACTGGGCATGGGCAGGGTAATACTGAAAACGCTGCTGAGTTTTCGGATAAAAGGCATGACATACTTATAAATGGTGAAGTGTCTCACGCTCATAATTTTTGGAGGCCTGATTGTGAATTCAATGATTGCTCACCTCAAAATGGTACATGGCAGTATGATAGAGCTGGTTTTTGCCCAGGAGATAAGGTTGATGCTCAAAACTTAAGTATTTTAGATTTTTCACTGCCTGGAAATACCGTAGAATTGGATTATGTATTAGAGGGCTATTTTAATCAATGCTCACCAAATAATCCATCCTGCGTTAATGGAGTCACATGTTCGTCGTGTTCATATAATAATACAGGACATACTGAGCCATTTTATTATATAGGCTCGCAATTGATCATACACACCACAAATAAACACTCTAATGCAGATGTTTATTTGTCAATTTCTGATCAAGATACATCAATGAATTCAGTCGATATTTATCTTGAAAATTACGTTCCTGTATATGGAGTATCCTTTAAACTTGATTTGAGCCAATTGGAGATTCAAGGTGATGGAGATTTGTCCTTTGAAGATGGTTTAAATGGCAGAGCTGAAGAATCTAATTGGACAGTATCTACAAATGCCGAAGGTTTAATTGTGGCACTAGCGCAAGGCACAGGAGACCCAATTCAGCCTGGGGAGGGTATTTTAACTAGAATTCAATTAAATTTAGAAAATGTATCTATAATATCTGGATCTTTAAAAATTATAGATGTTGAGGCGTCTGGATATTTTGGAAGTCAGCTTTCATTCGAAACCGGAGAGCCAACCAGTTTTGAATTATTGCACACTAATGAAGAGCTGATTATTCCAACAAAAATTACGCTTCATAACGCATATCCTAACCCATTTAATCCTTTTACTACAATTAGTTATGATATGCCTGAAGATAATTTTGTAAACCTCACTATTTTTGATTTAGCTGGAAAAAAAATAAAAACATTGTTAAATAAAAGTATGGTTGCAGGGTTTCGTTCTGTACGTTGGAGAGGATTAGATGAACAGTATCAACCTGTATCTACTGGGGTCTATTTGTGTGTATTGCAAACAGGAAATTTCAGGGAAACAAAAAAGATAATACTCCTTAAATAATTAATTGTCATAATCCATGAAAAACTATTTTCTATTTTTAACAATATGTATTTTTTTTAGTTGTGAGGACAAAAAATCTACATCTGTTGATGAACTTGATTATTCCGATATAACCTTCATTAAAGATTTTTCATCATATACAAATTGTGGGTTTAAACTTGATGTGAAGCAAACTAATGATCTTGGATACATTTTAGCAGGATGTAAAAATGATAGCGCAATGCTTATAAAAATCGACCCTTTTGGCGAAATAATATGGGAAAAAACATATGATCTACTGGATTATTGGGGAGATAAAACAGTTATTCAAACATCAGACAGTGGATATTTATTTGCTACTTGGACCGGATTATTAAAAACGAATTCCAATGGAGATAAAGAATGGATAAAAAAAGGTATTGAGGGTAATCAAAATAAATATCCATACTATGAGGATATTATTGAGCATAGTAATGGCTTTTATTATGCTGTAGGTGGTCCTGTGACTCCATTAGGAAGTGGAAGTAGTAATGTTGGGCAGGCAGTCATAGTTAAAGTAAATAGATCGGGTTCTATACTCAAAACAAAATTTCATGGTGGACAGTGCGAGGATGATCTTTTTCGTTCAGTTGTTGAGTCTAATGACAATAAACTTATTATGGTTGGAGAAAGAGGTCATGGAAATCAGTCTTTTCCTTGCTCCTTTGACTTTAGGTATTACAAAGATATTTATATTGTAAAAACTAATTTAAATGGAGCTGCATTGTGGCAAAAAACTCATGGTAATGAGTATTTAGAGAAAGGTACAGATATTGTAGCTAAAGAAAGTGGCGGGTATATAATAGCTGGAGAAAAATGTGATCATGGGTACAATATATCTTCTTGCGATAATAGAGCAAAAATAATTTTATTGGAAATCGATGAAGATGGTAATTCAAATCAAGAAACAGTTCTAAATAATTTATATTTCTTTGAGGCGGGTTCGCCGATTTCTATTTCTAATACTTCCAATGGGGGATATGCGTTTGTCTCAAAACCAAAAAATAATGGAAACACTTGGTTTTACAAGTGGGGGCAAAATGAAAATAGTATTGATTTAAAATTAGAAAATGCTGGGTATGGTGGAGAAAGTATTGAAATGTCAAATGATGGTGGTTTTATAATTGGTACTAGCGGTAGTACTATAATAAAAACTGATCAAGAATTAAATTTTTAATGAATTTAACCATTATTCATAAGTTTACTTTATACATACTTTTTCTTGGCCTTATAAACGCAAAAAATGACTCTAATGAAATTTTTTTAGGAGACATTGTTAGTAATAAAGAAAATTATGATGAACATATAATTAATAGATCATTAGGATTTCATGAAATTACTGGTTTTGAGCAAACTGATTCTTCGAATGGAATTATATTAGTTCATGGGTTTTATCCCTTTGGCTGGAGTAGTAAGGGTTTTGAATGGGCTGAACCAATAAAGAATTTTTCTAAGGCTGGATTGCCAATGTGGTTATACAGGTATGATTGGAATCAATGCCCCTCCATTACGGCAACGCAAATCAATTCAGATTTAGCTACATTATTAGAAAAAAATAGTCATTTAGAATCAATAATTATTATTGGCCATAGTTTTGGGGGATTAATCGTAACATTATTTTCTGAGAGTTGGAATAGTTCTTTTCCTATAGATGCCCATGTAATTGCATCAGGGTTGGCAAAGTCTAAATTTGATAGAAAGTATTTAAATTGTAAAGATCCAAAAAAAAGCAAGTATTACATTTCAAAAAATGTTGAATACAAGCAGTGGCGAACAATCAAAAATCAAGATGGTATATTCAAAAAGTTAAAAAATGACCCACAAGTTGTAACATTTATTAATGGTAAAACTACTCTGCTTCCAAAAAAATGGAAGAGTACTAGGGTAGGGCATAATTTCTCAATCCTTGTCGTATCAGATATCATTTTATCAGATCTATAAAAAAATAAATAAACAAATATTTTAAAAAAATAATGGAAAATAAAAAAATTAACGTCATTCAAAAATTAGAAAAATTCAAAGAAAAATGGAATCCTAAAGTCATAGCCGAAATGAATGATTATCAAGTGAAATTGGCAAAAATATCAGGCGAATTCATTTGGCATAAACATGATACTACAGATGAGTTGTTTTACGTAATTAGAGGTAATATGAAAATAATTTTTAGAGATAGTGCTGTTAATCTTTCTGAAGGAGAAATGTATATTGTTCCAAAAGGAATTGACCATAAGCCAATAGCGGAAAAAGAATGCCATATTATGCTAATTGAGCCAAAAGGAATTTTGAATACTGGTGAAAAAAGTAATGAATTAACTGCTAATCTTGATGAATGGGTTTAAAATACAAAAGCTAATAATCTTAGATTGGTATCATAAATTTAATGCTTCTGATTTTTTTTAATTTGAACCTTAATTTTATCTATCGCATGAACAACAGTTTTTTCAAAAATTGATGAGTAGCACTTTGTTATGTAGCTGTTTCGATTAGATCGCAATAAAATCTCTACTTTTTCAGCACGTCCTTCTTTTAATAATACAACTTTGGATGATTTAATATTTGAATCGTATTTTGATAGGGTTGATATTTTTGTAGTGATAAATAATTTGAGATGATGGGAAGGTGTAAAGTTTCGAGCAGTAATGTCTATGTTCATGTATTAACTCCTTATTGACCTTGATTAAAATAGTTTTAGACTAATTATTAATGCAAAGACTTTTTATCTTTGGGTCAATACAAGTAAAAATAAATATTGATTTTTCAAAATCTATCAACTAATTATTACAAGGAATACCATCGGTATATATGTCTTGTAGTATGCCATTGTTATCACTGGTTGATGTGTAGATTCTATCAATTTTCTCATCCATCGCTTTATAAATATAATCTATTTTTTGATCCAATTTCTTAAATTCATTATCAATCAATTTTAATTGACCATCATTCAAATTATTCTTTGGTAAATGATTATCGTTGAATGTTTTTGACATAGATTTTCCTAGCATTTCTATTTCGCTTTCCAGTTTTTCTAGTTCTTTTAATTGTTTTTTGATTTGTTCATCTAATGTGGTTTGACCCATGAATAGTACTAAAGACGCTGTGAAGAAAATGCCGGATATTAATCCTTGAAAATATGATTTCATATTAGAACCCTTTCTAAATAATTGTATTATGTATTGATAAATTTATTAAAAAATTGATATTGATTTACATTATTGTGCTGTTGGGTTTTGTAGATTTATGAATGAACCGATTAAAGAAATTGTTAATTAGTAATGAAATTTTTGCTAACGCAGGTTTAATCGCGTCAACCATTTGTATTATTTATGTAATTCCTATCAATAAAGAATATTCAGTGTCATTTTTCATTTTACTATGGTTAATTGCATCAATTATAAAGGAATTTAACGACGCTAGAAGTTCATAAAATTTAAATTTCTAAAAGAAAGGTTTTTCTATGAAAAATTTAAAAGTAAATAGGTCTTTTAAATCATTAGCGATTTTGTCTCATTCAATTACGATGTTTTTTGGTATAGCGCTTGGGATGACCTTATGTATTACGTATCAACACTATATAGATTTATTTTTATATCAGCTATTGCCGTATATAATTTTCATCATGATAATAAGCATTGTACTAAGGGTATATTTTATTTTGGCTTGGAAAAAAATGGGGTATAATTCTATCTTTCTTGATGATTACAAAAAATAATTTCATTTACTACTAATTAAATGTAAAAGTGTGCTTAATTTTGCCGATTAATAAATAAAGAATGAAGAATATTTCAATGACCCCAACCAATTGGGGTTTTTTTTTAGTTTGGTGTAAGAGTTTAATAAATGAACATATCCATTAACATAATTTGATAACTCAAAAATGGTTGAAGCTAAAATAAGAAAATTTGCTAAGGAATGTGATCTGTCAACTAATATGATAGATAGGTCCTCCTACATTGTGAAACTTTTAGAAACTGTTTCTAGTGGTCTTCCAAAAGAAAAGCATGAAATGCTATCTCGATATATGTGCGATATCATTTCAAACCCTATTAAAAATAGTTCTTTAAAAGATCAGATTATTGAAAATTTTAGAAATTGGTCATCTGAAGATTTAAGCAGATTGATGAAATATATTGGGACATATTTTCATTTATTAAATCAAGCTGAGTTAAATGAGATCATATATATAAATAAAAAAAGGGATATTATATCGGACAAGGACAACCCAAAAGTTGATTCTATTCCATCAGCTGTAAAATTCATGAAAAATAATTCTGTTAGTTTTAATAAGGCCAAAGAAATAATTAGTAAAATAAGTATTCATCCTACTTTTACAGCTCATCCGACAGAAACGAGAAGACCATCAATAATAAAAAAGCAAAGAATACTACTTCAAATAGTTGATACAATTTTGAATGGAAATTTAAGTCACACAAAGCGAAGCCGTCTAGAAAATGAAGCAATTAGATTGTGTAGACTTATTATGTTCACTGGGGACGTAAGATCACATGATATATCTGTTAAGGATGAAATAAATAACACTCTTAAAAGTACAATAAATTCTTTATGGTACTCTGTCTCAGAATTATCATATGATTTAGAGTCTTCTTTTGAACAATATTATAAAGAAAAAGTCCAGCTTGATGATTTATTAAGCTTTCATAATTGGGTTGGTGGTGATAGGGATGGTAATCCAAATGTGGATAGTGAAATAACAAAGTATGCTTTGAAAAAGCAGGTCAGTCTTGTTATAAATAAGTACTTTGATGACCTAGATCAACTTTTTGATGACATGAGCATTCACAAATTTTTTGCTGAAAGTAATAATACTTTATCAAAATCTATTGAATCAGATTTAAGCAAGATCAATGTTGACGAAAAGTTAGTTTACAGGTATATAGATGAACCAGTGAGATTGAAAATATTATGTATTAAAGAAAAACTAATTGATTATAAATATCAATTGTTTTCAAAATATTCTTCACAATACTCATCGGAAGAGTTCCATAAGGATTTAATTTTAATTGAAGAATTTCTTATTGATATCTCAGATGATGATAGTATGGTTGATGGCATACTAAGAGATATAATCGTTCGAGCGAAAGTATTCGGATTAAACTTCATGAGATTAGATATTCGTCAACACTCTGATGTTCATGAAAGAGCAGTAAATGAATTATTAGAGCAAATAAGACCAGGTATTAGTTATAATAAATTAGAAGAGAAACAGAAATGTAATATCATAAAAGAGATATTATTGATTAAGAGAAACGAAATAAACTACGATTCCACAAATTCTACTAATATGCTAAAAGAAGTCTTAAATACGTTTTATGTTATTAAAGAAGCCTTAAAGATTGATAAAAAATTAATTTCATCATACATCGTTAGTATGACTCATGAAAAAAGTGACATTCTTGAAGTTTTTTTTCTAGGTAAGATCGCTGGCATCATTGATGCGGAAAATAATTCAATGATATCTAATTTAAACATTGTTCCCCTATATGAGACTATAAATGACTTGAATAACGCATCCTCACTAATTAAAGAATTGATTGAAGACGACCTCTATAAATTACATTTAAAAAATAAAGGCGATTTTCAAGAAATCATGTTAGGCTACTCTGATAGTAATAAGGATGGTGGCTTTGGAATGGCAAATTATTGTTTAAATAAATGTCAGCTCGAGGTATCTGATATAATGAATGAATACAATATTGATTTTAGGCTTTTTCATGGTAGAGGGGGTTCAATAAGTAGGGGCGGTGGAAAAAGTAATAAAGCAATTTTAAGCTTACCAGATAAATGTCAAAATGGTAAAATTCGTTTTACAGAACAGGGAGAGGTTATTAATTATCGTTATGGATCTTCAAAAATAGCTAAAAGGCATTTAGAACAAATAGTAAGTGCCCAGATCACAGCTTTAACTAATAAAAACACAGTTAAAGAAAATAATTTTGAATTAATAAAAACTATTCTTGATCAATCATATAAAAAGTATAGAAATGAAATTATTAATGAGAGATGCTGGCATTTTCTTTTAAACGCTACTCCTATTAACCATATTAGTAAAATACCAATTACATCTAGACCAGCATCAAGGAAGAAAATGGATGAACACGTTTTAGGATTTGGTGATCTTAGAGCTATCCCATGGGTCTTTTCTTGGACTCAAGTCAGATATAATCTCAGTGGCTGGTATGGTATGGGCTCAGTTTTAAAAAATGCAGTAAATGACCCATCAACCCTAGAAGAATTAAAAAAGATTTATTTTAGTTCAAAATTTTTTAAACAGCTCTTGGATAATATGTCCTTTGAGATGGCTAGGTCTAGATTAAATACATCTGCTAAATACGCTAAAAGCAATGAGGATCTATCTTTTCATTCAACGATTGAAAGAGAGTTTGAACGTACACTATATGCTTATAAAAAAATAACTGGGTATAATTCTCTTTTAGAGAGGAATAAAGTAATAGATAGTTCAATCAATTTTAGAAACCCATTTACAGATATCTTAAATTTTTCTCAGGCTGAACTTTTAAGCAGATACAGAGAATCTAATAAAAAAGATAGTAAGCTTGATAATGCTATCTTTATGAGCATAAATCATATTGCTGCTGCCATGCAAACAACTGGCTAAGTTTTTTCTTTGATGGTTCAAAAAAGAAAGAGACAATCAAAACAAATTAAATCTTCACTTAGAATTTCTACAGTTGAAGGTTCATGGTGGGCTGTCATGTATGGAATGGTGGAAACATATTTTGGTGCGTTTTTTGAATATTTAAAATACTCGAGCTATGAGATTTCAATTTTATCTACTCTACCTATATTTATAGGGGCAGTATTCCAAAACCTTACTGGGTGGTTTTACGATATCTTACGTTCTAGAAAAACATTATTAATACTTTTAAAGTGCATACAAACAATTACAATCCCGTTAATTCTTTTTGCTGGTTATTCATCAGAAAATTATTTTTTGTTATTGGTTTTCATTTGCTTTTACTATGCAATTGCTATGTCCCAGATGTCTCCTTGGACGTCTTGGATGGGCTACTTAGTACCAGGTCGCTTAAGAGGTAGATACTTTGGCAACAGATCGCAAGTGGTAAGGATATTTATGCTAATATCATCTCTACTTGCAGGAGCAATTTTAAACTCCCATGAAGAGTCAAATACCTTTAATGGGTTTATAATAATATTTAGTCTAGGTATGATAGCTAACTTTGGTAGCATTTATTATTTAAATAGACAATATGAGCCAGAAGATACTACTGATGATGAAATTATTGAAATTGATAGTAGCTATACAAAAATGGGAAGTGGACTCAAACAATTTATAAAATATGATTCGTTATCTGAATTTTCTTTTCATGTTTCTGGTCCTCTCATGATGGTATATTGGTTGAGGGATCTAAAATTTGATTACATAGAGCTTGCAATATTAATAAATGTTAGTCAGATACTTGGTTTGTTTAGTATGCGGTATTGGGGTAAAAGAATAGATAACGATGGAAGCTATTCAACCATTCGTTTTACAAGTTTTTGCATAGCTATTATCCCTCTGTTATGGGTTGGTATCTTTTATCTACCAAATGAGCTTATACTAGCAGGATCTATTATAATTGCATCAATGGCTTCGTTAATGTTTAGTGGGCGAGCATTAGCCTTAGATAATCGTCTTTATGAGCATATGAAAAATAAAAAAATGATCAAGGTTACCTCAAAAAGATTTTTCTTTCGAGGCTTATCAATTTTTATTGGAGGGCTCATTGGCGGTCTTCTAACCAGAAATGAAAGTAGTTTTTCAAATTATATTGAACTAGATACTGTCATTCATGTAGTAATGGTTTTTTCTACAGTACTTAGGTTAGGTGTTTGGTCATATTTTCTTATTGATAAAAAATCAGAAATCTAAAATACTTACATTAATGATTTTATTTCTTACTTTGTGCTTCCTTTAAAATTCTTTTTTTAGAAGCTGCCCAAGAACAAATTGGACACTCTTTTAAATCGTGATTTCTAGCAGGGCAAAGCTCTCTTCCAAAAAATATAATTTGTAAATGCCTTCTGTTCCATTCATCTTTAGGCCAAACATTTTTTAGGTCTTCTTCAGTTTTTTCAACTTTTTTTCCATTTGAGAGACCCCATCTAGATGCTAATCTGTGTATGTGAGTGTCAACCGGAAAAGCAGGGACTCCAAACCATTGTGACATTACCACGCTTGCGGTTTTATGTCCTACTCCAGCCAAACTTTCTAGATAATCCCAATCTTGTTTTACGCCGCCGCCTTCGATTAGTTGCTGTGCCATTTTTCGAAGGTTTTTTGCTTTCGTTGGAGCTAAGCCAATTTCTTTAATGATGCTCTGAATTGATTTTAAATCTAATTTGACCATTTTTTCTGGTGTGTCAGCCTTTTTAAATAAATCAGGCGTGACTTCATTTACTTTCTTATCTGTTGTTTGAGCAGATAACATAACTGCTACCAGAAGGGTGTAAGCACTATAATGATCAAGAGGTATTGGGGTTTCAGGGTACAATTCATCGAGCATGTTCCCTATAATCTTAGCTTTTTCAGATCTTTTCATTTGAAAACTGTGTTCTCTATTAAGTGTTAATTAATGTTATAAATCAATTCTATATGTTAACTAATATTGTGCTTCTTATGGGTATAAAATAATTATTAAATAGATGAAAGTTGAAACTGTCATTATTGGTGCTGGCCTCTCAGGTTTATCCTGCGCGGTTCAATTAGAAAAAGAAAGAAGAGACTATCTGCTTGTAGAGAAAGCTAATAGAATTGGTGGAAGGTCAGGCTCTTTATATGAGCAAGATAATATTTATGATATAGGTTTTCAGGTTTTTAACACTGCCTATAAAAATACAATGCAATTGCTGGATAAGGATGAGGTAAAGCTAAAAATGTTTAAACCAGGTTCAATCATCCATGATGGGAAATCGTTCAATCTAATCTCTGATCCATTAAGAGATCCAAAACAGCTATTTACTAGTTTATTTTCTTCAATTTCAACTTTTAAAGATAAACTAAAGGTACTAACTCTCATAGTTGAATTAACAAACTATGACATTCAAAATGATAATTCAACTGATATGCAAACCATTGATTTCTTAAAAAAGAAAAATTTTTCCGATGAGTTTATAGAACTTTTTTTTACTCCATTTTTTGCAGGTATTTTTTTAGAAAAAGATCTTCAAACTTCTTCAAAATTTTTTAAATATGTATTTTCAAATTTTAGTAAGGGCTTAGCATGCTTACCTTCAAAAGGGATGCAGAAAATACCGAACTTGATTTTTAAAAATATCAGTTCAGATAGGTTATTATTAAATCAATCTCTTGAAAAAATTGAGGATAACGGTTTGTTAACTTTTAATAATGGTCAAACAATCAAGGCTAATAATATCGTATTAACTGGCGGTAGTCATAAAAAAATTGGATTAAATGAAGTCTCATATAACTCTGTAAAAAATATTTATTTTGAATCAGATATCAAAATTGAGAACGGGAAGTACATTCATCTTTTCCCAAAAGATAGTATTATAAATAATGTTGCAGTTCTTAATCAAATTAGTCGTAGTTACTCTAAGTCAAATAGTTTGCTATCGATATCTGTTATAGGGCACGATCTAAAAGATAAGCTTGATATAAACCAACTTAGAAAAACACTAGCAAATTATTTTGGAGGAAATGATTCAAATTATGAATGGGTAAAAAGTTTTGATATAAAAAATGCTACAATTAAGCAAAACACTAATTTTTTTGATTCGAATACGTTTTCTCCATCAAAAGGATTAATTATAGCTGGAGATCATAGTGTTTTTGGTAGTATTGAAGGTGCTGTATTATCGGGAATCAATGCATCTAAAAAAATATTGAATTAATAGCATAAATAAAGAAAGGGTATTTATGAAGCAGTATTTTACAGGCTTTTTCACCGCATTAACTTTAAGTATTAGTTTGTATTTATTTTTTAGTAGCCTAAGCAAACCAAACTATGCGACAAATAAACCTATCACAATTGAAGATGATAGAGGCAAAATTATTATTACATCTGAATCAATACGTATTTTTAATAAAGCTAAAGGAGAGGTTGTTTTCCTCGGTTCAAGTATTAGGAATTCAGGATCTATTGAAATTAAAAATGACAAAGGATATAATGTTGCTAGTTTAGGAGCTTGGTATGGCGATGGGTATAGCGGTAATGGATCAATTACTGTAAATAATGATTATGGAAGCTATGGATGGTCAGTTATTGGTAAAGTTAGTGAAATGCATTATCAATAAGGCATGTTTCAAAATTTTTTTTATGAAAAAGGATTTATAATCCATTGAACATTAATTCAAATCTATCGCACTCTTTCTCACCACTTATTTATAAAGACGTAGAAATTTTGATCCTAGGATCATTACCTGGCAAAAAGTCTATTGAATTAAAAGAATATTATGGTCACCCTCGCAACCGAATGTGGAAAATATTATGTGCTATAACTAATTGTGACTTACCTACTGATTACAGCTCTAAAATGATATTCTTGCAAAAAAATAAAATTGGCTTGTGGGATGTTGCCAGTAGTGCTGAAAGAAAAGGTAGTTTAGATAGTAACATAAAAAAAGAAATTCCAAATGATGTGGACAGTATATTACTAGATTTTCCATCCATAAAAGTAATTGGGTTCAATGGTAAAAAATCTGAAAGTATGTATAACAAATTCTTCAAATTAAATAGATCTATAAAATATGTTTCTCTACCTAGTTCAAGCCCTGCTAATATGGCGATCTCTTTTGAAGATATTTGTCTCAGATGGATAGAGCTTATCAAGTAAATAAAATTTGTTATTATCCTTTTTGTTTTGGTCCATAATTAAAGGGACGTAATTTTTTGTATAATTATTTTAAACATTTAATAGAAAGAGGTTGTAATGGCTCAAGATAGGGTATATATAAATCAATGTTCATTAAGAGAAAAAACATTTGATAATGGTGGGAGTTTAATTAATGCTGCTTTTAAAGTAAGTGAATTGCAAGAGCATGTGGATGAAAATGGTTGGGTTAATATCGTTATTGCAAAAAGAAGAGAGGTATCCGAAAAAGGTGCTACTCACTATGCTTATAAAAGTGAATATCAAAGGCAAAATACCCAGTCGAAAGGGCAGGTGTCTCCAGAACCATCTAATTTTCAGCCTACTTCAAATCCTATGGAGGATGATGACCTTCCATTTTAAAGATCATTAGTTTTCTATATTGAGCCAATATCTTCGTAAAGCTATAAGAATTTCTTCTGAGGCTCACCATGGTCAGTCCAGCGTTAATGGTGAACCATATATACTTCATCCTTTAAGATTGTTGATTAAATCAAAAACTAATGAAGAAAGAATTATTGCTGTCCTTCATGATGTCATTGAAAAATCAAATATTCGTTTAACAGACTTAAAAAGTAGAGGATTTAATCAAAATATAATTAGTGCTATAGATTCATTAAGTAGAAGAAGAAGCGAGTCCTATATTGATTATATAGGAAGGTTAATGCAAAATAGAATTTCTGTTAAAATTAAATTACTTGATTTAGCTGATAACATAAAAATGCATAGCGAAAACAATAAAGATGGAATTTATGATGTAAAAATAAATCAATATCAAGATGCTCTAAAATTAATCAGATCTAAATAAATATTATTTTAATAATTATTTAGTCTTATATTTTTTCTCCACCTGCCCTGAAAATTCAAACTTAAAAAGTTATAATTATTAATATGAAATTTTATGTTTTCGTGATTTTTATTTTCATTTATGGCTGCTCCTCATCAGTCCCAAATAAGTATGCATTGCAAATAGAATCGTTAAAAAGTGAATTGATTAAAACAAAAGCTATGGCTAAACACGCTTTAGAGCAAATTTCTAGTTTAGAGCAAAAACTATCTAAAAAGATTACAATGACTGATAGTTTAATTGTTGAGCATAAAAATGAAACTTTGTTGCTTCGAGCATCAGATGCTTTTCAAAAAGGAAATTACGCATTAGTTACAAAACAATATAAAAATGCTATTAAATATTATAAAAAAACGATAGATCTAAGGCCAAATGATGCCCATGCGTATAACAATTTGGGTAATGTTTATAAAGAGATGAAAAATTACCCACTAGCTATCGTTGCATATCAGAATGCTATAATGTTAAAACCAGACTATGCTAGTGCGCATTATAATCTTGGTATAGTTCACCAAGAGAGTAATAATTTTGACATTGCTTTAGAATCGTATCTAAAAGCTGCTAGCTTAGCGCATTGGGGAGTTCAGAAATGGCTTAAGGACAGTGGGTATTATTATTGATAATTCTATATGAATGGTATTGATACAAAAATAGAGCCACTTATTGAGTTTTTAAACCTGTTAGATGGCATTAATACCATTGGCAGTTGTCAAGGACATGATGATGGAGGAGAGTCAGGTGAGTGGGTTTTTCCATATATTAAATTTAAATGCACAAATAATCAAACTCTGGCGTTTTTAGCATCCCTTGAGGACGCTTACAAAAGTATTGATGAGCAATCTGGAACAAAATATTTTGATTCTTCTTTAGCTTTTGAGCCTGATTTAAATGGTGATTGGTGTATTGAGGTTGTAAAAAATATTGATTTTAATGAAGAGCACATTGATGGTGAATATGTCATGTATGTGCTTAGAGCAGATTTGAATAGTTTTGATAAACCATCTGATATCTATGGGGACTTTAATGAAATACTAAACTGGTACAAATACCAGTTGAAACTGATGAGATAGAAAGTTTTCATAAAATGATTTTTATGTCTTAGAAATTTTAATTAATGAATTTTTACAGTGATCAGGTTAAGAATGACCAATAATAAAAAAATAAAAAATATTTATTACATTACAGGTAAAAAAGGAATACATTTAATAATTAACTAAAGAGGAAAAAATGGAAACAGGTAAAGTAAAATTCTACAATAGAGAGAAACGCTATGGATTTGTTACTGGCGATGACGGTACAGATTACTTTTTTCATGAGTCAATGCTAGCTGAAGGTCAGCAAGTACGCGATGAAGATAAAGTAGAGTTTAATGCAACTGATGGAGATAGAGGTAAACAAGCTACCGATATATCCCGTATAGATTAATTTTATTGAAAGCCCATATCA
>MDSV01248264.1_pt1 | contig 26520 bp, 30 predicted proteins | sample 810851 | NCBI WGS metagenome assembly MDSV01 (sample SAMN05326640, study PRJNA326480) | marine metagenome | isolation source: seawater | place: Atlantic Ocean: North East | collected 2012
AAGTTTGTAAAAAAGAGTAAAAATTGGAAGTAACAATAATATTGCAAAAATTACACTTCCAATAATCCATCTTTTATTTTCTAAATAAAAATTTTTTTTTATTATTTCCAACCTGTTTTATCAAAAATACGTATTGCTTCTTCTCTAAATTTTCCAAGCATATTAAGATCTAATTTATCTTTTTTAAATGTACCCCAGTCTTGTACAATTTTTGAAGGCTTTACATTAGGATTAGCTGCATATTCATAACTATTATTAACATATGTATTTTGTGCTTCTTCACTAGTTAAGTATTCCATTAATTTAATCGCATTCTCACTATTTGGAGAATGTTTTGCCAGTCCAATCCCAGAGATATTTATATGACTTCCTCTTTCGTTATCTCCTTGATTTGGAAAAAATACCGACACTGATCTTCCAGCATTAAGTTCTTCCTCTTTTTGAGAGGATAAAAGGAGTCCAATATAATAAGAATTTACAATTGCTATATCTCCTTGACCTGCTGCAATTGCCTTAACCTGATCTCTATCACTTCCTTTAGGATCACGTGCAAAATTTTTAACTACTCCTTCAGACCAATCACTAGCTACCTCACTTCCTAAATTAGCTACAATTGATGACATTAGTGCTTGATTATATGCATTTGAAGATGATCTTACTAGAATTCTTCCCTTCCATTTTTCATTTGCTAAATCCTCATAAGTAGAGAGATCACTTATATTAACTCTATCGTTACTATAAACTAGTATTCTAGCTCTGTATGTAATTGGAGTCCAATACCCATTTATATCAATAAGATCTTTTGAAACATTAGTATTAATTGTTGAATTAGAAACTTTTTGAAGTAGGTTAAGATCAGCTGCTCTTTGTAATTTTCCAGCATCAACTGTAATAAATAAGTCTGCAGGACTTTTATCGCCTTCATTTTTCAATCTTTCAATTAATTCATCCGCATTAGCTTTAATTACATTAACTTTTATTCCAGTTAATTTAGTAAAATTTTCGTACTGCAATTCATCCACAGAGTAATGTCTTTGACTGTACAAATTAACTTCATTTGATTTTTTTTCTTTTTTATCACAGCTAAAAAATAAAGAGCAGATTATAAGTGTATAAAATATGTTTTTCATTTTATTTGTTATTTAGATTAATTCTAAACTGCAAGATAACTAAATGATTAAAAAAAAGAAAATAAAAGAGGAGTTATTAAGAATATATTTTATCTGTAAATTGATTGAATCCATTTAACTTTTTTATTAATTGGATCTCTTTTGAAAGTTAATTTTTCATTTAGATTATAATGACCTAAATACATAAAACCTAAACAACGTTCTCCTTTATTTAAATCAATTAAATCATCAATATTTTCAATTGACTTAGGAGTACTCCAATAGCAACCAATATTATTTGCAGTACATGTCAACCAAATATTTTGAACAGCCATAGAAGTGGATGCAATTTCTTCCCATTCTGGAATAGTATCATTTGGATCTCTTTGCATACAAATAACTATTATAGCACTGGATTTTTTACATTTTTCAATAATCTTATTATTCTTAAACTTAGAAAACGATTTTATATTTGTAGAAGAAATATAAATTTCTGAAAGGTAATTTCCTAAGTCTTCCTTTGCTTTATTTTGAAGAACTTTAAAACGCCATGGCTGGGTTAATTTATGAGTTGGAGCCATGTTTGCATTATTTAGTAATTCTTTTATTAAATCATCGGAAATTGGTTTATTATTAAATTGAGATGGAAAGATAGATCTTCTCTTTTGAATAATATTATTTAGGTAATCTGATTTCATACATTAAAATTAAGGGAATGATTAAAAAAATTAATAATTTTTTAATATAAATAATATTTAAATCTTATAAATCAAAAAATAAAGCTTATTTTTAATCATTCTAAATAATAATATAAACTTTTGTATGAAAAAAATTATAATTAACATTTTAATAATAATGATAATAAACACATTACATTCTCAATCAAAAAAAAATAAAGATATTAAGTCTATAAAAGAGATGTGTGGATGTTTTGAAATCAGATTTGATTTTGCTGAAACTTTTATAAATACAAATGATGAAGACTATAAGCCCTCAAAAAATTATAGTTCAGGTGCATTAGAATGGGCACAATTAATTAAGGATGAAAAAAATGAAATATCAATCCAACATATTTTAATTGCTGGTTCTAATGAAAGACCATACATTATTAAACATTGGAGACAAGATTGGTTATATCAAAACACCTCTTTATATATATATGATCATAGTAACAACTGGAATTACGTAAAAAAAAATAAAAATAATGTAAAAGGTCAATGGACTCAAAAAGTATTTCAAGTGGATGACAGCCCTAGATACGAGGGTTCTGGTTCTTGGGTTCATGTAGATGGGAAAAGCTATTGGGAAAATACTACTTCTGCCCCACTTCCAAGAAGAGAATATACTAAAAGAAGTGATTATAATGTTACTGAAAGAGGAAATAGACATGAAATTACTTCAACAGGTTGGATTCATGACCAAAACAATAAAAAAATTATTAGAAAAGATGGTGAAAAAGATGTGATTTTGGCTTATGAAAAGGGATTTAATAATTACATAAAAGTTGATGACAGTAAATGTGATTCTGCGATTAAATGGTGGAATAAAAACAAAAATAAATGGAATAATGTCAGGAATAAGTGGTCTGAGGTTTATGGAAAAAACAAAAATTTAAGTTTAAAAAAATTAGTGAATAACACTCCTCTTTACATGGTGTTATTTTCAGAAGAAATTAATCAAAAAGATGATATAAGTTCATCTATTGAATCCTATATAAATAATAACTATTAAGTTTTATAAGAAAAAAACTTTATAATTTAATATTAAAAATTTATGAAAATTAAATTTTAATTTGAACCGTTATGTAAATAGATCTTGGTTCTGAGGGAATAATCCCAGGTCCAGGATATCCTGTAGCTCTTCTAGTAAAATAATAGTTGTTAAGCATATTATTTATCCCGAATTCTAACTTGAATTTATTAATAACATATGAGCTTGAAAAATCTAAAATATCATACGATGGTATTTGACCTATAACTCCACTTAAATTACCACTAATAGCATTGGAAGCATCTGTAAATTGACTGGAAAGGTATGAATATTGAATATTAAACATTAAGTTTTTATAACCAAATTTAAAACCTGATTTGATATTTGTTTTTGGGACAAATTCAACTTTTTTGCCTTTTACGCCAGGCACATCTGAACTAGTATATTTTGAATTAATAAATGAAGTATTAATAAAATAATTAAAACTATAGTTATTATTCTTTATTAAAATATCATTTAAATCAAAGTCTATTAGTGATTCCAAACCATACATAACAGCATTACCTACATTACCTTTTTCACTTTTTACACTTCCGTCATTATAAGCTTTTTGAATAAACCCTATTCTGTCTTTATAATGTAAACTAAAAAATCCCAAATCGTATGAAATTTTTTTATAATAATTTCCTCTTAAACCTATATCAAATGTAAATCCATTTTCATCTGAAATTTCTGGGTTAATTGTATATGCAGGATTTGAAATACTTATATCTGCAAATGTAACAGACCGATAATTTTCAGAGATATTTCCATACAATTCAAGATATTTAAATGGTTTATAGCTTGCACCAATTCCAAATAAAAAAAAGTTTCTTTTTCTTATTTCAGAATCATTTATTGTCTTATTTAATATAACATTTCCAGCACCATCTAAATTTATTTTTTTATAAAAACCATCACTTTCAGTTTTAATATATTCAAATCTAAAACCAGGTGTTAATGAAAATTTATTAGAAACATAGAAAATATTCTCTCCAAAAAATGAGTAATTAAGATTCGGGTAATTATAATTGGACTGATTAGCATAGTTTGGAAATTCTTTGAAACTAAAATTAAAATCTGAGTCACTTTTTGAAGAACCAGGGCCCTGTTGACTATTATTATTAGAATTATAATATTTAAATCCAATTAAAAAGACACTTTTCTTTTCTTTAATATTATATTTCTTTAAAAAACGTGATTCTAAACCAAAATTCTCAAAATCTCCCTTAATTAAATCTCTAACTCCATTTGAATCTATCTGATCTACCCTATTGGTTCTGAAACCTAATGAATTCCTAGTAGCATTTAATCCAAAAAAACTAAAACTAAAATTAGTATTAGAATCAAATTCATGATTTAATTTTATATTATATAAAAACCAATTTAATCCAAACCAATTCCTTGCTCTATTACTTTGAAAAGGATTGGAGTAAAACATCCTATCAGATAAACCTCCGGCTTGATGAGCTAAATATTTTAAATACGTTAGTTCAGTACTTAACTTAGTTTTATCATTAATATCATATTTAAGATATAAATAGGTATTAAAAGATTCAAAATCTGAGTTAGGCCTAAATCCATTTCCTTTTTTGTAATTAATAAATGAGTAATAACTAAACTTTTTTGATTTTCCACTAAAACTTGTAAAGTTGGTAAATAAAGAGTTGCTACCTAAAGTATTACGTGTAAGAATTTCGTATGACTTATCATTAACTGGCTCTTTTATTATAAAATTTACCAACCCTCCAAACTGGGTTCCATACTGCAAAGAAGCCGCGCCTCTAATAATTCTAATCTCATTTAAAGCTTCAGCAGGCGGTGTATAATAACTTTCTGGATATCCTAATGCATCAGCACTTATATCATAACCGTTTTGGCGAGTATTAAAATTAGCTGTTCTATTTGGATCTAATCCTCTTCCTCCGATATTTAATTGTAATCCTGCATCATCATTTTGATAAATATTTAAACCCGCTATTTGGTTATAAATTTGTCTGGAATTATTTGAAGCTAAATTAGCCATTGATAGATCCATTGATATTACTTCAGATTTTTTCCCTGCAAAAATCGCTGTTCCTTTAATATCCTCTAATCTTGAAAGTTGGAATACTTTTTCATTATTAGCCTTAACTATTACTTCAGAAAGTTTTTCAATAGGGTTAGAAAAAAAAATATTTAGTATTATATTTTTATTTAATGAAATAGATTTTTCAATAAATTGATAACCATCTGCAATAAAAACAAGAGTAATATTTTTTTTTAAGGTAACAAATTGATAATTACCTAATGAATCTGTAGTAGTTATCAAACCTTTATCTAGATCATATATAGAAACATTTTTTAATATTAAATCAGTGTCTTTTTCATAAACTGATCCTGAAACCTTATTCTGAGAGAAAGAATAAAATGTAAAAAATAATAAAACAAAAAATAATTTAAAATCCTTTAATTTCATCGTTTAGTGGTAAAATCCATTTTTTGTGTTTAAAAGATTCTTTTTTCTTATAAAGATCTACTTTTTGATCAATATATCGCTTACTAATTCTTCCGTTTAAGGCTACATGACTATCTACAAATACTTGAACATTTTTGTGTCCTCTTGAGGAATAAACATCTCCTAAATAGTTCGCATATTCTAAAATAAAATCTGGCTGAAAGCTCATTTGCTTCTCTTGAATTGGAGTTAAAAACTCCTCGTTATTAACATAAAAAAAAGTTCCTTTTTTTTGATCAACAATTTTAAAGACTGAGTAACCCATTTTTTCAATTAACATTACTCTCCATGAAAAGCGATAACCTTGCTCATTCCAGAATAATTCTCCAGGGTACAAAAAATACCTAAAAGGAAATAAAAATTGAAAAATAAAAAAAATAGAAACTATGGTTAAAATAATTCTTTGCTTATATATAATATAAGTATTTATAGGTTTTATTTTTTTAAAATCGAAAAATTTTAAAAAAGAGGAAAAAATAGATTTTATATATTTTAAAATCTTAATATGGACTTTAGAATCAAAGAAAATTAATGATCCTATAATCATAATGTATGGAAACATTCCTATTGGAAATAAAACCTTTGTGAATAAATGGAAAAAAATTACAAGAATAAATCCAATAATTCTTGTTCTTTTATATAAAAGTAAGAAGGGAATTAGAAGATCATAAAACATCCCCCCCCAACTCATAACATAATGTACCCAATTCAATTGCATCAAATTTTCACCAATTAATGGTAGATCAAATTTTGAAGGCAACCATATTTTTAAAGGCATAGCTTTAAGTAGCCAATCAGAGTTTATTTTTGCTAATCCTGAATAAAAATACACAATACATAATAAAATTTTTATTGAATCTATAGTCCATTTAGGAACGTTTAAATATTTTTTTTTGTCAATTAGATTATCAATTGAAAAAGTTGCATTAGCAGGGATAAATAGCATTAAAAAACTCAATATACTTATAAAATAATAATGGTTTAAGTAAGTAGTTTTGTCCATTAGCTCTATATAGGTAAAGCTTAAAAAGAATAACAGCATAGAAATCCTATATTTTAATCCAATAGCTATAAAAAAAGCAGAGATTCCACAAACAATAAATAAAATATAAGTGAACTCTCCTATTGGTTTTACCCATTCGAAACCATAATAAGAAAAGTGAAATTCTGGATTAATATATAAAGTTTCTATCCATCCTTTTAACCAAAACCTTATAATGCTGTAGCACATTAAAAGACCAAATCCAATTCTAAAAACTGCTAGAGGAGCAGAATTTGATTCTTTTTGAAAATATTTGTTTGTATTCAAAATTAATTTTAAAAAAAAAGATTCTCTATAAATAAAGAATCTTTGTTGTTCTATTAAAGATAATCTTTTTTAATCACCATCAGCATCTAGGTAATCTACATTGATGTTAAATGCTTGCAGCATATCTACTTTCAAAAGAACAACTACAGCTTGAATAGCATCATATGTAACCAACATTTTACTATTATCAGAACTAATTTGTGTTACAAAATTAGTTGACAATTCATTTATTTTAGATTTAGCTGTTTCTAATTTAGTAGCAACAAGAGATGATAAACTAGATCCGTCTTTGGTACTATTTAAATGTGTTAAGTATCCCTTTAAGCTTGGACCTGAGGATAATCCATCATAAGAAGTTCCATTATAAAATTTGATTACAGCATCCATTCCCTCTAAAAGTAGATCTTTGGAGACGTCCTTTTTATAAAATGCTTCAACATTTCCTGGGAGTGGTCCACCTGAAAAAACACCAGCTGGAATACCAACTTTATTAGCTCTTAAACCTTTTTCGTAGTAATAAATAAAGTCATTTGTGAGTTTATTAACACTAGAACTTGCTGTATTATCAGTTGAGCTAATAAAAGTTGCTCTATAAGTAGACCAATGATTAATAACTATATCGGTATTAGATATCATTTTATTGACTACAGCAGTCAAATAATTTATATAATCTGTATTGATAGTATATTTACTTAAAATAGATTTATCATCTACTCCAATGCCATGCAAAAGATAATCAAGAGCTGGAAAACCTTGAGAAGAATAATTATTAGCATTATCTAAATCATATGTTCCATTTGAAACATTATTCTCAAGCCAAATTTTATCAATTGGGTAAACATTCATCTTAGATTTGTAATAAACCTCCTCTGCTTTACCAATGTCAAACATTTCAATATGTTGCCACGACTTATATGAAATAAACCATTTAGATCTTAAATCATTTAAATTAGTTTGATTTGGAGTTGCATTAAATGTTTTTGTAGAATTATCTAGGTTTATTAAAGTTTGTTTAAAAGCATTATATGCTGGGATAATAGTTTTATCTGCCCAATGAACAAGCATTTTTCCCCTGTCGTAGACAACTGGTTTAGCTATATCCCCTCCATCATCATCTGAATCACTACCACCACAGCGAATTAATAGAATACTTAATACAAATAAAAGAAGAATATTTTTATACATAACTCAAATTGAAAAAAGACTCAGTACTTAATAAATACTGAGTCTTAATAATCAAATAAACAAAACATGACTCTTTAAAGAGACATTTTAGATTTTATTGTGTTTGCCATATCAGTGCAATCAGATGACTTAACAGTCCAAAAGTTATCTAATTTAGCTAACATAGCGTTTACCTCAGTATTTGAAAAATAAGGATTTCCTGTACCATCATTTGTAACTTGTAAACTCATTATAAATCCATATCCTTCAGAAAGTGCGTGAATTGCATCTGCAGGAGTTCCAGCAGCTGCTTTAGTTACATAATCATTCAAATAATCATGTGCTTTTTGTCCAATTATTTTAGAAACATGAATTTGAATAATTTTAGCTTGAGCATCTCTAACTGTATAGTTTTTTGCAACAATAGCCGCTCTACCCATTATAAAAGCATCATAAATAATTTTAGCAATACCTGGCTGAGAAGAATCTTCAACTTTCTTTGCATACTTACTTAGAAGAACTCCATCACCTAGAGTTGGATTTTTATAATCAGCTTCCTCTCCGTATAAATATCCAAAACCTTCATCCCAATAATGTTCCATCTGTGTATAATTTTTACCGGAAACAAGAGTTCCAGCATCATTATCTGCTTTATTTGTACCAGTATCTAACTTAGCTTTAGATAAATATCCATTAACAATTTGATCCATTGCCAAACCACCAATTAACCCTTTTGTAAAAAGCTGGGTAAGCTCATGTCCTTTACCGTTAATGTAAACAGTTCTTTTTGAATCTGTCATTTTACCAGCTGTTCCATTTGCTGCACTAGTTGACCAATTTGGAATTACATTAGTAGTAAAATCAGTAATCATCTCATCAAACTTTGGCTTAACAGTTGAGGAAGCAATTGAGGAAGAAAATGTTTTATTACCAATTTTTTTACCTGTTCCATTTAAAGTCGTATCACTGAATCCTTCACCATTATTAAACATATTATCTAATCCTGCTTTTGTTGAGGATGAGGATTTCATTCCACTATATAATTCACTAGCCATTTTTAATCTAGTAGTTTGACCACTAAAACTAACTGTTGTAGCTCCGTTTCTCTCAAAATTATAATTACTAGGTGGAGTAACTACGTTGGAAACAGCATCATCATCATCAGAACATGATGTTAAAAATAAGGATGTACATGTAATAAATATAAATAAGCTTAAAAAATTAAATTTCATTTCTTTTATTTTAAATTAAGCGGCTAAAATAATACACAAAACTTTTAAAAACAAGCTTATTTTTAATTATTCTAAATAAAGATAACAGTATTTATTTAACCAACTGAAAACAAACTATTTATATAAAGAAAAAAGTTTGGTAGCATTATTAAAACTGGATTCGAAGTCTAGAGAATTTATATTGAGTGGAACATTTTTAGAACTGAAATAAGTAATTAATTTTTCAGTTGGGAAGTTTCCAGTAAGTTCATCCTTAGCCATTGGACATCCACCATAACCTTTAATTACTCCGTCAAACCTTTTACATCCAGCTTTGTAAGCAGTATCTATCTTTTCATACCATTCATTTGGTTTTGTATGAAAATGAGCACCAAACTCAATTGTTGGATATTTAATAATTGTATTTGAAAACACTTTTTTAATATCTTGAATTTTTGCTATTCCAATGGTATCTGAAATAGAAATAGTTTTAATATTCATTTTATATAATAAATCTATCCATTTCTCTACAATTTCATAACTCCATTGATCGCCATATGGATTACCAAATCCCATGGATAAATAAACAACCACCTTTTTTTTATTTGTATTAGCCAGCTCAATAATCTTATTTAATTCAGAAATTGATTCTTCAATACTCTTATTTGTATTTCTCATTTGAAAGTTTTCTGAGATCGAAAATGGGTATCCTAAATAATTTATTTGTGAATATTTACAAGCATTTTTTGCTCCTCTAATATTAGCCACAATGGCTAAAAGCTTAGATCTTGTTGAGTTCAAGTCTAAATTTTCTAAAACGAGATGAGTATCTTTCATTTGAGGAACTGCACGTTCTGAAACAAAGCTTCCAAAATCAACTACATCAAAACCAACAGAAAGAATAGATTGTATATATGAAATCTTTTCATTTGTAGGAATCCATTTTCTTATTCCTTGCATAGCATCTCTAGGGCATTCTACGACCTTAATTAATGACATTCCATAAAGTTATGAGTTTTATTATTTCAATATCCAAATAGAAATAAAAATATATATACAAATTTCAATAATATATTGTTTGTTGGTTAGGATTTTTTTGGTTGAAAAAAAATTTTTGATTTTCTGTGAGAATAAAGAAACTAAAATAAAAACTACGTTTGCTTGAAACCAAAAAATAATTCCAAGAATTAAAAATTGAAACTCAGAACTCAAATCATTATGAAAAAGAAATCCCGGAAATAGGGCAATAAAAAATAAACTAACTTTTGGGTTCAACAGATTCATTAATAAACCTTTTTTAAAAAAAGTGATGTTTTTTATTTCATATGAATGAAATTTTATTTTTTTATTTCTATTTAAAAAGGACATAAATGCTAAATAAAGAAAGTATATAGATCCAATAAACTTTAATAAAAAGAAAATATTTTCATTATCTCTTAAAAGAAGAGAAAGTCCTATTACAACAAAAAAAGTATGTAATAAAAGTCCCGTCGTGAGACCAATTGAAGTAATTATTGCTGCTTTCCTTCCTTTTAAAAAACTTTGAGAAATAACATAAATAATATCTGGACCAGGTGATATAGTTAGGATAAAAGATGAAATAATAAATGTAATGACAATGTCTAGGTGCATAAATAAATATAATTATAAATAAATGATTTATTTTTGCTGGCAAAAAAAATATGACATCAATTGAAAAACTTGAAAACAATCTATTAGAAACAAGGTCTAAACTTATTTCTCATCCTATTTATAAGGGACTTAATTCAAAAGAAAAATTAATATGTTTTATGGAAAATCATGTTTTTGCTGTTTGGGATTTTATGTCACTAATTAAAGCATTACAAAGAAATTTAACCTGTGTTGATGTTCCATGGACTCCAAATTCAAATAGTTTTTCAGGAAAATTAGTAAATGAAATAGTTCTAGCCGAAGAAAGTGATGTAGATCTAAATAATAACCCCAAAAGTCATTTTGAATTATATCTTGATTCTATGAAACTTATGGGAGCAAACACATCATTAATTGATCATTTTATTGAAGAATTAAATCAATCTAAATCATACTATGAGGCTATTGAAAAAGTAGATCTTCCAATTGTAGTTAAAGAATTTATGGATTATACTTTTGAAGTTATCAATACAAACAAGAATCATATAATTGCAAGTGTATTCACTTTTGGTAGAGAAGATCTTATTCCAGATATGTTTATAGAAATTGTAAAAAAATTATCAAATGAAAAAAATATTAAATCTGATCTTTTTATATATTATTTAGAAAGACATATTGAACTAGATGCAGACGAACATGGTCCAATGGCTCTGAAAATGATTCAAAATTTATGCGGAAAAGATCAACAAAAATGGAATGAGGCAACAATTGCTTCTGAAAAAGCCTTGAGAATGAGAATAAAATTATGGGATTTTATTCTAAACAAAATCAGTTAGAGGGAATAATTCAATATATAAATGATTTATAAGAAAAATAATAACTCATTAATTTTGGAGTTTTTATTCTGTAAATCAGTACTTCAAAAGATTATTCTTAATTTTAAAATAAAAAAACATGAAGAAAACACTATTATTTTTCTCACTTTTTTTCATATTATCATGTAGTTCATCAGAAGATGAGGGTGAAGTTACTCCTACTACTCCAACAGAATTTAAATTTGAATATAATATTCACAGTAGTCTACCATCTGATTGGGTAACAGAATTTAATAAAATCATGAAAAACTTAGATATTTTAATTAAAGTTAAACCTACAGCTTATTTTTATAAGCTTCCAATTTATGCTTGGAATGATAACGTAGACAAACCATACAAAGACAAAATTGGAGATGCCAGCGGAGCATCAATTAGTGGAAATGGAGCAAGTGTTAATGGAAAATATATGGTTTTAGAAATTCCTAATAATGAATTAATAGGAAAGCATTGGCATCGATTTTCTGTAATTGCCCACGAATATTATCACGTATATCAAATGTCCCTATCAAAAAACTTTTTTGATGGAAATATTGAATTAAAATGGATGTCTGAAGGAGGAGCTGCCACATTTGAATCCCTATATATTCAACAACATTATTCACATAATTATTTTAAAAGTGCTCAAGATAGAGTAGATATTGCTGCAATAAACACCCCTTCTATATTTGAAACCTATAGTGCATCTTCTTCAAAAGATTCTAATTATGCTTCTTCAGTATTTATGTTTTTAGTTCTTGTAAAAGAACTTCAAAAATCAGGCTTAACAGAAACTCAAGCATTCAAATTAGTTTTGAAAGATTTTTGGATTAAAAATCCAACTGATGGTAACTGGAAAGTCAAATTTCAGGAAACATTCAGTATCAGTGTAGATCAATTTTATAACAGTCTAAAATCTTACACAGCTGATATAAAGACAGTTCTTCCTGATGAAAACTTAAAACTAGAAAGTATTTATAATTAGATCAAGAATTATTTTACTAATGAAATTGCACATGCTCCAAACAATAATGTCGGAAATATCATGTCAGCATCCCAATGGTTTCCAAAATATGATTTTACCAGAACAGCAAAGATAAAGCCAATTAAAGACCCAATAATAAAAATAAAAGGTTTCTTCATAATACTAATATAAGAATTCTGAAATTGTTGTATCAAATTTAAATGTTAGTTTAACCTACTTAAGAGGATTAGAAGTTGCTGAATTAAAAGAAGAAGATATGCCTAGGGTTTAGTCAGTAATATATCTTGACAACTTATTTTTTATGGAGTCATTTAATCTTTTAAACCTGATTAACGTAATACTTGCATTTCTGAGGGAAAGTATACTATAAAAGCAGTTCCACCATCGACTGCAAAACCAATAGTTCCGTCAAACTTACTTTCCTGACAATTATAAGTAACAAATTCAATGTCTTTATATTTCTTAATATTTACATACTTACACTCGCTCTTAATGTTTTTTATAATAACATCATAATTTGAAAATTTATCAATTAAGGTTTTTTGGTCAGAAAATTGAAAAAGCCAGCTATCGTCTTTGCTATAGGAACCCCATTTAGCACTATCAATTTTTTCACCAAAAACTTCACTAAACTTTCTGGTTGGGTTGTAGGCATATATAATATCTCCAGTTGTCATTGTATCGTCATAAGCGATTTCATAACTGTTTTCAATCATTACTTTTTTAAAAGAATCCAAATCATTAATAGACATTAGCTCTTTATATGTCTGCCCAAAAGACACAAGTGGAATAAACAGTAATAGTAGAATTAGTTTTTTCATAATTTCTTCAAACTATTTTACCTTGACTAAATGAGATTAAAGGAATGAACAATAATATTACTACTAACTTTTTCATTCTTCAATTTTAACTGGCAAAACACCTGGTGTAAAAAGTCCAGTGTGGTAACGAGGAGCAGTGCTTCTACCATGAACTTCTTTTATGTTTACATCGACAGTTTTGTCAATATCAACAGTAAAATTCTCATTTTGAATATACACACCACTTCCAGAAACATCGATATCACCATCATTAACGTAAACACCTTGATTTGATGAAATAATACCTGCATTTTGAAGTACGAGGGCCCAAATTCCAATTCCAATCATCAATAGAATTGCTTTTTCCGATAAAATTTTTGACATGAGTTTTTTCATAACAAGTTATTTTACTCTAATATAATTAAATTTAAAATGCTTGTAATCCGACAACAAGTTGTCAGATAGTCAGAACAACAAAAAAACCCCCGATATATCGAGGGCTTACTTTTGGGTGGAAGACCGGATTCGAACCGGCGACCTCCTGAACCACAATCAGGCGTTCTAACCAACTGAACTACAACCACCATTTATTAAGTTGGCAAATTTATATTTTTTCTCCTAGAAGTAAAAATCTATATTAGGTCATTTATAGAATTAGTACCAATTGTTTTATTAGTTGTGAATCCTTCTGCATGATCTACGCCTATCAACCTTCCAAAATCTAAGGACCTATTATAAATAGTATCTAAAAAATTCTTTTTGCTAATTAGAGTCTCAGGCTCTTTACTACTTGGATCATAAAACTGAGAAGAGTAGCATTTAACTGCGTTCATTTTAACATCTTCAAAACCACTAATATCAACTAAGAAATCAGGACTACTATTTTTCCACTGGATGTAATGATAAACATTATTTGGTCTCCAAGAATCTTGTTTTTTTCCTTCTAAATCGGTTTTAACTTTTTTTAATCCACTTAAAAAACAAGAACTTGCAACAAGATCAGCCCCTTTGGGATGATCAATGTGTCTATCATCCTTTGCATTACATAAAACTATACTGGGCTTAAATTTTCTAATGATTTTAATTATTTCAAGTTGGTGAGATTCATCATTTTTAAAAAATCCATCTTTAAATCCTAAATTCTCTCTGATTTCTACACCAATTTTTTTAGAAGCATTTTCACTTTCTTTGATTCTTAGTTCAGGGGTTCCTCTTGTTCCTAACTCTCCCCTAGTTAAATCAACTATTCCAACTTTTTTACCATTAGCAATTTCCTTAGCAATCGTTCCACCACATCCTAATTCAACATCATCAGGGTGTGCACCAAAAGCTAATATATCTAATTTAATTTCCTTCATATTTTATTAAAGGCCTGTACTAAATCATCTTCCAAATCTTGATAATCTTCAATTCCAACTGAAAATCTAAGTAAACCCTCTGAAATTCCAAATTTTTCTCTTTGTTCCTTTGAAATCTTTGCGTGGGAGGTTAAAGCAGGACATGTTATGGTTGATTCAACTCCACCTAAACTTCCTGCTGGTTTAATAATTTTTAAAAAACGAGTAAAGGAGTTAGCTTGATTTTCATTTTTTAAAGTAAATGATAGCATTCCTCCAAATCCTCTCATTTGTTTTTTTGAAAGATCATGCTGAGGATGACTTTGTAATCCAGGATAGTTTACGATAGAAACATTTTTATTTTTTTCTAAAAAATTAGCAATTCTTAAAGCATTTTCGTTTTGGGTATTGACTCTAATAGATAGAGTTTTCATGCTTCTTTCTAGAAGCCAAACAGTATGCTCACTTAAATTGCCTCCATAATTTATGGAAGAAGCAATAATTTTATTAATAATATTTTTTGATGAAGCTATTGCACCAGCTAAAATATCACTGTGACCTCCAAGATATTTAGTTGCACTATGAACTATAATATCAATGCCAAAATCTGAGGGATTTTGATTAATTGGACTTGCAAATGTGTTATCAATTATTGATATTAATTTATGTTTTTTAGCTAATATAGATATCTCTTTTAAATCAATTACTTGAAGAAGCGGATTGCTCGGAGTTTCAACATATATAATTTTCGTATTGCCTTTTATTTCTTTTTTATAATCATTAATTTCCAAAGACTCAACCAAAGTATACTCAATATTGAATTTTTTAAACTCTTTTACTATCATATTTATAGTACCACCATATAAAGAAGATTGAAAAAGTACATGATCACCTGATTTGAGAAAGCTAAACATGGAAGCAAAAATTGCCGCAATTCCTGATCCAAAAACCAATCCTTTTTCACAATTTTCCAAGGATGCAATTTTATTTGAAAGAGCTAGTTGATTTGGCGTATTAAAATACCTTGGATACTTATCATCATCTCCCTCACTATAATTATAAGCAGTACTTAAATAGATTGGAGAAACAGCACCTTCATATAGATCATCTTTTAATTCACCATCATGAACAGAACGAGTGTTTAATCCTTTTTTCTTTTCCATAAAAAATTATTGACTTTCAATCCATTCCAAGACAGATGGATCATCAGGTTTTACTCTTGGAGAAACTATTTTTTCTAAAAACCCCTGCTCATTTATTAAATATTTTTGAAAATTCCATTTAACAGAAGAATCCTTATAACCATTTTTATTTTTATCAGTTAAAAATTTATATAATGGATGCATAGAGGATCCTCTAACAGAAACTTTTTCCATCATAGGAAAAGTAACTCCGTAATTTTCTTTACAAAACTGAGCGATCTCCTCATTTGTACCTGGTTCTTGCCACAGAAAATTATTTGAAGGAAAGCCTACAATTATAAAATTATTCGATTTATACTCATTGTAAAGTTTCTCCAAAATTTCATATTGATAGGTTAATCCACATTTTGAAGCTGTGTTAACAACCATTATTTTCTTTCCTTTGAGATCAGACATATCAAACTTGTTCCCATACAAATCTGTTAGTTCAAATTGATAGATAGATTCCTTCATTTGTTTAAAGTTTTGTGTTAAAGCAAATTGGCCAATAAATAATGTAATTATAAAAAATGTTTTTTTCATAGATCGGCAAATATAACAACTTAAACTATTTCCGCACTCAAACCTGCTTGAATAAGTTTTGCACATCTAGGTTTAAGATCAGAAAGAGGACCAGATTTTACACTACATTTTCCTTTATAATGAACTATTAAACTACATTGTTCGGCTTGATTAGGTGTATGATCACAAACTGCTATTAATGTCCTTATGACGTGTTCAAATGTATTAATATCATCATTGTAAAGAATAATTTCATTTTCATGAACAGAATCAACTAAAGTTAATTCCTCTTCTGAAGTTCTTTCTTTAGTGCCCATAACTACACTAATTTACAAAAATTTAAAGGGAGCTATTGGCTTTAATAATAAGTTGAAAATCTTTAGCATTCAAAGATGCACCACCAATTAGTCCACCATCTACATCTTTTTTACTAAATATTTCATTAGCATTTGAAGGTTTTACACTTCCTCCATACAAAATAGAGACATTTTCAGATGTTGTTTTGTCATATGATTCTAAAATACATTTCCTAATAAACTCATGCATTTCTTGGGCCTGATCAGGTGAGGCAGTTTCACCCGTACCAATAGCCCAGACGGGTTCATATGCTAAAACTATTTTATTCCATGAATCTTTATCAAGATTTAATACGGTTTTCTTTAATTGATTCATAACCACCTCAAAATGTCTATTTGACTTTCTGTCTAACAATTCTTCTCCAAAACAAAAAATGATATCCAAATCATTAGATAAAGCTAACTTAACTTTTTCTAGCAAAACTGTATCATTCTCATTAAAGTATTTTCTTCTTTCAGAATGACCTATTATAGTTTTATTAATTCCTATACTTTTTAACATTTCAACAGAAATTTCTCCTGTAAAAGCTCCTTTTGGTTTTTGATGGACATTTTGCGAAACAACTTCAATATTAGATTTTTTAACTAGCTCTAAGGCCATTTGTAAAAATGGAAATGCTGGAGAAATCATAACAATTACATCGGAATAAATATCATTTTTTTTCAATTCATTAATTAGTGATATAGTTTCATTTAGATCATTATGCATTTTCCAATTTCCAGCTACGATTTTCTTTCTCATTTTTTTTAATAATTATTATTCTAATTTTACTTTTGGGTCTAACCAAGTATAAATTATATCTACAAAGATATTAATCAAAATGAATATAAAAGCTATTGTTAATACTGCTCCTATTAATACCGGAACATCCAAAGAATTAAGTGAATCTACTATTTCTTTTCCTAAACCATTCCAACCAAAAATATATTCCACAAAAACAGAACCAGCTAACATACTTGCAAACCAACCTGATAGAGCAGTTATGACAGGGTTAAGTGAATTTTTAATAGCATGATCTTTTATTATAGTAAATTTAGAGAGTCCTTTAGCATAAGCAGTTCTAATGTAATTTTCTGATAAAACTTTTAATAATGAATTTCTCATCATTTGTGAAATTACAGCAACAGGCCTTATTCCTAAAACGATTGATGGAAGAATTAAGTTCTTTAAATTAATTGTAACACTTTCTCCATAATCATCTAATTCATATAAACTTCCCGTCATGTTTAATCCTGTAAAATCGCTTAAAACATAACCAAATAGCCAAGCAAATAAAATAGCACTAAAAAACGAGGGAATACTCATCCCTAAAGTACTTAATAATTGTATAAAATAGTCGATCCAAGTATTTTTATTCAATGCGGAAAATATCCCCAAAAATATTCCTAAAATGACAGCAATTAGTATAGATGAAATAGCTAAAATCGCAGTATTTGGCAAAGTATTTTTAATGATCTCTATAACACTAACTCCATTTTTTTGATATGATTCCCTCAAATAGGGAGTTTTAAAAACTATTTTAAAATTTTTAAACTTTAAAAAATTGATGTAATTATATTTATTTTCACTTAAAAATGAAAGGTTTTCTGAATCATTATAATGAATAGAAACTGGAGATAAATCATTAACATAATATAAATATTGAATAAAAACAGGCTTATCAAAACCATACTTTTTTTTTATTCTATATAATTGTTCAGAATTTTCATTTTGATCTAACATCATTTGTGCTGGATCTCCAGGCAAAACGTTAAAAAGAAAAAATATAATAGTTATAACTCCAAAAAGAGTTAAAAACATATTAGATAATTTATTTAATATCCAATACATAATGAATTTATTTTTCTTCCAGATGGATTAAAGCAAATACGGAATAATTTATCATGTCTTGATAATTTGCATCAATTCCCTCACTTACAAGAGTTTTTCCATGATTGTCTTCAATTTGTTTAACTCTTAAAATTTTTTGGATTATCAAATCAGTTAATGAACTAACACGCATGTCTCTCCAAGCCTCTCCATAATCATGATTTTTATTTTCCATTAAAGATTTTGTTTTAGCTAGCTGGATGTCATATAATTTTAAAGATTCTTCCAAATCTAAATCAGGAGTTTCAACAATTCCTTTCTCAATTTGAATTAGAGACATTATAGAATAATTAATTATTCCAATAAATTCTGAAAATTGCCCTTCATCAACCTTTCTAGTTTTTTTAGTTTGTAGACCTCTAATTCTTTGAGCTTTTATAAAAATTTGATCAGTTAAAGATGAAAGTCTTAGTATTCTCCACGCACTCCCATAGTCTTTCATCTTTTTTAAAAAAAGACTTCGACAAATGTCTGTAACTGCATCATATTGATTTGAAGTTTTGATAGCCAATAGATTTTTCTGTAAATTTCGTTGAAAATATTTAAATAGGTAGTTTAGTTTTACGAAAGTTATTAAAAAATAAAATTAAAATGACAATAAATATAAATGGAACCTTATTAGATTTATCAACTCCAAAAATAATGGGGATTTTAAATATTACACCAGATTCATTTTATGATGGTGGAGAATTTAATTCTGATAAAAAAATTTTAAATCAGGTTGAAAAAATGATAATTGAAGGTGTAGATATTATTGATATTGGTGGATATAGCTCGAGGCCTGGAGCAAAAGAAGTCAATATAAATGATGAGATATTAAGGGTTATTCCCACAATAGAATTGATAAAAAATAAATTTATAGATACTATAATTTCTATAGATACTTTTAGAAGTGAAGTTGCAAAAAAAGCAATAAATAGTGGAGCATCAATAATAAATGATATTTCTGCTGGTGATTTAGATTCAAATATGTTTAATTGTGTAGCAGAATTAAAAGTTCCTTATATAATGATGCACATGAAAGGAACTCCAAACAGTATGCAAAAAAATCCAACATATCAAAATGTTATCAATGAAATAGTTGAAAATCTTTCAAAAAAATTATTTTCTGCAAAAAAAGCAGGTATAGTAGATGTCATAATTGATCCTGGATTTGGATTTGGAAAAACTTTAGATCACAACTATTGTATATTAAACAATTTATCATTTTTTAAAGAACTTGACTGCCCAATTTTAGTAGGTATTTCTAGAAAATCAATGGTGTATAAATTAATTAAAAAAAATCCAGAAAATTCATTGAATGGGACAACTTGTTTAAATACTATATCTATACTAAATGGAGCAAAAATACTTCGTGTACATGATGTTAAAGAAGCAAAAGAAGTAATTACGTTAACAAATTTTTTAAATAAAAAATCTTAATTCATTTTTAATTACTTTTATATAAATTCTATAACAATTGGACAAACTTGAATCTTTCCTCTCTCAAATAACAATCATAAGCATTATAGATATATTTCTTGTATTAATTTTAATTTACTATTTGTATAAATTAGTAAAAGGAACTGCTGCAATTAATGTGCTAATTGGAATAGTTATTATTTATTTGATTTGGAAGTTAACAGATGTTCTTGATATGAATTTGTTTAGCAATTTATTAGGCCAATTTATTAGTGTAGGAGTCTTAGCACTAATAGTTGTTTTTCAACAAGAAATAAGAAAGTTTCTTCTAATGCTAGGATCTAATAATCTTACAAATAATAAGCTTTACTTTAAGTATATAAATATATTTAAACCCTCAAGAGAAATTAGTCAAATGAATATTGATGAATTTCTTAAAAGCTGTGATAAGCTTATTAAAAATAAAACTGGAGCTTTATTTGTAATTGAAAGAAATAACAGCCTAGATTTTATAAAAAATACAGGAGATAATTTGTATTTAGAGCTTTCATCTCCTATAATCGAAAGTATATTCTTTAAAAATAGCCCTCTCCATGATGGTGCAGTTATAATTGATGGGAATTTTATCACTGCAGCAAGAGTAATTCTTCCTGTTTCGGAAAATAAAAATATAAATTCCCGTTTAGGACTTAGACATAGGGCAGCATTCGGAATTACAGAAAAAACAGATGCCATTGCTATTGTTGTTTCTGAAGAAAATGGAAAAATAAGTTTTATTAAAAATGGTGAAATATTTCAACATAAAAGTATTTTAAACTTAAAGACTATGATTGAAGCTGAACTTGTTTAGTTTCTGATTTTTTAAATTGAATTTCATAGAGATTTTTATAATATCCCTTCTTTTCTTTTATTAATTCTAAATGAGTACCTGACTCAACTAATCTACCCTTATCCATAACTAAAATTCTATCTGAGTTAAGAATCGTTGATAATCTATGGGCTATAATAATTGAAGTTTTATTTTCAGTAATTTTTTTTGTTGCATTTTGAATTAACTCTTCTGAGTTGGAGTCAATTGAAGAAGTTGCTTCATCAAGAATTAAAATTGAGGGATGTTTTAAATATGCTCTTAAAAAAGATATCAACTGTCTTTGCCCTTGCGATAGCATTACTCCTCTTTCTTTTACATTGTAATTGTAACCGTTTGGTAAACTCATTATAAAATCATGTATTCCAATTTTCTTTGCTGCATTAACAACATTATCAAAAGAAATAGATTTATTCCATAGCGTTATATTATTTAATAGAGTATCTGCAAATAAAAATACATCCTGTAAAACAAGTGCAATTCTTGATCTTAAGGAAAAGACATCTAAATTTTTAATGTTTATATTATCTAATTCTATTGTGCCATTTTGTGGATCATAAAATCTACTAAGTAGATTTACTATTGTAGTTTTTCCAGACCCAGTAGAACCTACTATAGCTATTTTCTCACCACTCTTAACATTGAAAGAAATATCTTTTAACACATTCTCTCCTAATACGTATGAAAATTCAATTTTACTAAATTTTATATTACCCCTTAACGAATCAGCCAAAATTTTTCCAGTATTAGGAATTTGACTTCTAGTGTCTAATATTTTAAATACTCTATTTGCTGCAACCATTCCCATTTGAAGAGTATTAAACTTATCTGCGATCTGTCTTAAAGGTCTAAATAACATCTGAGAAAGTTGAATAAAGAGAAATATAATACCTAATGTTACACCTGAATCTTCAACTAAATTTAATCCTCCATACCATACAATTAATCCAATAGTTATTGATGTAGAAAGTTCAGCTATTGGAAAAAAGATAGAATTATACCAAACTGTTTTTAGCCATGCTTTTTTATGTTTCTCATTGATTTCAACGAAATTTCTATATTCAATTTTTTCTCTATTAAAAAGTTGCACAATTTTCATTCCTGTTAACCTTTCTTGAACAAAGGAATTTAAGTTTGCAACTTCAGTTCTAACTTCATTGAAAGCGGCTTTCATTGATTTTTGAAATTGTCTAGTCGCAAATAAAATAAATGGAAGAATTACAAAAACTACTAAACTGAGTTTCCAACTAAGAACAAGCATAACTATAATTACTATTAGCATCTGTAATAAATCTGCAACAATCATGAAAAGACCTTGGCTAAAAATACTAGCAATAGTTTCCATATCATTAACTGCTCTTGTAACTAGCCTACCAACAGAGGACTTGTCAAAATATGTCATCTTGAAATCAAGAATATGTTTGAATAGCTTAACTCTTAAATCATAAACAACTTTTTGACCTAGAAGATTAGCGTAATAACTAAAAAGAAACATAAATAATACTGTCAAAAGAAGATTAAATAACATTAAAGAAATTACTAATATGAATTCATCATAATTACCAATAGCTAAATAGTCATCAACAGCGATTTTTATTAGATAGGGTGTAATTATTGCAAAAATTGAAATTAAAACAGCAGAAATAGCTACAAAAATAAATGTTACTTTATATTTTATAACATACCCAAGTAATCTTACTAAAAGTTTAAAATCAAATAGATTAGTATTTTTTTTAGTCATTAAATAATAAATTTTTCTGGGTAAATAATATTAGTTAAATATAAGCCATGAGCAGGAACTGAATAACCAGCTTCTTCTCTTTTTTTACTAATTATTACTTTATCTATATGATTAATTTGTTTTTTACCCTCCCCTATTTCAATTAAAGTTCCTATAATGGCTCTTACCATATTTCTTAAAAAACGATTTGCAGAAATTTCAAACAACCAATAATTTTTCTCATATCTCCAACCTACATTTGTTATTTCACAATCAAATGTATGCACATCAGTGTTGGATTTTGAGAAACATTTAAAATCTCTGTAATTATAAAGTTTTAATGCTGCTAAATTCATTTTAGAAAAATCAATATCCTTTTTAAAAAAATAAGATCTACCTACTAAAAAAGGATTTTTTTTGGTATTTATCTTATAATTATATGTCCTTGATAATGCATCAAATCTTGCATGAAAATCATTGGAAACATTGTATATATTATAAATTGAAATATCATTGGGTAAAAAAGAATTTAATTTATGTACAAAATCTAATTTATCTTGAATAATATTTAAAGAATCAAAGTGTGCACAAAAATAAGAGGCATGAACACCAGCATCTGTTCTTCCAGCACCTACAATTGATATTTCTTTATTTAAAATAGTAGAAATACACTTTTCAATAGTTTCTTGAACTGAAACAGATTTAGGTTGTATTTGCCAACCATGATAATTAGTTCCATTAAATGATAATTCTAATAAATATCGCAAGAGAAATACTACTTTTGTTTAATTATCAAATATACCTTAATAAGAAAGTGAAAAAAATATTTATTTGAAAAAAATTCTATTATTATCAGATACACATAGCTATATAGATAATAGCATCATTAAATATGTAAATCAAACAGATGAGGTTTGGCATGGTGGAGATATTGGTAAAATAGATGTTTTAGAAACTTTAGAAAAAAAAATATTAGTTAGATCTGTGTATGGAAATATTGATGATCATGTAGTTCGTTCTGCTACAAAAGAAATAAACACATTTATTTGTGAAAATGTAAAAGTTAGTATTATACATATTGGAGGAAAACCACCTTTTTACAACAAGAAAACTCTTAATTTAATAAAAAAGGAAAAACCAAAAATATTGGTATGTGGTCATTCACACATTTTAAAAGTTGAATATGATAAAGCTAATAATCTATTATATTTAAATCCAGGAGCAGCTGGAAGGCATGGATTTCACAAAAAAAGAACTATGATAAGATTTGAAATTGAAGGAGAAGAAATAAAAAACATGGAAATAATTGAATTAGGTAATAGATCTAAATTATCTTAACCTGTTTGAAGACTTAATTATACTCTGATCTTTTTTTATAGATCTAATAGACATGAATATTAATAAAAATGATAACAAAAAGTAAATAAGACCTGGATCTTTAAATGACTCTGCAAAAGATCTTTCATCAAATAAATTTAATAATCCAAATACCAAAGCCAGAAATGAAAACCTTAAAATGTTTATTTGAACATTTGGTTTTTTAAATAAAAAAATATTTATAAGTATTAAAAATGCTAAAATTTCAGAGAAAAAATAATTATTAACGTAAGGTCTAAAAGAACCAAACCAAGATTCAGTTAAAGACATATCAGGATTACTATCAATTGAAATAAATATTAAAAAATTAATTAATACTAAAAAAAACATATAGACAGATTGAATCCTTTGAATCATATCATTAAAATTATATATTAAAATTATGATTTTATATAGATTTAATAAATAATTGTATATTTACAAAGATTTTTATAATCATTCCCTCAATTACATACAACGAATCACATTTTAATAACATATCATAATTAACTTAAACAATCTAAATGTTTGAAATATCCGCACTAAAAGAAAAAAAAATATTAGAACTTCAAAAAATAGCCACTGAATTAGGAATTAAAAAGATTAATACTTTAAAAAAAATTGATTTAGCATATAAAATTATAGATCATTATGCTGCTAACCCTAAGACATCTAATGAAAAGGCGTCTGCTCCTATTGTGTCTAAAAAAGAAAATAAAACTGAGGATAAAGAAATTGAGAAAAAAGAAACTGATAATTCATCTTTAAACAAAAACAATCAGAACAGTACTAAGAATTTTGTAAAAAAAGATAGAAATCATAACAAAGACAACCGAAATAGGTACAAAGAACCAGATTTTGAGTTTGATGGAATTATTGAAAGTGAAGGTGTTCTTGATATAATGCAAGAAGGTTATGGTTTTTTAAGATCATCAGATTATAATTATTTAACATCACCTGATGATATATATGTATCTCAATCTCAAGTTCGTTTATTTGGTCTTAAGACTGGAGATACAGTTTTAGGCCATGTTAGACCTCCAAAAGAGGGAGAAAAATATTTTCCCTTAATAAAAGTTTCTAAAATTAATGGATTGAGTCCTAATGTAGTTAGAGATAGAGTATCATTTCAACACTTAACTCCATTGTTTCCTGATGAAAAATTTAATCTTGCAGACAAGAATAATACAATTTCTACAAGAGTCATGGATCTTTTTTCACCTATTGGAAAAGGTCAAAGAGGAATGATAGTTTCGCAGCCTAAGACTGGAAAAACTATGTTACTTAAAGACGTTGCAAATGCTATTGCAGCTAATCATCCTGAAGTATATCAAATAATACTACTAATTGATGAAAGACCAGAGGAGGTGACCGATATGCAAAGAAATGTAAAAGGAGAGGTTGTCGCTTCTACTTTTGATGAACCTGCAGATAGACATGTTAAAGTTGCCAATATTGTTTTAGAAAAAGCTAAAAGATTAGTTGAATGTGGTCATGATGTAGTTATTTTATTAGATTCAATCACTAGACTAGCAAGAGCATATAATACAGTTCAACCTGCATCTGGAAAAATATTAAGTGGAGGTGTTGATGCAAACGCACTACATAAACCCAAAAGATTCTTTGGAGCAGCAAGAAATATTGAAGGGGGTGGTTCATTATCAATTATAGCAACTGCTCTAACTGAAACCGGTTCAAAGATGGACGAAGTGATTTTTGAAGAATTCAAAGGTACCGGAAATATGGAACTTCAACTGGATAGAAGAATATCAAACAGAAGAATATTCCCTGCAATTGATCTAGTTTCATCTGGTACTAGAAGAGATGATTTGCTTTTAGATGAAAATACTATCCAAAGAATGTGGATTATGAGAAAATATTTGGCTGATATGAATCCGGTAGAAGCAATGGAATTTATTAATGACAAGATCAAAAAATCTCTAAATAACGAAGAATTTCTTATCTCAATGAACTCTTAAGAATTATACCTTTCATTACTTTTTTAAGGTGGAAATATGTTTTGAAAGTTTAGATTTAATATTTGCAGATTTATTTGCGTGAATAATATTATTCTTAACCAGCTTATCAAGCATAGAAGCTACGTTGGGAAAAAGTTTTTCTGCTGCCTTCTTTGATTTTAAATCTTTAAGTTTTTTAATAGCATTTCTTGAAGCTTTATGCTGTGCTTTTTTACGAAGTTTTACAGCCTCATTTCTTCTGATTCTTTTTACAGCTGATTTATGGTTTGCCATATTAAATTTTAATTAAAAACTTCGCAAATATAAGAGTTTTTTATTTGCTCTTTAATCTTTTTTTATTTTATTAATTAACTTTATAGTTATGAAAACATTACTTATTGGAATATCTATAGGAATCTCTCTTGTTCACATTTTTGGAATTGATGTTATTGAGGCATATTGGGCTGTTGTATTTTTAGGATTAGCAGGTTTTACTGAGTTATTTGAGCAGAGAAAAAAAAAGAAAAAATGAAAAAACTACTTTTATTATTACTTTTTATTTTAATTGGATGTGGAGGTCAGGCAGATTACTATGATGCTGATGGAAATCCGCTTGATGAAAACCCTATTTTTGTGCTTTAGATATTTCTGAATGAAGAGGAGAA
>MDSV01135536.1_pt1 | contig 26513 bp, 30 predicted proteins | sample 810851 | NCBI WGS metagenome assembly MDSV01 (sample SAMN05326640, study PRJNA326480) | marine metagenome | isolation source: seawater | place: Atlantic Ocean: North East | collected 2012
ATATAATATGATTCTTGGTATATTAAGTCATTACAAATCCATTGAAGAAGATACTAATGAAATTAGTGCTCTAGATAAATTTGCAAGAGTATCTAGTCCTATTGTTGCAATTGCAGTCATATCAACTTTTTCTCTAACAATAATCTAAGTTTATTATCCTATTATAATTATAAGGTATAATTAAATTAAACTTGATTATGCTTAAATAATATACGTTATTTAGATTAATATATTTAATTAAACAAAAAATACCGCATTAGGTATTAATTATGTGATAGTATTTTATAAAAATTGGAGAATAAAATGAAAGATTATATGGTTGAACACAGATTTAAGACTGAAGAGATAAGAGATAAATATTTTGAAATGTCAGCATCAATGACTGAAGACGATATTAGGGCTAACATGAAAAATGATAATGCAAGTTTTCAAATCAATTGGAATAATGAGAAAAACGATATGGTTATGTATTGTTGGTGGAAAGCTAATTCACCAGAAGCTATTATTGAAACATTAGGAGATATGGCAGATATGTTTGAGAATAAAATAAAAGAAATGCCAAATATTATGAATGTTTCTGATTAATAGGATTTAATATGAATACACTTATTATAGTAAAAATGACTAAAGTTAATTATGACGATTGGAAACTTAAATTTGATGAGGATTCAGAAGTACAATCTAAAATGATGAGAAATACTGTTGTTGGAAAAGTTGATGAAAATACAGCAATGATTTTTACAGAGGTATTTAACCCTGAATTAGTACAAGAGTTTATGAATTCAGATAATTTTAAAGAAATGGAAAATAACCTTGGTCTATCTCATGAAGTTTATGCTGTAGAAAAACACAGTTAGATTTATAAGCATTTCAGTTTTTCAATACACAAAAATAAGTTAGATTTTATTCCTGAAACTTTCTAGATGAAACATAAAAAGCTAATAAGGTTAGAATAATATAAATTATCCACATTATTTTAGAAACATTTACGTCCCTAAATATTGTTAAATAAACAAAACTTAATAAAATAATAATAAATCCTAACCCACAACAAAATAGTAGTCTTTGTGCTGCAGACTTTGTTACACCCCTACATAGAAATAATAACATTCCTATAAAAAACAAACCTGAAGCCATAGCATATCTTAGACTAACTCCAAGATTAAGAGCTTCTGGATTATTTTCTACAAAAGGAAACATTAATAGAGTAATTTCACTTGCAAAAATTACAAAGCCAACGCTTTGTAACATAAGTATAAATCCCACAAGTGTCAGTACTAATCTTGAATTATTAAACATATTTTCAAAATGCATAAATTATGTTTTGTAAAAATAACATTTTAGTAGTAAAAATTCAAATTTTTTCAATTTATTAAATTTTTAAGAGTTATTTATCTCCTAAAATTTGTATTTCTCTCCAATATTCTTATAATAGAAGATGCATCTTTATCACCAAGTCCATTGGCTACTGCAGAATAATAATATTGAAGTGCTACCTGATATATTGGTAATGCAACTAAATTTGATCGTGAAAGTTCAGTTATAAATTTCGAATCTTTTAGTGGTGTAGAAAAGTTCATACCTTCCTTTTCAAAATCTTGATCAACCATTAATTTTCCTCTATTTTCAAAAACACCAGATGATGAAAAAGTTCCGCTAATAGCTTCATGAATAATTTCAGGCTTTAATCCAGATTTCATTCCTAATGTTAAAACTTCTGCTGTAACTGCATTATGAACTAAATTTAGGATATTTCCTATCAGTTTCATTACTATACCATTTCCAAAATCCCCAACATCCGTCACTTTATGACAAAATATGTTAAGAACATTAGAAGCTATACTCTTATCATTTTTCATACCACTCAAATATGAGGACAACTTTCCTTCTAAAGCTGCCAATCTGTTTCCGGATAAAGGTGCGTCTACAATTTTACAATCTTTTAAATTCAACTGACTTTTAGCTAATTTTTTACATTCTAAAGGTAAAGTTGATGTTTCAATAAATAAAATTTTAGAATTTAAATTTTTTGTGACTTCTAGCAAACTCTCTTCACTAGGTAGACAAGTTATAACTATATTACATTTTGTATAAAATTTACTTATATCATCTAAAATGGTAATAAAGTTTTTATCTAAATTTTTATAAAATTTGCTTGATATATCAAAACCAAATATATTGATTTTTTTATCTATAAAACATTGCGCAATTGCAGAGCCAAGAACACCAAGCCCAAGAATTCCAATTTTATGATTTATATTTAAATTAATTTCCATTAGCATAAACCCTATAATATGACAGCTGACTTTACAAATTATAAATCTTTGATGAATAAATTGCTTAAAATTAAGCAAAAAGAGACATGTTTATTAACTGTTGATATGCAGAATGAGTATCTTGATACTAAAAATGGTACATCTCCTTTGTCAAATCAAAATATTGATAGAATTCTAGAAAATTCAAATTTTTTGTTAAATAAATTAAGAATTTTAAATATACCCATCGTTCATTGTTATGTAGTTAGAAAAAAAGAAGAATTAAAATATAACTTTTCTATAAGTCCATATATAGACGTAAGTCAAAAAAATAAACTTTCTCAAAATAAACAAGCCAAAGCTAGAAAAAAACCTGAAAGAGTTGAAGGAACAATTTCATGTGAATTACCAAAAATACTTGTTGACGAAAATGATATTCATATAACAAGCAAACGTAATTTTGATTGTTTTCAAGATACTGAATTAGATATGCTTTTAAAAAGAACATTGAATATTAAAAATATAATAATATGTGGTGTTAATACTGATACATGTGTTTATGGAACAACATTTGGTGCAAGTAATAGAGGATATAACCCAATAGTGATTGAATGTTGCACAGGATCAATGAGAGGCGATGAACAACATGAAGTTGCACTTAAAATTATGTCTCAATCAATAGCTTGGGTTATGAAAAAAGAGGAAATTTTAAATAAATTAAATTAATATCCCTGCTCTACCAGTTATTTCACCAATTTCAATTTTATTATGAAGTTCTTCAGCTCCATTAAAATTTGTCTTAATTGAAACTAAGGGTTTAATTAGACCTCTTGCAAACAAATCTAAACTCTCTTTTAATTCTTGTTTAGTACAGTAACGAGACCCAATTAATTCAAGCTCTTTAACAAGCATATCAGAAGAATTTGCCAAAAAATTTTCCCCACTCCCACCAAGCGTTACTAATCTACCACCCTTTCCTAAAATTGATGCCCCTAATTCAAGTGATGATTTACTGGACACAAAATCAATTACCACATCTAAATCACAACCTTTTGAAAACTCATTAATTTTATTTTTCAAATCATTATCCATAGGTGAAATTGAGAATTCTGCACCATTTCTATTACATACTTCAAATTTTTCTGTTTTAGTATCAATTCCAATAGAGGATATATTATTTAAATTGAGCATTTTAAGCATATGTATTCCTAGACCTCCACCTGCTCCAATAACACCAACTTTATCAAATGAATTTATTCGTGCTTTTTTTATAACTTTGAGAGGAGTTGCTACAGCATCACATACTACTGCAGTCTCTAAAAGATTATTTTTATAATCAATTGCTTGTGGTATTTTAATGAAATTTTCAATAGGAAGTTTTATAAACTCGGAATAACCTCCATCTATTTCTCTTCCAATATAACCTTTAAAATTATCACACAAAGTTTCACGATCAATATTGCACCATCTACAATGCCCGCAAGTTAAATAAAAAAAAGCTGTTACTGGAGACCCGATAACTAAATCACCAGATTCTCCATTTATTTCAACAATTTCACCAATAATCTCATGGCCTATTATTCTTGGATAATCAACAATTATTCTACCTGCTTTAACATGCTGAATTGTCAAACCAGAGCCACATGCCAGTACTTTAGCAACTGCATAACCTTTTTCTGGGGTTGGATCTTCAATTGTTTCTATTGAGAAAGGTTTACCTGGACCATTTAAAAGTAATGCTTTCATATTATGAATTTTGAATTTTTAATATTTCATTTTCAATATCTTCAGTAATATCGATTTTATTATTTATTTTGCTTGAAGCGTCCATTGCCATTGTCATAACAAGATTTTTATGTCCATCTTCTGCAGAGGCGTGCGGTGTATCTGTACCAACATATAGCCTTTGGAACCAAGAATTTGTTTCTTCTCTCATAGGACCCCACAGTTGATTATTATAAATATCACCTGGTGGATATGAAGTTAAAAAGTCAACATGTCTAATGTCAGAAGGGTTAAAGCCAGAAGGATTATATCCATGACCTTGGGGTTTTTCGCTAGCAAGAACTAAGTCTCTATGGGTGTCTTCTATATCAATAACCCCTTCTGTTCCAACTATGCCAATTTCTAATCCATATACTGAACCAGGCCAAACCGTTGGTAGAGCCCAACTAATGTTCATACTAAAAATTGTATCGTCATCCATTGTAAAAATGCCAAAAGTAGAATCTTTTGTACCATGACTTTTTAATTTTTTATCTACTGATTGCGCAAAAACCGATCTTGGATATTTCCCTTCCATAAGCCAAAATGACATATCAAGGCTATGTGTTCCAGACACAACCATAGGTGTAAGGTTTTTTCTTTCATTTGTTCTTCTTACAGTTGCTATTGGAACCATGCTATTCATAAACGCTCTTGTTACAACAGATGTAACATGACCAATATTTTCATCCATTAACTTTTGTTTTACTGCTAAAAACCTTCTTCTAAATCTTTGAGTATATCCTAAAACTGCATCAACATTAGTTGACTTTATTTTATTTAAAACATCCCTACTTTCAACTAAATCAGTTGCAAGAGGTTTTTCTATAAATAAAGAACTTTCATTTTCCAACGAAGCCATAATAGGACCAAAATGATGATTTTCGTCTGTAGCAATAATTACAGCATTAACCTCTGATCTCTTTACTAGTTCATTGTAATCAGTTGTAAAGTAATCAGCCTCACAGTCTTGTAAGAGTTTTTTTCCTAATTCTTCGTTAATATCACATAAACCAATCCAACTGATCCCAGGATAATCTTTTGCCATAATAGCTCTAATTCTACCTATAGTTCCACAACCAACAATCGCTAAACCTATTTCTTTTTTATTAGACATGGCCTTATCTCCTTTTTAATTAATATAAAATTTTACTCTAGAAGTTGTTTTTTTATGTTTTCTTGACTGAAAGGCATGGTCTGTAACCTTTCACCAAAAGCTCTTTTAAGTGCATTAGAAATTGATGCACCAGTTGGACCTGCAACTGCTTCACCAACGCCAAGATAAGGTTCCCCTACTCTATTAATTACAGATGTTGTTATTAAAGGAATGTTATCAAACTCAATAATTTTATATCCATCCCAATCTTTGGACAAAATTTCATTATTATCAAAATAGACCTGTTCATAAAGAGACCAACTAGCAGCTTGAATGAACCCACCCTCTATTTGAGCTTCTATCCCTTCCTTAAAAGCTATTTCACCTGCGTCTACACTTATCCATGCTCGTTTAAGTTCAATTTCAATATTATCAGAAACAATTAACTCTACACCAACAGCGCAATAAGATGCTGAGTTTTTATATCGAGAAAAGGCAATACCTCTATGGCTATTTTCCAATGATTTATCTTTTTTCATTTGAATTTTTAAATCATTTAATAAATCTATCGCTCTATTATCGTCAAGATGATTAATCCTAAATTCAAATGGGTCAATATTTGACTCAATACAAAGATCATCCATAAATGTTTCAGTTGCTGCAGTATTTGCGAAAGCACCTAATGTCCTAAGTGCTGATGTTCTTAATGGTAAATTATGAACTAGATTTTTGACTAACCTTGTTTCTTTGAAATTATAGATAGGGTCTAAATTTCTGTGTATCCCCATATGAGCTCCAGTTCGAGGTGAGGCTTTATATTTTTTAAAATCATTATTCAAAAACCTGTAAGATACAAAATTTTCTAATTTATTAACCATAGGTCTAGTTAAATAAGTATCTGAATAAGCTTCATTGGACCAGTATATGACCTTATTATTTTTGTCCAAAGTAGCAGTTAACTTATTTTTAGAAGCACTACCATAAGGCTCCCAACAATTTTCATCCTCTCTCGTCCACTTTAATAATATATATTTATTTTCAAATTCTTTAGAAAGTAATGCCACCTCATACGTCACATCATCTGCACCATTATGTCCATAACAACCAGCTCCAGGCATAAAGTGAAGTGTTATATCTTGTTCATTAAGATTAAAGGCATTTGATAGAATAGATTTTAAAGCATAAATTGCTTGACTATGCGAATAAATTATAAACTTTCCATTTTTATAAATTGAGCATGAAGCAGATGGCCCAATAGAACCGTGCATTAAATAAGGTTTATTAAACTCTGATGTTAAAGTTTTGTAATTATTATTACTAAAAGATTTAATTTTAGGAATGGTTTCATGGAATGCTTCACCACCTCTTTTTACAACGAGAGAATCTTTATCATTTTGTTCTATTGAGTTAAAAATTTCATCATTTGCTAATTTATTAAGTTGTTCCCATTGAATAGAGTTTTTAAGACGGTTTAATGAACTTATAACTTCATATTCATCTTTGCCTAAAACAGCAATAAATGAATTTTTAATGAATATTTCAAGGTTATGATCTTTTAAATATTTATAAACAGTATCATCAATACATAAAAATTTATGAGAGTAACTAGGAGGCCTAATTATTCTTGCATGTAACATGTCATCAAATTTTAAATCATGTAAAAACTTGTATTCTCCTTTAACAATGGAATTGATAAACTTAGTTTCAACATGAGAATTATGATCAATATTTTTTTGATCAAAATCTTGAATTATCTCAGGGATAGATAATTTTAAAAATTCATCTTTGCATGAAAAGTCCCAATAACTAATACTTGCATTTGAATCAGGGTCTTTAACAACACCATCGTATAAGTTAATTTTATTTTTATTTAAATTCAGTAACTTAGATGCATAATCTAAAAATCTTTTTCTAAAAATTATTGAAGCGGACCTTATTGCTGTTCCAGAATTCGGAACAGATAAACTACTAGCAGTAATTCCTTCATCTGGTGTAATATCTGTATTTAATTTGTTTACAGTAATTGAATTAATATCAATACCTAACTCCCTTGAGCAAATTAATGCTAAAGTTGTACTTATGTGTTGTCCTATGTCAACTTTACCGGACGATATAATTATTTTATTAGGACTTTCAAATGACAACCAATCAGATACTTTATTGTAATCCTTAACACTTTCTCCAGTTTTCAATTTATTTTTATTATCCATTATTTTTTCTGTTTTTAATTATATGGTTAACTGCCTTTAGTACGGAAGCATGAGAGCCGCATCTACATAATTGACCAGATAAAGTTTCTGAAACCTCTTTCCTATTAGGTAATTCCTTTTTATTAAATAATTCTGTTAATGAAACAATAATACCACTCGTACAATAACCACATTGTGCAGCATTAAAGTCTTTAAAAGATTGTTGAATTTCATTTAAAACTTCATTTTTTCCAATTCCTTCAATTGTAGTTATATCTTTATTTACAAATTCTATAGCTGGCCTATTACAACTTAAAATTTTTTTTCCATCTACTAAGACTGCACATGAACCACATTGCTCAAGCCCACATCCTAATTTTGTTCCTGTAAGATTGAATTCATCTCTTAGTATATAAATTAGTGGTTTATCTTCAGAGGAAACTATGTTTTTAGAATTTCCGTTTACCTTTAAAATATATTCAGCTTTACTCATTTAATATCACAAACAATAAAAATTTAATTTTTTAAAATAATCTTTCCAAAATGTTCATTGTCACTCATTTTTTGGAGAGCAAGTTCTGCATCAGTTAATTTAAAAATACTATCAATCGGGTGTTTAATTTGATTATCTAAAACATATTTCCATAAATCATCATTAGCTGCTTTGGAAACCAAATAATTTTCCTCAATAGATCTTGTTCTTCCAGTCGTTCCAATATAGTGAATTCTTCTTTTCGCATGCAAATCATGATCAAAATTAGAATTTATTCCTGCTAATCTACCAATATTAATAAGGAAGCCATTAATCTTTGTAACTTCCATATTTAAATTAGCAAAATTTCCAGATAGCATATCAATAACTAAATCCACACCCTTACCATCTGTTTTATCTAATATAACATCTTTCCAATTACTTTGACTTGTATCAACAAGATGATCTGTTCCAAATTTGCTAAGTTGCTGTAATCTTGTTTGATTCGATGATGAGCCAAAAATTAAACTTGCACCTAAACATTTTGCAATTTGAAGTCCTATTATACCAACACCACTACTTGCACCTTGAATAAATATAGACTGACCTGCTTTAAATTTACCATTTGTAATAATAGCGTCATGCATAGTTTGAAGACTTCCTTGAATAGAAGATGCTTTTTCCCAATTTATTTTCTCATTTTGAAACTTTATACATCTTAAATGATGTGCTAGTGCAAACTCTGCCCAACCAGAACCACCTCTGCACATTACTTTATCTCCTTTTGATAAACCAGAGACTTTTGTTCCTAATTGAATTACTTCACCTGCAAACTCTCCACCTAGTATTTTCAAATTAGATCCCATGTGCCCAAAAGATTGACCTTGTGTTTCAAGTAAATCTGATCTGTTTAAACCACATGCATAGACTTTAACAAGTACTTGAAAATCATTTGGTGTCGGAACTGATGTATCTACTACTTTGATTCTATCTTTTTGTAAGGTAACAGCTTTCATAAATATCTATCTTGATGTCCAACCACCATCAACAAGAACACTTGAGCCAGTCATTAAAGAAGATGCATCTGATGCAAGAAAAACAAATGGTCCCATTAAATCAGAAATCTCGCCGAGTCTTCCAAGAGGGATCATTGAAAGCACCTGTTTTTTAAATTCCTTATCCTTTAAAAAAGGTTCAGTCATCGGAGTTTTTATAAATGTTGGACAAATAGAATTAACTCTTATTCCATTCGGACCAAGTTCAATTGCAAGTGACTTAGTGAAGCCCTCTATAGCAAATTTAGTTGAACAATATGTCGTTCTGTTTTGTCCACCAACATGTCCCATTTGAGATGAAACATTTATAATTGATCCTTTTACATTATTTAAGATCATCTTTTGAACAACGTTTTGTGTTATGCTTATAACTGATTTAACGTTTAATGACATAACATAATCAAAATCATCAATTTTAGTATCGACCAAACTTGCTGGTATATTTGTACCGGCATTATTTATTAATATATCAAAACAATCTTCATCATTAATAAGTTTAGAGACGTCATCTTGGTTAGTCACATCTATAGATTTGTAGAAAGATTTATGACCTAACTTTTTCAAATGACTATCTATTTCTTTTAGCTCTTTAGTTGTTCTTGAAACCATCATTACCTCTGCTCCTGCAGAAGCAAGAGCTATAGATGCACCAAGACCAATGCCTCTTCCAGCACCAGTAATTAAAGCTCTTTTATTTTCTAAACTAAAACTTGGTGTTTTTGGAAAGTTCATAATCTTCTCCTATTCTGCAGCAGCATAAGGTTTAATATTTCTACCACCATATCGTCTTACTCTAATATTGGCTTGCTCACCGTGTCCAGCAAATCCTTCTAAAGCGCAGAGTCTTGAACAATATTCACCTACTTTTGTTGAAGCTTCATCTGTTAAAACTTTTTGATAAGTACATGTTTTAATAAATTTACCTACCCACAATCCTCCTGTATATCTGGCAGCCGTTTTTGTTGGTAAAGTATGATTTGTGCCTATTACTTTATCGCCATAAGCTACATTAGTTCGAGATCCTAAAAATAATGCCCCATAATTTGTCATATTATTCAAAAAATAATCAATGTCTTCTGTCATGATCTGAACGTGTTCAAATGCAAGCTCATCTGCAACTTGAACCATTTCTTCTAAACTTTCGCACAAAATAACTTGACCATATTCATTCCATGAATTTTTAGCTATGTCTGCAGTTGGAAGAATAGTTAACTGCCTGTCAACTTCAGTCATAGTATCCACTGCAAGTTTTTTGGAATTTGTGAGCAAAATAGCCGGACTTGTTGGTCCATGCTCCGCTTGGCCTAATAAATCAACTGCACATATCTCTGCATCTGATGTCTCGTCCGCTATAACTAATGTTTCAGTTGGTCCAGCAAATAAATCTATACCAACCCTCCCATAAAGTTGTCTTTTTGCTTCTGCAACAAACATATTTCCTGGACCTACAATCATATCAGATTTTGTAATAGTTTCTGTACCTAATGCCATTGATGCAACTGCTTGAATGCCACCAAGACAAAGTATTTTATGTGCCCCACCATAATACATTGCAGAAACTATTGCAGGGTGTGGCTTCCCATTTTGCGGTGGTGCAGAAGTTGTTATATTTTTTACACCAGCAACACTTGCAGTAATAACTGACATATGAGCTGAAGCAACCATAGGATATTTTCCTCCAGGCACATAACAGCCAACAGAGTTAACAGGAATGTTTTTATGACCCAAAACCACACCAGGCATTGTCTCAACTTCCAAATCTTTTAAGCATTCCAATTGTTTTTGCGCAAATTTTCGAACTTGATCTTGAGCGAACTTAATATCCTCTAGATCTCTTTTATTTACTCTATCTATAATATTTTCAATTTCATTTTTATTAAGAATGAAATTATCAGGTGAATAATTATCAAATTTAAGTGACAATTCTCTAACAGCTTCATCACCTCTTTTAGATACATCATTTAAAATACCTTCAACAGTTTTCTTTACCTTTTCATCAGCTTCAATAATTTCACTTTCTGACTTACCTTCTTTCAACCATATGGCCATAAATCAAATTCCTTTTTTTAATTATTTTAATTATAATTTATTGATGCAAAATTAAAGGAAACTATCAAGCTTTTTTTAGACTAAAGAACCATTCCAAAAAATTAGAGGATCATTATTATCTGTATGAAAACTCTTAACTTCACCAACAAGAATTTTGTGATCACCACCTGGATAATTTTTCCATTTAAGACAATCAAGCCATGCCAAGGATTTATTTATTATTGGAAAACCATTTTTGCTTAATGAAAAATCAATTTTTTCAAATTTATTTTCTAGTGGACTTGAAAATAGTTGGCATAAATCTTTCTGATCTTTTGATAAAATATTAACTGAATAACCTACTGCATTTTTAAAAATATCAAAACTTGGTTGATTATTACCTATACTCCATAAAACTAATGGAGGATTAAGAGAGACTGAAGAAAAACTATTTACAGTCATGCCAACAGGGTTTCCTAAATTATCAATTGTAGAAACAATAGCAACACCAGTTGCAAATTTAGCTAAAGCCTGTCTTAGATTTATTATTTTTGAATCATGCATAATTAAAGTATTTTTTTATCATTATTTGTGTATAATAAGTAATTATTTATTCATATGAAATGTATCAAATAAACTGATAATTATGACAGTTTCTATTAAACAACTCAAAGCTTTCGTAGCAGTCGTAGAAGAAAAATCTTTTAGTCAAGCAGCTGAACGATTGAATGCAACTCAGTCTGGCATGTCCATGTTAGTTCAAAATCTTGAAATTAGTATTGGAAAAAAATTGTTAGATAGAATTCCTGGAAATATGCGTTTAACTGAAAGTGGTAAGGACTTCTATAAATATTCATTAGATATTTTAAAACTTATGGAAAAAGCATTAATTGATACAAAATCAACACCAGATGGTTTTACAGGAAATATTGATTGTGGATTAATGCCAACTTTTACAAGATCAGCATTACCAATAACGTTATCTAAATTCTTAGATGAAAACCCTAAAGTTGAATTTAAAATTACAGAAGCCTATTCAGGTGTTTTAGAAGAAATGGTTAGATCTAATAAGATTGAATTTGCTATTGTACCGTCTGTTAAAAGCTCATTAGGATTAAATGTTCAATTTGTATCAAAAGATTTAAACCTATTAGTAAGTTCAAAAAACTCTCCATTTGATCATTTAAAACCACTGAGAATAGAAAAACTTAAATCTCATGACTTAAAAATAATTCTCCCTAGTCCTGGGAATTCAAGAAGGATTGCTATAAATCAATATTTGTCAACCCATGGTATTAAACCAAAATCCATCCTTGAAATGGATGGAATGATTGGTACATTAGAAATGGTTGCGTATAGTGACTGGTGTTCTATACTTCCAGCGGCGCTTTGTGACTTGGACATTGACGGAAAATCAAGAACTTTATCACCGCTTGATTCCCCATCATTAATAACAGACTATGTTTTGATAACCTCTGCTAGCAGAGAACTTACTCCAGTAACTAAATTTTTTAGTGAAAAAATTTGTGAAGAAATTAAAAATATAAGTGAGAAACTTAATCAAAGAGTTCAAAATCAATAAGTTTATTAATTATTTCTTGATTGCGTTTTCATTATGTCTATTCTTTCAAAGAGATGAGGTAATTGATGGTTAAAAAAGTATCAGAAGTTTTACAAGGTATAGCTGCTATATGGCTTGTATTTGTAGCATTCACAATTTTTGCAGAAGTAACTTTTAGAAACTTTGGTCTTTTTCTAGGAGCTGATCAAATAGTTCAAAACTCTGTACCAGCAATAGTTTTTCTTCAAGTACCATTTGCAATTGTATCTGGTACAATGTTGAGAACAACTTTAATTTACGAATTTTGTAGTAAAAATTCTAAGATGATTATCAATGTTTTGTCCTTTTTGATAGGTATAATGCTATTTATAGGGATAGCTGTTGGTGGATGGACAGATATGATCAAAGGTTGGGAAATAAAAGAATACCAAGGTATAGGAGCAATTGAATTTCCAGTTTACATTGTAAGAACGGTTATAATATTTGCAGCTGTAATTATAGTTTATATTTATGCAAGTCTAATAATTGATCAATTTAGAAAAAAAAATAGTTAAAATTAGAGAATAAAAATGGAAATGGATTTAAATGTATTAATGTTAATAACATTGTTTGGAATGCTTCTAGCTATATTTGCAGGGATTCATATTGCACTTGCATTGGGTGCAACAGCAATGATTGGCACATACTTTATATTTGAGGATGCATACATGGCTGCAAGTCAAGTTGGTGGCGCTGCTTATGAATTAATAAGGGATCATATCTTCATGACAATTCCATTATTTGTACTTATGGGAGACTTTTTATCTAGAAGTGGTGCTGCGGCAGACCTTTATAATTTAATAAATAAAGGCCTTAAAGGTGTACCTGGAAGATTAGGAGTTGCAACTGTAACTGGTAATACAGCATTTGCTGCAGTCACAGGAACATCAATAGCTTCAGCTGCAGCGTTTACACGGATAGCTTGGCCTGAAATGAAAAAAGCTGGATATAATCATAGTTTTGCACTTGGTGCTATTTCTGGAAGTGCCTGCTTAGGTATGTTAATCCCACCAAGTGTTTTACTTATTGTTTGGGGTATAATAACAGAGGACTCAATTGGAAAATTATTCGTTGCTGGTGTTATACCTGGAATACTTTTAGCTTTATTATATGTCTCCTATAACCTTATAAGAGCAGTAATGAAACCAGAACTTGCGCCTGAACCAGATAAAATAGGTATCACTGCAAAATTAACAAAAACAGAAATTTATTCAGGTTTTTCAATTATTGCTTTAATATTCCTAGTCTTAGGTGGTATTTGGGGTGGGATATTCACTGCTACTGAAGCGGCTGGCATGGGTGCGATTGCTAGTTTTATTATAGCTTTATGTAAAGGAATGAAATTCAAAGGTGTAGTTGCGTCGGTTATTGACGCAGGTAAAACTTCTGCACCAATAATGATTTTATTAATTACAGCTGGCATGTATTCAAGATTCCTATCTTTATCCGACATAAATTCAATAATTCTTGAAGCTATAACTTCAGTTGGTTTAAACCAGTTTGCGATACTTATTATGATGGTTGCAATATGGCTTCTACTAGGAATGTTACTTGACTCTATTTCAATAATTTTATTAACAGTTCCATTATTTATACACTTAGTACCTGAAATGAATCCTTATGCTTTTGCTATATTTGGAATATTAGCCATTGAAGCAGGTTTATTAACACCTCCCTTTGGTTTAATTGTTTACACAGTAAAAGGAGTTCTCACGGGAAGTAATGATAATGTACCACTTGGAACAATTTTCATGGGTTCAATTCCTTACTGGATTATGATGCTATTTGTCATGGTTATGGTCTATTTAATGCCAGAATTGGCAAGTTGGCCAACAAAGTTTGTTTAAGCTTTAAAAAAAAATAAAAGCTGTTAAACTTTTTACATTAACGGAGGAAAATTTATGTTAAAAAATTTAAAAAAAGCACTCCCACTAGGGCTTTTAATCTCTGGTGCTATTGCTACATCTGCAATTTCAGGGTCATATACATTAAGAGTTGGATCAGGACATCCATCTGCTCCTACTGCATATGTCACTGGCATGCAAAAGGTATTAGTGCCAAATATTAAAAAAAGAGTGGCGGCTGAAACAACGCATAAGGTAAGAATAATCGAAGCTTATGCAGGTAAAATTGCTAAGGTTCATGAAACATTAGAAGCAGTTGAAAAAGGATTATTAGATATTGGTTCATATTGTGTATGTTTTGAAACTGCAAAATTACTTCCTTGGAACTTTGATTATTTTGTACCATTCACATTAACAAACCTGGAAACTAACTGGGAAGTTAAGCACAAAGTTCTTAAAAAGTTTCCACAATTGGCTAAAATGCTTGAAGACAAATATAATCAAAAATTTATAGCTATGCAGGGTTTTGATGATTACGGTCTTGGGACTGTAAAGCAATGGAATAAAGCTACTGAACTAAAAGGTGTTAAAGTTATTGCTGCTGGTCCAAATTTACCATGGGTATCATTATTTGGATCTATACCTGTAACATCGACATTGCCAACAATGTACAATGATTTAGCAACAGGTGTTGCGAAAGGTGTAATTATATTCCCTTCAGCTCATGCTGGCGGATTTAAATTTTATGAACAAGCACCATATTGGAAAGTTATAGGTTTTGGAGCAATGGCACAAACCATTACAACAATTAACTTGAAAACTTTAGCAAAGCTTCCACCAGAAGTAGCTAAGATTGTTATGGAAGAAGCAGCAAATTATGAAAGATTAGCTGTAAAAGATGGTCAAAAAAGATACCAAAAAGGTCTAACTGATTTAATGAAGTTAGGACAGAAAAAAGGTATTAATGATGCTGTTACCTATCTTCCTGTAAAAGAACAAAAGATTTGGGCAGAAACAATTAAAGATTGGCCTAATACTAGAGCTGCTGATATCACTAAAGGGTATCCAGGAATTGATGGTGCTGCTTTAATGAATGCTTATATGGATGAAGTTGAAAAAACAGGTCATAAATTTCCTGTAAGATATAAAATTGGTGGATAACTAATTATAAATAACTTACAAGGCATACAAGAAATTGTGTGCCTTTTTTTTATTATGAAAAAACAAAAATATATAACTTATTTAGCATCTGTTTTTATGTCCATTGTTATAACAATGTTTATAAGTTCATTTGTCACTTTAAAATCAATAGGTGATTTAAGTCTTTTCTGGCAAGTATGGCCAGTAAATTGGTTTTATGCAATTCTTATTGCTTTCCCAGCTATAATGATATTTAGACCAATCTGTCAAAAATTCAGTGAAATTATAGTAAATTTTTTCTACAGATAATTTAGATATAAGACGTATTTATGAAACCCATCAAATAAATTGATTTTTAAAATCATAAAATCTCATGTTTAATTATAAACTAAATTTTGGAGGAGATTTATGAAAAACAAATTAATAACAAGAAGAAATATGTTACTGGGTTCAGCTGCAACATTTGTTGCATTAGAAATATCAATGAACTCAAATCCAGTTTTTGCTTCAAATTGGCCAAGTAAACCAATAACTGTAGTAATAATGTACGGAGCTGGTGGAGGAACAGATACAATTACTCGTGTCTTGGTAGATGATATGGCAAAATCTACAGGCTGGAATATTAAAGCGATAAACAAGCCTGGAGCTGTTGGAGGTGTTGCAACTAAATATGTAGCTTCTCAAAAAGATGATGGATATACCATTTTGGGTGCAGCAAATTATAATAAATTTGTTAGAGTAATGGGACATATGCCTGCTAATGAAAAACCTTGGGAAAATTGGGTATTTATGCAAGCAGCAAATTCTTTAGCAAGTTGGTCAGTTAGAGCTGATTCACCATTTAAAACTTTTGAAGATGTTGTTAAAGCCGCAAAAGCAAAACCCGGCAGTGTTTCAATCTCAACATCTGGGACTGGAGGGTTGTGGCACGAACTTGCATTACTAGTGAGTGACGCTGCTGGAATTAAATTAAAATTTGTTCCTTATAAAGGTGGAAAAAAAGCAACACTTGCAGGTTTACAAGGTGAAACTGACATTGCGGGTGGTGGTGTTCATGAACATGTGAACTTGATTAGATCAGGAAAATTAAGAAACTTACAACAGACAGGTAGAGAAGACTTAAATGTTGATGGTATTAATTTAAAGTCAATAGGAAATATAATTCCTTCCACCAAACCTTTTTTACCGTTTGGAGGGTGTTACAATCTTATCATGCATAGATCTACACCACCAGAAGTCATTAAATTAGTGACCAACGCATACAAAAAAGCCGTTTCATCAGAGAAATTTATGTCAATTGCTAAGAAAAAGTTTTTTGACATAGATGTAAAATTTGGTGAAGCTGCTGATAAACGTGCTGCTCAATTGGAAACAATGACAGTACATACATTTAATAAGTATGCTGATCAAATTGGCAAAAAGGTTAAATCACATAAAGAACTTGGTTTACCAAAACCTGAAAACTTTGAAAAATGGTGGCCACCAAAAGGATATAAACCTATCAAAATTTAATTTATGAAAGATAGTTTTAAAAAGAAATCTTACATATCTGAAGATGAAGGAGCAGGTTATGCTGCTCCTATCATTGATTTAATATCATCATCAACCATAATTATTTTATCATTTTGGATTATTTATGAATCGCTCAAGTTAAAAGTTCCAGATGATAATATTTTTACTGCACCAGCACTTTTACCAATAGTTATATCTATATCTTTAATTTTCATGGTATCAACTATATTATATGCAAGCTTTAATAAATTAAATCTAACTAAAAATAAATTTAGACTCAATATTAGTCGTCAAAGCGAAAAAATCATTTGTCCAATAGCATTATTTTTTTATATATATGGACTAACTAAACTTGATTATTCATATAAATTTTATTTTTCTAATTATCAATTAGATTTTGGACCTTTTTTAACTTTGACAATAGTGTTATTAACTTTTCTTCTTTATATTTTTTGGAAAAGGAAACTACTTCCCTGTTTTATAGTTTCATCATTATGGTCATTATTTTTATCTTTTACTTTTATAAATTTTTTTAACATACCACTTCCAGGTAATTAGATGTTTTTTGAATCATTAATCAATATTTTTCAGCCGTTTTTACTGCTTATAATTTTGTTAGGTGTTTCATTAGGTATTATCTGGGGCGCTCTTCCTGGCTTATCTACTACAATGGCAATGGCATTATTAATAGGGTTTACATCAACAATGGACCAAGATATAGCAATTTGCTTTATGCTAGGTGTATATACAGGGTCTGTTTTTGGTGGTGCAATATCAGCAATACTAATAAATATCCCAGGTACTCCAGATGCAGTTCCTACAATGATTGAAGGCCACGCATTAGCAAGAAAAGGGAAAGCTGGTACAGCTTTAGGAACAGCTATTTTTGGTTCATTTATAGGCAACTGGATTGGAATATTAATTTTAATTTTTTTAATGCCATTTTTAATTGCAATTGCGTTGAACTTTAAATCATGGGAAATGTTTTTGCTATCTATTATTGGAATCTCAGTATGCGGAACAATGTGTTCTGGGGAGTTGCCAATTAAAGGCTGGATTGTCGGTTGGATAGGTATTTTAATTGCTATGGTTGGCATAGATCCTATTTATGGTGTAGAAAGATTTACTTTCAATAACCCAAACTTTTATGATGGATTTAATTATATACCTATATTAATTGGACTTTTTGGTATTTGTGAAATAGTTAAAACTTTGCCAAATAAAAACAAGTCCCCAATTCCAAAAAAAGTAGGAAAGTTATTTTTACCAATAAAAAAATTATTAAGTTATATAAAAACCTCAATTAGGTCAGGACTGATAGGTACATTCATAGGCGCTTTACCTGGAGCTGGGGCAAACGTCGCATCATTTTTATCGTATGATATTGGAAAAAAAAGAGCTAAGCCTGAAGAAAGAAAATTATGGGGTAAAGGGAGTTATGAAGCAATTATATCTGCAGAAGTAGCAAACAATGCAAATATAGGAGGTTCAATTTTGCCAACTTTAGCTCTTGGCATCCCAGGAAATGCAGCTGCAGCGGCTCTTCTTGCCGCACTTACAATGAAAAATATTGTTGTTGGACCAACTATTGATATTGATCATCCTGGTTTAGTCTATTTTATTTATGCTGCTTTATTAATCGCAAATTTTTTTATGTATGCGATGGCTATAGCATTAATAAAACCTTGTATAAAACTATTTTCTTTAAGTAGAGGATTGTTGTTACCACTTATTATACCAGTGTGTATTCTAGGAGCATACGCTGCCAGATTAAATTTATATGATTTGTGGATAATGTTTTTTGCAGGAATTTCTGGTTATGTACTTACATTATGCAAATATCCAACTGCTCCAATAGTTCTGGGTGTAATTCTTGCACCAATGGCTGATGAGAACTTAAGAAGATCATTAATGATATTTTCTGAAAAAAATATTTCATATTTTTTTCAACAATATATAGGATTAATTTTATTGGTAATTTTTATATTTATAATTTTTGATGGATTAAGAAGATTTAAAAAAACATAACCAATTTCTTTACTCTTCTAAAATAGCCACTACCCTAACGAAACCTGCAGAACCATTTTTAATTTTAAATGGAAAAGCTGATACTAAAAATCCTTTGTCAGGTAATTGTTCTAAATTACATAATTTTTCAATATGAGAATATCCCTTATGCATACCAGCTCTATGACCTTCCCAAATTAAGGATGAATCTTTTGTTTTTTTAAATTTTTCTGCAGTATGTGTAAAAGGGGCATCCCAGCTCCATGCATCAGTTCCAGTTAAACGAACACCTTGATCAAGAAGGTAAATAGTTGCTTCTTTACCTATCCCACAACCTTTTAATAAAAAATCTGGTTTACCATAATACCCAGACGCAGCTGTATTTATAAAAATAATATCTAAAGGAGAAATAGTATGTTCAATTCTATCTAATTCTCTTTTAATATCATCTACATTAGCAACATAACCATCTGAGAAAGATCTAAAATCAAATTTAAATCCTTTACCATAACACCATTCTAATGGCACTTCGTCAATTGTAATAGCCCTATTACCATCATCCATTGTTGAATGATAATGATAAGGAGCATCCATATGTGTTCCGTTATGTGTGCTAACATTCATTGTTTCCATTGCCCAACCCTCACCTCCAGGCAAATCCTCTTTATTTAATCCTGGAAAAAAGCTTATAATTTCATCAGCAGTATCTTTATGATGATAATAATTGATCTTAGGAAGCATAAAATCTGGATCAGAAGTAATCCCTTCTTCTAATGCAACAGATAAATCAATAAACTTCTTCATATAAATCCCCGTATTAATTTGATAAATTATCAACTCTTTTATTAAAAGGTGATATGATAATATCTTCCCAAACTTCTGCATGAAACAAAGGATCATTTTCCTGAAATTTATGAATTTCTGAAATTTCATCTGCTTCAACCATAAAGAATGAACCATTCATAGTTTCACCATCAAGGTCGGTTAAAGGGCCTGATACCATTGTATTTATAGGATTTGTTGATAAATACTTTCTGTGCTCTTCAATAACAGCCATTCTTCTTGGCAATGCGTCAGCTTTATCTTTGCATACAATTATCCAAATCATAAATTATCCTATGTTTGATTACTTTCAAATTCAGATATTCTGTCATATGCTTTTTCAGTAAATTCAGCTTTTGGGGCATTTCCTGCTATCACAACAAGTAGTACATGTTCTACATCAGTTTCATTTTCTGTGATGTTCATAAATCGTCTTGCACAACCTGGAGGGAATGACACAACATCACAAGGACCTACATCTACCGATTGAAATTCATCTCCTTCGTTCCACTCACATCTCCATGTTCCAGTAATTGGCATAAAGGTTTCATTTGTATCATGATTGTGCATTAATGGGCCTTTACCTGGTTTGCATCTACAAAATCCTAAATTAAACCCCTCAGAAATATTTATTGCAGGCATTTGAGAATTATCATCACCTAAAGGAGATACATGTTTTGATGTTCCTTTTGGTGGTTCAAATCCAATAACATTAATTAATTCTCTTGTACATTCAGGAAGAAGGCTATCTGGTAATCCTTTTTTTGAACCTTTTAAATCTTTAAAAAAGGCAATTCTTTTACTCATTTCATCTTTTTTCCAAACTCTGATTTTAGGTAATTCTTTTGCATTATCACTCATTCACATTCTCCATTTTTAATACTTCATATACTGAAGCTGTATCCCAATTTTTTGATAAAGTTTTTTCTGCCTTATCATATATCTTTGCCGAACCCTCAAAAGTGGGTAATATAACATTATTATTTTTTATAAAATTTCTAATAATATCAACATCTTTTAAAAAAATATTAAATGATGCAGTTGGAGGTTCGTAATTTTGGTTAATCATTAAGGGCATTCTTTTTTGCAACATCACCGAAGTTGCTGCGCTGTTACCTAAAACTTTATAAATCATATCTTTATCTAAACCGGCACATACTCCAAGTCTAAGCGCCTCTGCAGCTGCCGTGTTATGAATAGTTACTAATAAATTTGCAAGAATTTTAAATTTCATCCCATTTCCAAAAGGACCTACATAAATTACTTCTTTAGAAAAACTTTCAAAGATATTGTTAAATTTATTTATTATCGTTTCATTACCACTAGCAAAAACTGTTAAATCCCCTTCCCAGGCTTGTGCGCCAGTTCCACTTACTGGGCTATCTAACATATCTATATTAAGTTCTTTAATTTCATTTTTAAAATCAATCTTATCTTCAATCGAAATTGTATTCATGTCCAAAATAATTTTATTTGAAGAATGTTTTCCAAGTTTCTTTAAATTCTCTAAAACATTTTTATATGCCTTTAATGATGGTAAACTTGTAATTATTATATCAACCTTATTAAATAAATCTTGGTAGGCAATTTCTGATCCTCCTAAATTTAAAAATTTTGAAATATTATTTTTATCTGGATCTATGCCATAACAATTAAAGTTATTTATTATAAGATGTTTAGCATACGCTCCACCCATAGCACCTAAACCTATTAATCCAATATTCATAAAAAACCTCTTAGAACTTTTAATTTAGAATTTATAGATTTATTCTAAATCAACCTTTTTGATAGAATCTATAAAATATTATTATTTTTTCTTTTAACTTGAATGTTATATATATTTAATAATAGGAGTTATTTATGGAAGTTGGATTTTTTACAATGCCTATACATCCTTTAGATAAGGATTATAGAAAGACTTTGGCTGAAGATAGAGAAGCATTTTTATTAGCAGATGAAATTGGTTTTTCAGAAGCTTATTGTGGAGAACATTATACAGACGCAGCTGAAAACATCACATCTAGCACAGTATTCATAGCATCATTAGCAGCTGCCACAAAGAATATAAGATTAGGAACTGGCACAGTAAATCTACCAAACTCCCACCCAGCTGCAGTGGCAGGGCAAATAGCAATGTTAGACCACATGCTTGATGGAAGACTTAATTTTGGAATAAGTCCAGGTGGATTGGCATCAGATGCAGAGGTTTTTGGAAATTTGGAGAAAAATAGAAATGAAATGTTTGTAGAATGCATAGACATGATTTTAGAGATCTGGAAAAGAGATGCTCCCTACTCTATTAAAGGTAATTATTGGGAAGTTACAACAGAAAAGACTCAAATGACTGATATAGGTCAAGGTATCATGCCTAAGCCACTTCAAAAACCATATCCTCCTATAATTTGTACTGTTGTTGCACCCTACTCCAAAGGTATAACAGCTGCTGCTGCAAGAGGATGGAAACCAATATCCGCTAACTTTTTATTGCCTAAATGGGTTAAAACTCATTGGCCAGGTTATGCTGAAGGATGCACTCAAGCTAATGCAGAAGCTAATCCAATGGATTGGAGAATTGCAAAATCCATATTTGTATGCGAAGACAGGAAAAAAGCTGAAGAATATGCACTTGGTAATAATAGTCCATATGTCTTCTATTATAGTCAACTATTAACAAAAATGTTGAAGCATGGCCGTGCAAATTTATTTAAAGAAGATCAAAATATACCTGATGAAGCATTAAAATTAGAAGATATTTGCAAAAAACTAATTTTATACGGAACTCCAGAAGAAGTTGCAGATAAAATTTTAGCTTTCAGAGAAGAAGTTGGAGAATTTGGTACACTTTTATATGCTGGACATGATTGGAAAGATGTAGATCTAGCGAAGGATTCCATGAAGTTAATGGCAGAAAAAGTTATGCCTCAAATAAACAGTAATATTAATATAGCTGCAGAGTAGGAATTCTTATGAGTAAATTAGACTTAGGAAATAATGAGTTTATAAATTATGAATTTCATAAAAATGAAGGGAAAGATACAATTATTTTTTCAAATTCATTAGGATCAGATTTATCAATGTGGGACCCTCAAGTAGAATATTTTAAAGATGATTATCAATTAATATGTTATGACAAAAGAGGACATGGTAAAAGCTCTCCAGTTCAAGGCCCTTACACATTTGACGTGCTTGAAAATGATGTAATTTCAATAATGGATGAACTTGAAATTGAAAAAGCTCATTTTTTAGGTTTGTCAATGGGAGGAATGACTTCATTAGGATTGGCATTAAAACATTCAAATAGATTCAATAAACTTGTGTGCTGCGCAGCAAGAGCTGATATGCCACCACCAGCAATAGAGGCATGGGATCAAAGAATGGCTGTTGTAGAAAACAAAGGTACAGAGGGTGTTGTCCAAGGTTCTCTAGAAAGATGGTTTAGTGATGATTTTAGAAATGATGTTTCAAATAATTATATTCTAGAAAAAGCTGGTAATATGATAAAATCAACTTCAACTAATGGATATATTGGAAGTTGTAATGCTATTAAGGGTCTTGATTACTTAAGAGAATTAGGAAAAATTAAAAAAGACTTTCTATTTATCTCTGGTGAAAATGATGTTGGGGCACCTGCTCTAGCTATGGAAGAAATGCATCATTTAACAGTTAATAGCAAATATGTTTGTATTCCAGGTGTAGCTCATGTATTTAATCTTGAAAAGCCTGATGAAACTAACAAAATTTTAAGTGGTTTTTTAAACTAGTTTATAAATTTGATTTTAAATTAAAAATTAAATAAGCTTAAATTTTAGGAGTAAAATGATGTCTTTAAAAACATTTGAACATGTACTTATATTAGCTGATGACTTAAAAAAAACTAAGGAATTTTATGTTGATTTATTAGGTTTAAAAGACGGCTACAGACCAGACTTTCCTTTTCAAGGTCACTGGTTGTATCTGAATGAAAACGACAAGGCTGCATGTATTCATTTAGCAATGAGAAAGCAGGGAGATGGTCAAGATTACTACATCGGGAAAAAAGATAATGTAAAATCAGGATCTGGCGCTATTGATCACGTTGCGTTTAATTGTGAGGATATAGATGGTATGAAAGAAATGTTTGATAATAAATCTATCGAATACACACACAGGAAAGTTCCTGGTTTTCCACTAGAACAATTATTCGTTGATGATCCAGATGGTGTAAAAGTAGAATTAAATTTTCCAACAAAAGGTTAAATAGGAGTTTATCATGCCAAGGAAATATGATGAAAAAATGTTTGATATAAAACATCTTAGAGAAACTGCAGAAAAATTAAAAAACTGGGGAAGATGGGGACCAGACGATGAAAAAGGTACCTTAAATTTTATAACTCCTGAAATAGTTGTTAATGCAAGTAAACTCATTAAAAAAGGAAAAAGATTTAGCTTAGGTTTAAATTTTGATCGGCATGGCCCACAAAAAGGTTCATGGGGAAATAGGTTTAACCCAATTCATTTAATGCTAGCTACTGGAACAGACTCTATAGCTGGAAGATTTGATGATTTTGGACTTCAATATGCAGATGATATGATTTCATTACCTTTACAGTGTGCTACTCAATGGGATGCTTTAGCTCATATTTTTTATGATAATAAAATGTGGAATGGTTATTCTGCAGCTCTAGTCGACAGTGATGGTGCCCAAAAAAATGGAATCGAAAAAGTACGTGCTGAAATGGCTGGTAGAGGAGTATTGCTCGATGTTGCGCGTTGGGCAGGAGTTGATTATTTTGAAGATGGTGTAGCAATTACCAATGATGATTTAAATGAATGTGCAAAAGCTCAAAATGTCGAAATTAAACGTGGAGATTTTGTTATTGTAAGAACTGGTCAAATGGAACAAAGACTAGATGATGGAGAATGGGGTGGTTATGCTGGTGGAGATGCACCAGGTCTAGCTTTTGAAACAGCCCAATGGATTTATGATAATGAGATTGCCGCCATATGTACTGATACATGGGGTTGTGAAGTAAGACCAAATGAAACTAAAGATGCTCAACAACCTTGGCATTGGGTTGTAATACCGATGATTGGTATAACAATGGGAGAAATTTTTTACTTAAGAGATTTGGCTAAGGATTGCGAAGAAGATAAAATTTATGATTTTTTCTTTTGTGCACCACCCTTACCTATAACAAAAGCAGTTGGCTCACCAATTAACCCTATGGCAATAAAATAAATGAAAAAAGCTGCCATCATTGGTGGCTCAATGTCGGGTCTTTTTGCTGCTAATTTTCTTAAAAAGATAAACTGGGATTATTCAATACATGAAATGGTTCCAGAATTATTGTCAGGAAGAGGAGCAGGAATCGCAACCTATGATGAGTTAGCAAAATTAGTTAAATTAACTACGGGTTATAATAAATCTCTCGGTACAAGTTGTAATGAAAGAATTGTTTTAAATAAGCAAAACGCTGTCATATCAAAAATGAACTACCCTCAAGTCTTCACTAGTTGGCAATATTTATATGATGTTTTGCTATCTAATATAGATAAAAAAAAATATTTTCTTGGAGATGAATGTATTGAAATTCTTAAAAAGAAAAAAATTAATACTTTAATTTTTAAAAGTGGCAAAGAAATTCAAGCTGATTTAATCATTATTGCTAATGGGATAAGATCCAATATAAAAAAAATAGTAGATGAAAACGAACCAGAATTTGCAGGATATGTTGGTTGGAGAGGTCTTGTTAATGAGGCTGATTTGTCAGAAGAAACATTTGACTTAATTTCAGATTACTTTTGTTTTGTCCTTCCAAAAAACCAACAATTTTTAACTTATCCAGTTGCTGGAGTTGGTAATAAAGGATTAGAAAAAGGTAAAAGAAGAATTAATTGGTTATGGTACAAACCAGTAACTATTGAAGAATATAATGATATATTAACTGGAAAATCTAAAAAAAAATATGAGCACGGTATACCACCCCATGAAATAAAAGATGAATTTATTAGAAATCTGAAAAAGGAAGGTCAAACCAAATTACCTAGTTCAATAAACGAGTTAATTAATAAAACAGAACAAATACTTGTACAGCCAATATATGATTTAAAATGTAAAAAAATGGTCAATGAAAATATAATTATTATTGGAGATTGTGCTTTCACAGCAAGACCACATGCCGGAATGGGCGTTACAAAAGCAGGTTTTGATTGTTATGATTTAATGAAATATTTAGATAATATTAAATTAGAAAATTTAAATCATGCTCTAATATCATGGGAACAAAAAAGAATGAAAGAGGGTATGTTCCTTGTAGAAAGAAGTAGAGAAATGGGTTTTTATATTAAAAAAGATGAATCAATCATTATGCCAAAAAATGAAATAATTCTCGATGAAACTGCTGTAAGTATTAAAAATATAAGGAATTATCCAAATAAAAGTGATTTATTTAATTAACTTTATAAAGTATTGAAATAATTATATTTTTCCTAAAGCCTTTAAAATCTTTTCTGGAGTAATTGGTTGAGATAAGACCTCTGTATTTAAAGGGATTAATGCGTCATTAATAGCATTCATTATAGCTCCTGGAGCACCACCTGTTCCAGCTTCCCCTGCCCCTTTTGCACCAAGAATACTTCTACCAGAATTTGTTGTCACATGATCTACAATAATGTCTGGCATTTCATAAGCCATTGGCACAAGGTAATCTGCCATATTTCCATTTGTTAAATTGCCCATTTCATCATAAA
>MDSV01081884.1_pt1 | contig 26512 bp, 20 predicted proteins | sample 810851 | NCBI WGS metagenome assembly MDSV01 (sample SAMN05326640, study PRJNA326480) | marine metagenome | isolation source: seawater | place: Atlantic Ocean: North East | collected 2012
GAGTTACAGGAGAAAATATCAAAATACTAATAGACGGAAAACCAATGATTGGTAGACTAAATGGTAATATTGATTTATCACAAGTAAATTTACTGAACGTTAAAAGAATAGAAATAGTTGAAGGGCCTCTCTCAGTTAACTACGGGAGTGATGCCTTAGGAGGAACAATTAATATTATCACTAAAAAACCCAATGAAATCTCACCTGCTTTTGAAAGTTATTACGAAACAATAGGGAAATACAACAACAGTATTGTTTTAAATCAAGAATATCAAAATCAAAATATTACATATTTTTTTAGTCGAAAATATTTTAATGGATGGTCTAAAGATGATAGTTATACATTTTTTCCTCAAATGGAGTTTGCAGACACTAATAGGTTTAAAAAGTGGAAACCAAAAGAACAAGTTATAAATAAACTAGAACACAATATAACTTATAATCAGCTTAATATTAGAAGCTACTATGAACATTTTTATGAAAAAATAACAAATAGAGGGTTTCCATTTGAATCCACCGCTTTTGCCACTGCTTTTGATGATTATTATTTTACATACAGAAAAGATTTCGGTACTGAAATAAATGCAAAAAAATGGAATCATCGAATAAATATTATTGGTGGTCACAACAATTACAGGAGAATTAAAAATACATACTTAAAAAATCTAACAACTCTTTCTCAATCTATTTTACCTGATACATCAGCTCAAGACACCTCTATTTTTAATCTTATGTTTTTGAAAGCAACTGCATCAAATGACAAGAATAAAAAAATTAATTATCAGATTGGACTTGACTTAAATGAAGAAAATGCAAATGGGAAAAAAATAATTGATAATCAGCAAAATCAATCTGACTATGCGTTTTTTTCAAACGTACAATTGAATCTTAACGAAAAGGTTACAATTAGACAAGGTTTAAGATTAATCTATAACAACAGGTATGAAGCACCTATTGTTCCAGCAACAAATGTTTTAATCAAGCATAAAAAAAATCAATTGCGTTTTTCTTACGCGAAAGGGTTTAGAGCACCTAGCCTAAAAGAGTTATTTTTTGAATTTATTGATATAAATCATAATATTGTAGGAAACAGAAATTTAAATGCTGAAACATCAGATAACTATAGAATTTCATTTAGAAAAGACCTGGTATTTGATAAGAACATTTTAAACTTTAAATTATCATCATTTTATAATAAAATAGCTAATAAAATATCATTAAGCAATGTAGATGATCAATATAGCTACTTTAATGTAGCCGAATTTAAATCAATGGGTATTAATTTAAAATCAAATATATTAATAAACAAGTTAAAATTTAATAATACTATATCATACACCGGAATATCAAATGAACTATATGAAAATTACAATAATCAAGCTGATTTCACATTTTTTATTGAAACAAGCAATAGCGTAAGCGCAAACATATATAAAGATTTTCAGCTTAATATATACCATAAATATGTTGGTCCCTCACCTTCATTTACCGAACTGAATAATGATATTATAGAAACAGAAACAGATAGTTATCAATTAATTGACTTTTCACTTAACACGAAAATTTCAGCTAAAATTTTTATAACGTTAGGATGTAAAAATGTTTTAAATGTAATTGATATTAATTCTAGCTCACAAAACTCCACACATAGCGGAGGTAATGGCTATGTTTCTATTAATTATGGAAGAACCTACTTTACAAACTTAAAAATACATTTATGAAAAAAAATAGGTGGATAATTATATTTTGCTTTATATTTTTTATTTCATGTGAAAAAGAAGAAAAAGCTATAGATGTAATTGGATGTACTGATCCTCTTGCTTCAAACTATAATCAATTTGCAAATATTTCTAATAACTCTAACTGTAATTACGAAAGCTACTCAACAACTATCCCTTTAACATCAAATTATCAAAATCAAATTTTTTTTAATATTAAAAATAATATTTTTGTTGCTGAAAACTTAAAATCAGAATGGGATTTAGCATTTGAAACTGGAGACGAAGGGTTTCATATTACTATAAATTCTTCTACCTTTTCTCAAATATCTTCAGTCAGTAACATAAATTTTGAAGATGTTAATTCCGCAAATAATTTGAATTGGCAGTGGGACAATCCTAGCGGAAACATTGATAGTTCAGCAATTGGAGACTACAGAGTTAATCCTGAAAGAGTTTGGATTATTGATAGAGGACTAACAACAAATGGAAGTAGTAGAGGGTTTAAAAAATTTCTTATTGAAAATGTAAATGAAGAATATTACTCAATAAGATATGCTAATCTTGATAACTCCGAAGATACTACTGTAAATATTTACAAAAATAATAATTATCATTTTACACAATTTTCTTTCAATACAAATACTCAAATTCAAATAGAACCTGATATGTATTCTTGGGACTTACTATTTAGTCAATACACACATTTATATGAAAATAATACTGAAGTGCCAGCATACTTAGTCACTGGTGTTTTAATTAATCATTTATCTAATGTTCAAGTAGCTGTGGATAGTAGCTTAAACTATAATGACATCACACTTAATGACGCGAATACATATACTAACTTTTCAAATAAAAAAAATATTATAGGCTATAATTGGAAGTATTTTGACTTTGTCACACAAACATACACTGTCAAAACATATATAACATATGTTATAAAAAACAACTCAAATGAATATTATAAAATGAGATTTATAGACTTTTACAACGAAGTTGGGGAAAAAGGATTTCCAAAAATAGAAATTCAAAAACTTTAATTACTTAATTGTATTTATATTAGCTGACTATGGCTGGTATTTACATTCATATTCCATACTGCAAAAAAAAATGTATCTACTGTGATTTTTACTTTAAGATAAATGCAGATGACATGCATGAGATGATAAGTTGCATTAAAAAAGAACTTGTTAATAGAAAAAATTATCTCAAATCTAGTCGCGTTAAAACTATTTATTTTGGTGGAGGAACTCCATCAATATTAAATAAACAAGATATAAAAACAATATTAAAAACTATTTATGATAATTATAAGGTATGTGAAAATCTAGAAATTACTCTTGAAGCAAATCCTGATGATTTAAATAGAAAAAAAATAGCAAGTTTTTTTAATATTGGCATCAATAGACTAAGCATAGGAGTTCAATCTTTTAAGGATGATGATTTAATTTTTTTAAATAGAAATCATTCACGAGCAGACGCCATAAAGTCTATAAAAATGGCTCAAGAAATAGGCTACAAAAATATTAGTGTCGATTTAATGTATGGTCTTCCAAAACAGAGTTTAAAGGATTGGGAAGATAATTTAAATTTACTTTTTGATCAAAATATCCAACATTTATCTGCGTATATGCTAACATTAGAGAAAAAAACAAAACTTTTTGAATATGTAAAAAAAAATAAAGTCAAAATGATTGATGATTTAAACATAATTAATCAATACTATAGATTGTTAAGCATAGCAAAAAAAAATAATTTTGTACAATACGAAATTTCAAATTTTGCAAAAAATAATATTTTTTCTAAACATAACACATCATATTGGCAAAACAAATTATTTTTAGGAGTTGGACCATCTGCACACTCATTTGATTATAACTCAAGACGGTGGAATATAGCATCCAACAAAAAATACATTGAAAAATTAAATAACAATAATATATATTTTGAAGAAGAAGTGTTAACTATTAGTCAGCAGTTCAATGAGTATATTTTAACAAATTTAAGAACGAAATGGGGTATAGATATTAATGTAATTAAATCCCGTTTTGGTAGTAAATTTGCTTCGCATACAAAAAAAATGATGCAAAAATGGAATGAAAAAAAATATATCAAAGAAAATAATAAAAATGTTGTTTTAACAGATAAGGGATCAGTGTTTGCCGATAAAATTATAAGTGATTTATTTTTTGTTTAGAATCTCTAAAAAATACTGTTCGTATTTATCAACAATGACACGCCAACTATATAATTGATCTATTTTCTTACAATTATTATCAACAAACTTATTTTTATGTAATAATAAGTTATTTCTTTTTAAAATTTTAGTAATATCAAATGCAGAATTAAAATAAAAAGCATCATCATTTATAACTGATCTATTAAATCTATTTTTGTGAGCTATAATCAAAGCTTTTGCCGCCATAGCCTCTAACAATGCAGGGTTTGTTCCCCCAACAGAATGTCCATGGATATAACAAAATGAATAATACCTGATACTATCAAGGCATTTTTTATCATAAATACCTCCTAAAAATTTAATTCCATAGCCTCTATATTTATCTTTTAAAAAATCTCCATAATCTGTAAGATGATTTCCAATAATATAATATGGCATTTTAATTTTACTATTAATATATCCATCACAAATCATTTCTAAATTATTTTCTGGCTCAAGTCTTGCAATTGTTACAATATAGTTTCCTTTACTCATGTTATATTTTCGCAATAAAGATATATCTGGTTTTGCTACAGGCACAGTGCCATATTCTATTTTCCTAGAATCAACATTATACTCTTTAAACAAATAGTCTTTTATTGCAAGATTATCGGCAATTAAATAATCGGAATATTTTACACCATATTTTTCTAATAATCTTGTTAGTTTTTGTACTAGTCTATTCCACTTCGATCTTTTCCATTCCAAACCATCTATATTTGTAACAATCGTCTTTCCTCTATGTTTACAAAATATTATTGAAAGTGCTGAGGTAATTAGACCAAGCTGAAGGATAATATCAAAATCTTTTTTTGTTGCATCTTTTAAACATAAATAATCATAAATAAAATTTGAAGCTGATTTGCCAAAAATATTTTGGGGACTACTTTTTTTAATAATTTGAACCCCTTTATAAAATTTTTCATTGAAAGGGTGAAAAGATGGCGAATAAACAGTAACTGTATGACCTTTTTTAACTAATCCAATTGATAAAAATTCAGCACACTGTTCAAATCCACCATAATTATTTGGTATTCCTCTAGTTCCTAGAATTGCAATCTTCATTATTATTTAAGAATTATTACAAATATAAAAAACTAAATACTATTTTGATTTAGTTAATCTCGACATGTATTAATACTAAAATTGATTAATTAACAAATTTATGTTCACATCTTGTTGCATAGTTAATCAAAATCAACATTATACAGTTTTATATTTGCGCTGTCGTAATACTTGTTTTGGGTTGTACATTACCTTTTATAGTACAACATAAAAAGCCCTCATAACTGAGGGCTTTTCCTTTATTCGGTTATAGTATAATTCTATTTATTTAATCTTTCCTGCCTTAAACTAAGAAATTTGATTCCTAAAACAAATTCATTTGTCATTCCTAGATCATTTAATAAATCTGCTGAATACCCAATAGTGTAACGATCACTTATTGTATAGCCGGCTATTGCTGAAACATCTCCATTACTTCTATAACTAGTACCTATCCATAATTTGTCGTCCCATATTCCTCTAACACCGATATCAAACTGGTTAACAGTTGAAGTACTTTTAAAAAGAAGAGTTGGTTCAATTGACCAAAACGGATTTATCTCATGCTTATATGCACCTACTATATAATAATGTCTATCTAACTTGCCGTCACCATCAGTGTCATCTTGTGACCCTATCACATTTCTATCGTTGTGATCGACATTGTTAGCTAATAGCTGTGGTACAGATAACCCTGCATACCAATTTTTTGAATAAAATACTGTTCCAAATGTAGCGTCTGGCAGTGAACGAACAACATCGCCGCCTAAGAATAGTGGATCGTTTGGATCCTGCACAGTAGTTTGATCTTTTATGATCCGGTACTGTAAGAAACCTGCTGATAACGATAAGGAAACTTTAATTTGATCAGATAATATAGTATGGTATGCATAAGATACATTACCACCTATTCTACTTAATGCTGCAGCTTGATCACTATACACTGAACCTCCAATTCCAATATTTTCTGATCTTTTTCCGTAAACACTTAAAACTGTAGTTTTTGGTGCATCAGGAACACCAACCCACATATTTCGTACTGTAGTGTTTAACTGATAATAATCATATACTCCAGCAAAAGCAGGGTTGATTGCATAATTATTTTCCATATACTGTGTTATCTGCGGTAACTGCTGCGCTTTTAAAATAACACTTAATGGGACTGTAAATAATAATATTAATATAAGTTTTTTCATCTTTACTATTTTAATTTATCTTATAAGGGTAATAGATCCTTTAAGCAGCTCTGTACCGTCGTTATGGTCGATTATATAATAATATGCTCCAATTGGCGCATCTTTACCATCAATTTTTCCATCCCAACAATTAGGAGAACAACTATCTTCAAAAATAAGTTCTCCCCATCGATTGTAAATTTGTACTTTATTACCACTAAACTGATCAATATCTTCAACAAACCAATAGTCGTTGAAGCCATCTCCGTTTGGAGAGAATGCATCTACAGGCTGAGAGCCAACAACCACATATAATGAATCATAATCCTTACATCCATTAGCATTTTCTACATACACCCAAAACCATGTAGACTGTGTAATATCATCATACATAAATTCTCTTTCAGTGGATAAAGTGTCTCCAAATTCATTTGTCCATAAATATTCACTGAACGATGCTGAAGAACTAAGGGTAATTGTACTTCCAGGCGCAACATTATTATCTGGTGATACTGTAGCTGCTGCATTAACATCATCTTTTTCAATTGTCACATCAATTGAAGTAACACAACCATTTTCATCTGTTATATTTAGAGTTAAAATCTCAATTGGTAACCACGATATATCACTAAATATTTCTAAAGATGATGTGTTTGCAATTGTATCTTGAGATCTTGTCCAGAAATACATACATCCATCACACTCCTCAACTGGTATCTGAATTAAACCTCCCTGACATATAATATCTGAAAATGTATTTGAATTATTAGGCAAGAAGATATTTTCATAACCTCTAACTCTAGTAGAAGCGTCTATAGTACAGCCATTTTTATCAATAACTAACACACTGAAATCAGCTAAACCAACATCAGGAACCTCAACAAATGTTGTGCCTGAATTTCCAGAACCAGTTGGTGAAGTGATTCCACTAGTATTACCATTCACATTATTAAACGTATACGAATAATCAGAAGTACCACCTGAGATATAAACTGATAATGAAGCAGAATTATCACATGTTCCATTCGACCCATCTAGTATAACAGATAATGGTTCATTAGGTTGGTCAACATAAATATCTCCAGTAACATAAGAACATCCAAAATAATCTGTTACTTCAACTTTATAAATACCTACAATTAAACCACTAAAATCAGCAGAAGGATTATTAATTACTGAAGAAATTACATTATCATTTTCATCAAGTAACACATACTCATATGTTCCAGGTATTCCAGGTATTAAAGTACCACCTGTAGCTGTAACTTCTATTGTTCCAGTTGAGCCTCCGTAACATTTAACATCACTGATCAAAATATTAGCTAATGGAATATCTAACTGTTGTGGTTCTGTTAGATCATAATGTGCTGTATCAGTACATCCATTATCATCTTCTACAAAAACAGAATAAACTGCTGGTGCAAGGCCATTAACTGTACTTGTTAGTTGATTATTTAATATTGTACCTTGTGACCATATAAAGTCATACGGGCTAGTTCCACCAGTTGGTACTGCTCTTAACTCTCCATCAGAACTACCATTACATGAAACCGGCTCAATTAAATCAATTGTTACATTTAATGTATCTGGCTGATCTAAAACAAATTCTTTTGTAACTACACATCCTGCCATATCTGTTACCGTACAAGAATAAGTGCCAGCACATAGCCCTATAGCTGTTTCTGTAGTTTGTGATAACACATCATCCCATTGATAGTAGTAAGGAGCCTGTCCTACTACTTGAGAAGAATCACCTCCACTAACTACGATTGTAATAGTACCATCACAGTATCCATTACAAGATGGCTCGACTGAGGTAAATACCGTAGCAATAGAATCAATTGTTAGAACATTTGATCCAATTGACCAAGAAAAGTTTGCTTGACATCCGTTATCATCAATAACGTTTAGTGAGTAAGAATCAATTGGATCAATACATAAGTTTTGTATAGCAAATGATGTTCCAATTATAGTACCGACTGTTGATGTTCCTTCATACCATTGGTACTGATAATTTGTACCAATTCCTTGTCCTACACCACCTGAAATAACAGCATTAATTGCACCAGTGCAAGCACCTTCACAAAGAACTTCAGTTATTGTTGAGTTTGCTGCAGTAATAGGATCAGGAGCAGCAAAATAAATATTTGTGTCGACTAAACAGTTGTTAGCATCAAATATTTCAAATAAATGCCAACCCTCATTAATATTTGGCCACTCATATGTTGATAATGTTGTATTTGAATTTAACGAATCTCCATCTAATATAATCGTATAAATTGGATCTCCTCCACTAACTACTATAAAGGCAGTATCTAAATCACCATCACACAAAATTTGATAATTATTATAATTATTTGTTGATACTGCAAATTGCATTGGAGATGGCTCTGTTACAGTAAATGCATATGAATTAGCGCAGTTATTTGAATCATAGATTTCTATAGTATGAACTCCTGGATCAAGTCCAGTAAATACATAACCCGTTGGACATGATGGGTTTTGATTGTTACACAACCATGAAGGATATCTTGTTGAACTACCATCTATTGAATATTCGTAAGGCCAAGTACCACCTGTTGCGACAATATCCCAAACGTAACCATCATCAAAACCATGACAGCTTAAATTTTCCCATTGCACATTTACAATATAAACAGAATCTACATCAAAAATTTCAAATGTATCTCTGTCAATACACCCAATACCGTCTTGTACATGAGCAACATAATTACCAGGACTTAAACCTTGATTAAAGCCTAAATTACCTTGTGCCGTTATAATTGAAGGAGTAGATGGATCATAAATTGTGTATAAATAAGGTAATGGCTCAGGTCCTGTTGCAACAATATCCACACTTCCATTGTTATAATTATAACATGTAATTTGAGTTATCACTAATGAGTCTATTTCAACAGAAATGGTTGGTTCAGAAATAGTAATTGTGTCAGAAATATGACAACCATTAGCATCATGAATTTCAACTACATAATGGCCAGCTCTTAATGTATCTGCCAGAGCAGTAGTATCATTATTTGAACCTACTGTATCATTGGGATTTACATAAGTAGGCGAAATAGTATCCCCATTATTCCAAGAATACGTGTAACCAGGAGTTGCACCTGACACCCAAACTGTAGCATTTCCTCTATCACCACCAACGCAAATGACATTGTTAATTGTGAAACTATCAATCTGTAAAGGAGTTGGTTCAGTTAGTTGTATACTATCAAAAGTAGAGCAACCATTTATATCTTGAATGTGTAAAATATACCATTCATTTGCTTGAATATTGTTTACTGTGTCGCTTAATGATAATGTATCCGTATTGTTCGTCCAAGTATACGAATAATTATATAATACACTGTCATATGTTCCTCCACTTACATAACCAAATGATGAACCATCACTAAACCCATGACAGGAAACACCCCAGCCACCAATATAAATTGAAGTTGCAAATGAATCAATTAATAAAGAATCTGGTTGAGTTAAAATGATACTATCTCTATACGTACATCCATTTGCATCTATAACATCAGTGTAGTACCATGCAGCAGCAAGACTATCAAAAAGGTGATCAGTACTATCATTATTATAAAAACCATTAGCAATCGGTCCTGGTGTACCATTAATAGAGTAATAGTATGGTAACGTTCCACCTGTAACACTGTCAATCATTAGTGAGCCATCTAATTGTCCAAAGCAACTTATATTGGCTCCTCCAGGAAACGTGGATGAAGAAATATTTTGTATTATTAATGAATCGGGTTCAGTAAACACATGAACTATATCATCCACACAGCCAAAGTTATCTTTTACCCTAATAGTAATTGTATCACCAGCCGAAAAACCAGAGCCAGAAGGTGAATATCCACTAACAAATGCAGGTGGAGTTAGGTTAAAGTTGTAATATAAATATGGATATGATTGGCTTCCATTAACAGAATCTATAATTGCTGTATATGATCCGTCACTTAAACCATTACAACTAATATTATTAAATGAACTTGGATCTAATACTGGATTAAGACCTTCATTAATTGTTACCGTATCTTCCTCTATACAGCCCAATGAATCGAGAACCCTAACAACATAGGTTCCTGCCGATAATGTTCCAACAGAACCTAAATTTCCAGTAATTGTGCCGTTAATATTTGCAGAAAAATTTCCAGATGGCCACCAAATATAATCATATATATTATTTGTGTAAGGCGTACCTCCATTTGCTTGTATATCAAATTCTCCAATACTATTATTACCAGAAGAACCACTAGATGCTGCACAACTATCTATTGCAGTAACAGTCAAATTAACTATAATGTCTGATGGTTGTAAAACTTCAATAGAATCAATCGCATTTGCAGGAGCAGGACAATTTAGGGCATCAGTAACAGTCAATATATACCAGCCTGCCGATAAATTATTTATTGTACTAGTACCTCCCACAAAATTTCCTTGCGAATCAGTCCATACATAATTATAGGAACCTACATTTCCTCCTGAAATTGATGATACTGAAACGGTACCACTTGAATCACCAAAACAGGTAACATCAGTAGATCCTAAAGTTACTGATATTGGGTTTGGCTGTGTAATAGTAACAGATACTGTATCTATACACGTAAGAACACCTATTGATGAATCAGGAATAACAACTATATCATAAGAGCCCGCTGGAAGTCCACCTGAATTGGCCAGGACATTATAAACTGGATTTGAACTTTGAAGACTAGCTATACCATTTTGCAATATAATATAATTATATGCGTTAATAAAAGAATTTGAAACTCCTGATGCTAGAAAATTATCATTAACATCGATCCAAATATCATTTGTTAAATCCCCAAAGCAACTAAGCTGAGTAACCGATTGTGTCATATCTATTGTTGCATCAACTGTTAAATTAGGACCGATGGTTACTGGAGTTGGATTGTCTACTGAGCAACCATTTCTTTGAACTTGATAGTAATATGTTCCTGCAGACAAACCAAATAAAGTATCTGTAGTTACTGGCAAGTAATTAACTGTGTCACTAAGTATTCTGATTGGATTTAAATTATTGTCAAGCCAAGTAATAATATTTACTTGAACTCCATTTGTACTTAAAACAATTACGCCAGCAGAATCATTACATCTTGAATATGCTTGGGTAGTTACATCTATATATGTTGAATCAACAAAAATTGAACTTGAAGCAACACAGGATAAAGCATCAGTTATTGTCACGTTGTAGTTACCTGTGGAAAGACCTTGAAAAGTTATTGTATCATCAAGAACCGTTGTGCTTTGCCCGGTTGGGCCAGTTATAACATATGAAAATGGCGAAACACCTCCAATTGTACTTGAAAATATACTTCCGTTATTAATAGCACAATTTTGCGGAGTAGTTGTTAAGGTAACTTCAAACAAAGTAGGTTCTGATAAAGAAATAAAAGTGTCTGCAACACATCCATTGGCGTCAATAGCCTGAATTGTAGTAACTCCATTATTAGAAAGATCACCAAACTGCTCATCAATTCTAACCAAATTTGGAGCTGCTGCTACTGTATCAGCAATAGCATTACCGTTTACAAAATATTGTACCAATCCCCCTATAGCTGAGCTAGCAGCATTTACTGGTTGCACATCAAACTCAGCATCATTTATACCAGGACATGAAACATTTGTATTGTTTGAGTATAGTAAAGCATTTGATGCTACTATTTCAAAAAGTGGCGGATCTAATAGTGTTACTGTATAGACTGGGCTTTCACAGTTTAAACTATCTTTAACCATATAAGTATATGTTCCTGCACATAAATTAGAATCAATAATTGTTTCATTTACTGTACGATCATATACGAACCCTTGGGGATCTGTATAATAAACACGACTAATTCCATATGTAGGCAAATTACCTCCTGTAAAATTCAAAAGTTCAACTCTTCCATTACAATCACCTGTACAAACAATGTCAGTAATTAAAGTATCAAAAGTAATGGAATCGGGTTCATTAATTGGTACAGAGTTAAGCACTGTATCACAATTATCTCTATCAAAAATTGTTACTTGATAATAAGTAACTGAATCGTCTGCACAGAGATTAGAAAAGATACCTGTTGTATTAGTTGCTACTAAATTTCCAGTTACTGAATCACGCAACTCATAGTTATATGGTCCTCCCGCACCTGGAGCTAAAGGGTCAATAGAGACAATTATTTCACCGGTACAATCATCTTTACAATTAATTATTTGTGTTACTAAACTTTCTCCAGCTAGCATTGTTGGCTCAATTAACGTAACAATATCTGTTACTGTATCACAGTTTAAATCGTCAACAATAATACAATAGTATGAACCAGGCCCAAGCTGATCCACCTGGTTAGTTGTCAAAGTAGTTGTCGTATCAAACTGAATCGTATCACCAGAAGAAACCTCAATCCAATAAAAATTGTACGGCGCTGTTCCTCCTGAAACTACTGATGCTTCTAAAACTCCATCACTAGCTTGATAACAACTAATAGAATCTACAACAGTAATATCAGGAATTATAGTGTCATTTGCAGTGATAGTTTCCTGTGCAGTTACAGCTGGACAATTATAAAAATCAGTTACTGTAATAGTATAATCTCCTGCAGAAAGGCCAGTAAACGTATGGTTATCAGCTGATGGACCTAGAGTTATTGTGGAAAGTACCGTGCCATTGACATCTTGCAAAACCAAATTATATGGGCGAGTATATCCATCAATATTTACTACCTCTAAATCAGCAGTAGTATCGTACCAGCAATCTAGTGATGCAGGTACAATGTTATACGTTAAAGGCTGAGGATCAATCATTCTTATCTCAACATAATCATCATAAATACACGAGTCAGGAGTAGTTAAATTAAATCCTGCCTGATATGGGGGAGAACAATTTTCATTAACAAGAAGAATTCTATAAACCCCTGAACTTAAATTTGAAAATGTTGCAACCGTAGTTTGGGTACTATTAACCCACTGACCAACCTTGTGTGACTGAAAATTAAATTGGGCATCTAGTTTTTGTAAAACTATATTGTAATCAACTAAACCAAGCGATGTATATACAGTAAAGTCACCCTGACCTCCAGGACATTCAATAACTTGAGTAATAGCAACACTATCAATAGTCTGCGCATGAATTTTACTATTAAATGCACAGAATATTAAACTAAACAACAGTATAAATTTTTTCATTTACCTTAGTTTTATTTATTAAAATTTCCGCAAGATACGAAAATTTATACTTTTACATGATTTGAAGCAAAAAAATGATTTGAACAATTAGGTATTAATTACTCCTAATAGATAATTTTTAAATTATTAAGAAATATAAATCAGTTTAACAGTGCTGATCAAAACAATCTTTAATGTTTGCGGCGATCATTTCAGCTGATCTCCCTTCAATATGATGTCGCTCAATAAAATGTATTAAATTTCCATCTTTAAATATAGCTATTGAAGGTGAAGATGGTGGGTATGGCAACATGTACTCTCGGGCTTTAGCTGTCGCATCAGTATCTTGACCAGCAAACACAGTTGCAAAAACATCTGGTTTTTTATCAAATGTTTTGGCTAGCTTGACTGCAGGCCTAGCATTTCCAGCAGCACAACCACATACAGAATTCACCATAACCAAAGCTGTACCTTCTTTTTTATCTAATAAATTGGAAACTTGTTCAGTATTTTTTAATTCAACAAACCCAACACTTGTTAAATCTTCTCGCATAGGTATACATATTTCTTCAGGATAAGGCATAATTTTTTTTTACAAAAATACTAGATATTATCTTTTATTAGCAAAAAAATCTAACAATATTTGTCTGCATTCATCACCTAATACACCAGCTTCGATTTGAATTTTAGAATGAAAAATGTTTGGTGCAACAGTTAAAAATCCATTTTTTTCATCTCTAGCTCCAAAAACAATCTTTGTTATTTTTGACCAAAAACATGCTCCTGCACACATAACGCAAGGTTCTAAAGTTACGTACAGTGTGCAATCGTGTAAGTATTTTCCGCCAATAAAATCAGATGCCATAGTAATAGCCTGCATCTCAGCATGAGCAGTTGCATCATTCAAAGCTTGCATATAATTGTGAGCTCTTGAGATGATTTTATTATTGAAAACTATAACTGCACCAACAGGAACTTCATCTAAATAAAAAGCTTTCTCTGCCTCTTTAAGTGCTTGTTTCATAAAAAACTCGTTATTAAAAGGATCTGTAATCATTAAACAAATATCTTATTAGTTTTGTAATTTTGCAAAAAAAAATTATGTTAAGAAGTCATACTTGCGGAGAACTGAATAGTTTAAATATAGGTGAAACTGTTACTTTATCAGGTTGGATTCATAGAAATAGAGATTTGGGAGGCATGACCTTCATAGATTTAAGAGATCGATACGGAATCACACAAATTGCTTTCAATATGGATGTTGATGAAAGATTATGCACTAGCGCAAGAAAATTAGGAAGAGAGTTCGTAGTTCAAATTGTCGGCAATGTAGTCGAAAGGAGTTCAAAGAACAATAAAATTCCTACTGGTGAAATTGAAATTAAAGCTGATGAACTTAATATATTAAATAAAGCAAAGACACCTCCTTTTACAATTGAAGAAAAAACTGATGGTGGTGATGAACTTAGAATGAAATATCGTTATTTAGACATAAGAAGACAAAATATTTTAGATAATTTGTTGCTCCGACATCAAGCCTCAAAAGAAACAAGAAAATATTTAGATAGCAAGGGATTTTTAGAAGTAGAAACTCCATGTTTGATCAAATCGACTCCTGAGGGTGCTAGAGATTTTATGGTTCCAAGTCGTTTAAATAAACATCAATTTTATGCTTTACCACAATCTCCTCAAACATTCAAACAATTACTTATGGTTGGTGGTATTGACAAATATTATCAAATTGTAAAGTGTTTTCGAGATGAAGATTTAAGATCTGATCGACAACCTGAATTCACACAAATAGATTGTGAAATGTCTTTTGTTGATCAAGAGGATATTTTGAATACCTTCGAAGGGTTAACTCGCCACTTATTAAAGAAAATAAAAAATGTTGATTTGCAAGAATTTCCAAGATTAACATTTGATTACGCAATGAAATATTATGGGTCCGATAAGCCTGATATTCGGTTTGACATGAAACTAGTTGATTTAACAAAATTATGTCAAGGAAATAATTTTAAAGTATTTGATGATTCTGAATTAATTGTTGGAATTAGAGTTCCTGAAGGAGCTTCCTTTAGTAGAAAAAAATTAGATAAATTAACTGATTTTGTTAAGTCACCACAAATTGGAGCTAAAGGACTTGTTTACTGTAAATTTAATGAAGATGGCAGCTCAAAGTCAAATATTGATAAGTTTTACGATGAGAGCTGTAGAAAGAACTGGGCTAAAGAAGCTAATTGTAAAAACGGAGATCTATTGCTAATTATGTCTGGTAAAAAAGAGAGTACCAGAAAAGCTATTGGCACCTTGAGAGTTCATATTGCAGATGAATTAGGACTGAGAGACCCTAACACATTCGCACCTCTTTGGGTGATTGATTTCCCTCTACTTGATTGGGATAATGAAACAAAAAGATTTCATGCAATGCATCATCCTTTCACTTCCCCTAAAATAGAGGATATGAAAAACTTGGATTCTAATCCAGAATCGGTAAGAGCAAATGCTTACGATTTAGTTTTAAATGGAAATGAAATTGGAGGCGGAAGCATTCGTATTCATGATAAAAAAACACAAGAACTGATGTTTAAGCATTTAGGATTTACAGAAAATGAAGCAAGAGAACAATTCGGGTTTTTAATGGAAGCTTTTGAATATGGCGCTCCTCCTCACGGCGGTGTTGCTTTTGGGTTTGATAGATTATGTGCTATATTAGGAGGAGAAGAAAGCATAAGAGATTTTATTGCTTTTCCAAAAAATAATTCAGGTAGAGATGTAATGATTGACTCTCCTTCAAAAATTGATACGCAGCAACTTACAGAACTTAATATTTTGCTAAAAAAATAAATTAATATGAGTGAAAAAAATAAATATGGAATTTGGATCAAAATAATATCTGTTATAATTCCTTTAGTAGTGGCAATTTTGTTTAGAGTGAAAATTGATTATGATCTTCCTATATTCTTGCCTCCAATCTACGCAACTATTAATGCCATCACGGCCTTGCTTTTAGTTTTTGCTTTGATTGCCATTAAAAGAAAAAAAATAACGCTCCACCAGAGATTAATGCAATCATGTATTGTGTTTTCATTATTGTTTTTAGTGATGTATATTGCATATCACATGACTACTGATCCTACCCTGTTTGAAGGTGAAGGTACTGTTAAAACACTATACCTTTTTATACTAATATCACATATTATTTTATCAGTAGCTTTAATTCCACTAGTTTTAATTAGCTATGTTAGGGCATTCCAAAAAGAATTTCCTGAACATAAAAAAATATCTAAAATTACATTTCCAATTTGGCTTTACGTTGCCGTTACTGGTGTCATAGTGTATATTATGATTTCTCCATATTATTAATATGACCAAAACAAATCCATCAATTATTATTTGGCTTTTTTCTGGATGCTTGCTAATTTTTATTATGGTGATTATTGGTGGACTAACTAGAATAACAGGCTCAGGTCTTTCAATGGTAGATTGGAATTTAGTTAAAGGAATCATCCCTCCTTTAACACCATATGAATGGCAAGAAACTTTTAATCTATATAAACAATATCCAGAATATCAAATAAAAAATTATAACCTTAGCTTATCAGAATTTAAAACCATATTTTTTTGGGAATATCTTCATAGAATGATTGGTAGATTACTTGGCTTGGTATTTATAATACCTTTCATATATTTTCTTATTACAAAACAACTAAATAAAAAATTAATTATTCGCACCTCTATCTTATTATTGTTAGGCTCAATTCAGGCATTTTTAGGTTGGTGGATGGTAAAAAGCGGATTAGTAGATAAGCCAGATGTCAGTCATTTTAGGCTTGCTGCACACTTAACAACAGCCTTCATAACTTTTTCTTACACATTTTGGATAATTCTGACATTAATATTTCCAAACAAAAAAACATCTAACAAAAAACTATATCGAATTTCCTCATATTTAGTTGTTCTTCTTTTAATACAAATTGTTTACGGAGCATTTGTTGCTGGATTAGAAGCAGGTAAAATTTACAACACATGGCCAAAAATGCACGATAAGTGGATTGCTGAGTCAGTTTATGCAATAACTCCTATTTGGAAAAATTTTACCGAAGGATTAGCAGGTATACAATTTATACACAGAACTTTAGCATTTATTGTTCTTTTTCTAGCTATATATTTTTATTGGACAGCAAAAAAAAATAAAATAGACCGAAGAGAAATGTATGCGGTAAACACCGTAAGTATTATAGTTTTTCTGCAAATTATTTTTGGAATATTGGCGTTAATTAATGGAGTTCCAATTTGGTTAGGTTCTATACACCAGATAGGAGCTTTTTTTCTATTAGCATCATCAGTTTATTGTGTTTTTATCTTTAAAAAAACTGTGTAAAAAACCATCTGTCAATCACAAATAATATTTGTGATAAGGGCAAATAAATTAATGAAGAAAACATTAATTTTTTTGCGCTATAATCATCAACATTAGAAAATAATTTGAAACTATTGTAAGTAAACCAACAGCCTAAAATAAAAATTAAACTACAAGAAAAAAAGGATAATTTTAAATTTCCTAGATTCATAAAAAACGGTAGTATAGATACTATAGTCATACAAAATGCTGATATGGTTGCTACTAGAGCTGGATACTTTCCCTTTTCTGTCCCATACATCATTTTAAATCCGGCTTTTTTATATTCTTCATCTCTCAACCATGAAATAGAAATAAAATGGGGAAATTGCCATAAAAACTGAATAGCAAATAAAATCCCAACTGCAAGTCCAAAATCATCAGTAGCTGCAACCCAACCTAACATTACCGGGATAGCTCCTGGGATAGCTCCAATAAAAATAGATGCAGTTGACATTCTCTTCAGCGGAGTGTAAGAAAGAACATAAATTAGTAGTGAAAGTAACCCAAATGCAGATGATTTTGATAAATAGCCATAAAAACTTCCGTGAGGTTTAATCATGCTTAAGAGATAAAAACCTAATAATCCAATTAATAATGAAAATAAAACTGCACTAGTAGTTGTAATGTTTTTTTTAGGTAGTGGCCTGTCAGCTGTTCTAATCATCAACTTGTCGTAATCTTGCTCTAAAACCTGATTAAATCCATTGGCTGAACCTGTTACTAAAAAGCCACCAATTATTAGCAGAAACAACTCTTGGATGCTAACTTGTGTTGCGCCTAATAAATATCCTGCGGTTGCTGAGAAAACTACTGTAGTTGATAAACGAAATTTAATTAACTGACTATAATATTTTGCGACTTGCATTATTAGTCTTTTTATTGTAATAAAATGCTATCGCGAATATTAACATTGCTAAATATGGCATAGACATTAAAAATAGTATGCCATCATTTAATCCTGCTCCCTTTAAACCTCCACTATCTAAATTGGACTCAACTGCCGCTTTACACATAGCACACTGAGCATGAATTAAGTTTGAAATTATACATAACAAAAAAAGTAATATAATCTTCCTTAACTTCATTAATCCTTTTTTGGTTTTTTATACTCCGCCATAAGCACTTTCACATCATCTATTAAATTCTTCATGTGAATTTCATTTGTTCCATCATAAGCACCAATAGTATTATCAAATTTATCTTTTCCAGATCTAATTTGGCCCTCTTTATCAATTAAAATAAAATATTCAGAATGTAAAAAACCCCCAGGTGCTATTGAATCTTCTTTAGCATTTGCAAAATAAGACATTGCTAATTTGTATATATCATCCTTTTCTCCAGTCAAAAAATCCCAGTTTTTTAAATCAATATTTATATTTTTCATTCGCATTTCTTCAATGTACTCTAAAAACCTTTCTGGTGTATCATTAACTGGGTCAACTGTGTAAGAAACAAATTTTATGTTTGGATATACTTTCAGGTTGCTTTGTAAGTAAGACATGTTTTTTGTCATCACAGGACAAATATTAGGACAGTTTGTAAAAAAGAAGTTCGCTACATATATGTTACCTCTCAAGCTATCATTATTAACGATTTGATTATTCTGATTTACTAAAGAAAAATTATCTATTTTATGACTTTCTCCCCCAACAACTTCTAAATTTATGAAATTATTATATCCCCTAGTGACATAAAAATATACTAAGGATGGGAAAATCAATAGAAGAAAGAGTATTGTAATTATAGTACTGTTCTTAGAGTTCTGCATTTATTAGAGCATTATATTGGCGTATAAAGCCTCAGTTATGATAATAAAAAGCAAATATGGTATCAATATAAATGCTGGGACCAAGATTGTCCATTGTAAGGATTTTCTTTCAAAGCCTAAGTGCATAAATATATTAACAATATAAGCAGCTTTAATAAGTGTCAAAACAATAAATATATGCGTTAACCACTCTAGTCCTAAAAACTTATCATGTATAAGTACTTCAGGTAATATCTCATTAACTTTCAGAATTCCTAAAAAAACTTCTAAAGCTGTAATAACTAATAAGATCCAAAAAACTTTCCAAATCCACCAATTACTCTCATTTACATTATTTGACATATATAATATTTTAAACTAAATAGAAGAATGTAAATACAAATACCCAGACTAAATCAACAAAGTGCCAGTACAAACCAACTTTTTCTACCATCTCGTAATGACCTCTTTTCTCATAAGTATCTTTTATTACATTTATCAAAATTATTATTAATATAATTACTCCACTAAATACATGAAAACCATGAAAACCTGTAATAAAAAAGAAATAGTCAGCAAACAACCTATGTCCATACTCGTTTTGCTTCAACTGTGCTCCCACTAAAATAGCAGTGGCATTTTCCTTTAAATAAGTTATCGATTCTTCATTAGTAAGGTAGATTCTATCAGCTGTTCTAATGTTGTATTCTGGTTTTTTCTCTAATTTTTCAATAAGACTATTGATGTTTTGTTCGTCAAATGTTGATTTCATTTCATCAGTCAAATCTTCTAATCCAAAATATTTTAAACTATGATCTTTGGAATATTTATCTATTTCTAATATTTCATATACAGATGATAATTTTTTTCCTTTAGCAACATGACATACAAATTCAGTTTTTGTGGCAACACCTCCTTTATCACCATGAATAAAATGACCCCACTCCCAAGCTTGAGAACCTAGAAATAATAGACCTCCAACAATAGTCATACATAGCCATAAAACAACTTTCTTTTTCTGCATTTTATGCCCATAATTTACAGCTAATACCATTGTAACGGAGCTCATTATAAGAATGAACGTCATTAACGCCACAAACAATAAAGGATAATCACCCTTTATAAATGGAAAGTGTGTGAACACATCCTCAGGAACTGGCCAAACATCTGGATATTTAAATCTACTAAATCCATAAGCAGCTAAAAAAGCTGAGAAAGTTAATGCATCAGTTATTAAAAAAAACCACATCATCAGCTTACCATAACTAGAAGCATATGGTTTGTCATTTCCAGTCCAAGCTACTCCGTTATTTTCATTTTGATCCATATTTAAACTGTAAAAATTAGATTACAAATGTAATTTTTTTGACTTAATATATTATTAAATACAAAGGAAATACTACCCTCTTGTTTATATTTTAAAAACAAATATAAAAATAGCCATAGAACTCCTAAAAAATGCCAATATGTTGAAATAAGTTTAAAACTTAGCATATTATCTCTACTATATATTTTTTTTAATGAAAAATAAATTGCAAAAATCAATGCAATAATTCCTCCTATTAAATGAACCAGATGTGCTAGAGTTAAAACATATAAAAATGAACCTGCAACATTGCTTCCTTCACCTGTTAAATAAACTCCTTGTAATGTTAATTCTTGCCATCCCTTAAATTGAAAATAAACAAAAACACTGGATAACAAAAAAGTTGTTATAATGTATGCGGTAGGTTGCTTATTATTTTTAATTAGATTACTTGCAATAATTAAAAACAAGCTACTAATAATGATAGTAATAGTACTAAAAAGAAACCAATTTGGTAAAGAAAACTCTAACCAATTTCCTTCAGCTCTACGTACAATTACTGCAGAAGTCAAACCTGCAAAAAACATACAAATAGATCCTATACCTATCCAAAGTAACTGTGTTTTTGCTCTATTTTCTTTAATACTTAACATGTTATTAATGTTCTTCTTCTCCTTCTTTTAATGGCACTGTCTGTGGAATAAAATCTTCATCTGAGTTTGGACTTGAATAATCATAAGCCCATCTATGTACTGTTGGTAATTCTCCAGGCCAATTACCATGAATTCTTTCAATTGGAGCATCCCACTCTAATGTGTTTGAATCCCATGGGTTTTGTTCGGTTTTGGTCCCTTTAAAAATACTATAAACGAAGTTGAAGATAAAAATAACTTGAATAATCGCTCCTGCTAAAGCAAAAAACGTGATAATATCATTTATATCGCTTAATCCATCAAACATTGGAAAGGCAGTATTAGAATAATATCTTCTAGGTAATCCTGCTAAACCTAAAAAATGCATAGGGAAAAATACTCCGTAGGCACATATAAAAGTAAACCAAAAATGAATGTAGCCTAAATTTTTGTTCATCATCTTACCATACATTTTTGGAAACCAATGATATACACCCGCTAACATTCCATATATAGCTGACAATCCCATTACAATATGAAAGTGACCAACCACAAAATAAGTGTCATGAACATTAATATCTAAAGCACTATCTCCTAGTATTAGACCTGTAAGCCCTCCTGTTATAAAAGTTGAAACAGCTGCTATTGCAAAGAGCATGGCGGGGGTAAATCTAATATTACCTCTCCACAATGTAGCTAAATAATTAAATACTTTAATAGCTGAAGGAATAGCAATAAGAAGTGTAGTGAATGTGAATACAGACCCCAAGAAAGGATTCATTCCAGTCATAAACATATGATGCCCCCAAACAATAAAAGATAAAAAAGCTATTCCAAGAAGTGCTCCAACCATTGCTTTATATCCAAAAATTGGTTTTCTAGAATTAACTGATATTACTTCAGAAACTATGCCTAAGGCAGGTAACAAAATTATATACACTTCAGGATGACCTAAAAACCAAAATAGATGCTGAAATAAAATAGGGCTACCACCTACATTGTGTAGTATTTCTCCATTAATAACAATATCTGACAAATAAAAACTAGTTCCAAACGAGCGATCAAAAATTAACAAAAGACCACACGATAAAAGTACTGGGAAAGATAAAACACCTAAAATTGCAGTTATTAATAAAGCCCATACCGTAAGAGGTAAACGCTTCATACTCATCCCTTTGGTTCTAAGATTTAATACGGTAACAATATAGTTTAAACCACCCAATAAAGATCCAACTACAAATAGTGTAATACTGATAAGCCACAATGTCATTCCAGTACCGGAACCTGGTATAGCTTGGGGCAATGCGCTTAAAGGAGGATATATTGTCCATCCTGCTGAAGCAGGACCAGTTTCAACCCATATTGAACTCATTAATACTACAGTCGCTATAGCAAAAAACCAATAAGAAAGCATATTCATAAAGCCAGAGGCCATATCTCGAGCTCCAATCTGAAGTGGAATTAAAAAATTTGCAAAAGTTCCAGATAATCCAGCTGTTAAAACCCAAAAAACCAAAATTGTACCATGCATTGTTACTAAAGCTAAATATTTGTCAGGATTTAGACCTCCCGCCTCATTCACCCAATTAGAAGGGAGTAGATTATATAAAATTGATGACTCTCCTGGATTTGCAAGTTGAACTCTAAATATCGCTGACATAAGCATTCCTACTAATGCCATAAACATTCCAGTCAATAAAAACTGTTTTGCAATCATCTTGTGATCCAATGAAAAAATATACTTAGTAATAAATGTTTCTTTATGATGTCCCATTCTTTTATCTTTGTGTTAATAATTTTTGTCCTAAAGTTTTTTGCTGAGCTATCCATGCATCATACTCAGCTTGCGTTTCAACAATGAATTTCATTTGCATATTATAGTGCGCCGAACCACATATTTTATTGCATAACAAAATATATTCAAAATCTTCACCCTCTTCTTCTTTCATCTGAGTTGTTGTTTTTGTAGGAGTAAATCCGAACTGAGTAATTAGTCCTGGAACACAATTCATTTGCACCCTAAAATGTGGAAGAAATGCTGAATGGATAATATCTTGTGACCTAAACTGTAACAGCACAGGTTTGTCAATAACTAGATGTACTTCTCTAGTGATTTTATCATCTAAAGAATTATTATCAGTCATATCAACCCCCAACGCATTTGAAGCATCAATTAATCTAAAATCTGATTTACCTAGCTTATTATCTTCACCTGAATATCTAGCTGTCCAACCAAATTGTTTGCTGTGAATTTCGATATACTTAGCATTTGATAAATCCATATTCATTGTCTCATTCCACGTCTTTAATCCGTAAATAATGACTCCTGTTAAAACAATGGTTGGTATTATAGTCCAAATAAGTTCAAGCTTATTATTGTGGGCAAAGAAATAAGCGTTATTTGACTTTTTTCCCCTGTATAAATATGAAAAAATAAATAACATAGGAGTAGTTATAAAAAACACAACGAGAATTAAAGTCATTGTAAACTGCATAAGAGCATCAATTTTTGCCCCATGAATTGATGCTGCCTCAGGTAATAACAAATCATTCCAAGCAATCATTTGCCAAACAACAAAAACTAAAAAACCAAATCCTATTACTAAGTATAATATACCTTGAGTTTTATTATCAGATTCTGTAACCTCATTTACATCCTCCTTTTTTAACTCAGCTAGCAATTCACTAACACGAACAATTTGAACCATTGCCGCAACGACTAATAACGTTACAATTGCAACTAATATTGATGTCATATTTTAATTATTTTATTCAGAAACAAAAATAACCAAATCTAATTAGCAGAGAAAACTTTTTTACTTAATTATATAAATAATTTTTTATTGATTACAATTATTTATAATCATCCGAATGCCACTCGGCAAACGAAGTTGCTGTTTCTGACAAAACTACCTTATGTAAGGTTATATTTTCAGGAATTTTTTTCATTATAACTTTAGCAAAATCTGCTACTAAATTTTCTGAAGTTGGTTGATAAGGCAAAAAATATACTTTTTCAAAAGCACTAAAATCAATATTAAAATGTGGTGTGTTTTTGTTTAAAACAAAAGAATGATCATACTTATCTACTACACAATCCTTAATGATTTTTTTTAGTTCTCCAAAATCTATTACCATACCGTTTTTTACGTGCTTATTTTTTTGCAAAACATTTCCTTTAACTGTTACCCACATCCTATATGAGTGGCCATGAATGTTTTTACACAGCCCATCATAACCATAAAGCGCGTGAGCCATTTCAAATTTAAACTCCTTTGTTATTCTTATCATTTTTTAAATTTAATTTTACTCTCTTGTGACTATAGTACATTTTTTTATTTTCTTTGCCTTTTCTCAAATTATACTGCTCCTCACTTGTAAGTTTCATTACATCTATGCATTCAAGCGAACAACAATTATTGTATTTACCTTTGCAGCTAGAACACTGAAGAAATAATAAATTACAATTTACATTTGCACAATTAACATGTGTGTCACATGAAGATCCGCACTGATGACATTTACTTATAATTTTGTTCGAAACTCTTTCAACTCTTCTTTCATCAAAAACAAAATTCTTTCCTTCAAACTTGTTTTCTAAAGTGCTGTCTTCTTTAATCTGCCTAGCATAATCAATGATACCTCCATGAAGTTGATTGACATCTTTAAATCCGTGATGCTTTAAATATGCCGATGTTTTTTCACATCTTATACCGCCGGTACAATAGAGCAGTATTTTATCTTTTTTTTTGTTTTTAAGAAGCGTTTTTACAATGGGCAACTCCTGCCTAAAGGTCTCTACATCTGGACAAATTGCATTTTTAAATCTGCCTATTTCACTCTCATAATGATTTCGCATATCTACCACAGTTGCCCCTTGATTCATTGCTTCATTCCATTGTTGTGCGTTTAAATGTTTTCCTACGTTGGTCACATCATATTCATTGTTCTTTAATCCATCTGCCACTATTTTTTTTCTCACCTTAATTGTAAGTTTAAAAAAAGACTCTTTTCTTTCCTCTAATGCTTCTTTAAAAACAATATCTTTAAAATAATCTATTGATTTAATCTGGACTGTAAAATTATCATAGTGTTCATGCGGCACGCTTATCTGAGCATTTATACCTTCAAAAGCTAAATAAACTCTACCTAAAACATTTAATTTTTGCCAATTTTCATAAAGCTGATCTCTTAATTCTTGGGGTTTTTCAATAATTACATATTTATAAAAGGAAACCGTTTTTCTTGAAAAGTTTTCATTTAAAACTTTTTTTAAGCCTTGGGTCTTACTTAGCTTGTTAAAAAGGTTTTTTTTGCCTGAGTTTGGATCCACTTTTAAGTTAATTTGAATATTACACAAAGATATAAAAATCAAACTTTTTTTGTGTAAAAAATATTGGCTTCAAAACAAAGGAGAATGTTATATTTGTGAAAAATATTGTTTTCATAATGAAAGATGTTATTTTAGTAATTGGTTCATCAGGTCAAATTGGTACAGAATTAGTGCTGGAATTAAGAAAAATTTACGGAAACAACAACGTAGTTGCATCTGATATTCGAGCTTCATCTATTCAAGTATTAGATAGTGGTCCATTTGAGATACTAGATGTTCTTGATGAAAAAAAATTAAGAGATATTGTAATACGATACAAAGTTACACATGTCTATTTATTAGCAGCATTGTTGTCTGCTAAAGCAGAAAAAGACATTGAATTAGCTTGGAGATTAAATGTTCGTTCACACTCCAATATATTAGAGCTAGCAAAAGAAAGACTTATTAAAAAGATCTTTTGGCCTTCATCAATTGCTGTGTTTGGTCCTAAGACCCCCAAAGAAAACACTCCGCAATATACTATAATGGAGCCAAATACTGTCTATGGGATTAGCAAGCTAACCGGTGAAAGATGGAATGAATACTATCACGATAAGTTTGGGGTTGACATAAGATCATTAAGATATCCTGGATTAATAGGCTGGATGAGTGAAGCAGGAGGAGGAACAACTGATTACGCAGTTAATATTTTTCATGAAGCTTTAAAAACAAAAAAATATTGTTGTTTTTTAAACAAAAACACAAAGCTA
>MDSV01182940.1_pt1 | contig 26505 bp, 24 predicted proteins | sample 810851 | NCBI WGS metagenome assembly MDSV01 (sample SAMN05326640, study PRJNA326480) | marine metagenome | isolation source: seawater | place: Atlantic Ocean: North East | collected 2012
ACACTGGATTGACCGATTTGGTTGCACGCATCCTTGTACAAAGGGGCGTTTCATCGCTTGAAGGAGCTGAAAATTTCCTCAAGCCTAAGTTACAAGATCTTCACGATCCAGAGCTTATGCTCAACATGAGTAATGCCGTAAATAGAATTCACAAAGCAATCATTGACCAAGAAAGAGTTATGGTTTACGGCGATTACGACGTTGATGGGACTACTTCCGTAGCCATGGTTGCGTCATTTTTAGAAGCTCTTGACGTTCAGATTGTACCATACATCCCGATGAGGTATCAAGAAGGATATGGTGTGTCTAAGGATGGAGTAGATAGGGCAAGAAAATCTGGATGTACCGTTCTGATTACTTTGGATTGCGGAACAAAAGACTTCGAGGCTCTGGAATATGCAAGTAAGTTTGGGATTGATACGATTGTATGTGATCACCACTTACCTGCTGATGATATACCCAACTGTTTTGCACTGCTAAACCCTAAACAAGAAGATTGCAACTATCCGTTCAAGGAGCTTTCTGGCGCAGGTGTAGCGTTTAAGCTTTTAGCCGCACTAGTACCTGAGATTGGATTGACAATGGATTCTGTTTACGATCATTTAGACCTCCTGGCTCTGAGTATAGGGGCTGATCTCGTAGATATCACTGGCGAAAACCGTATCCTGGCATATCACGGTATGCAGAACCTTAAAGAAAACATGCGCCCGGGGATTAGGGCGATGCTTCAGGTAGCCGGTATTAACGAGGCGCCTGCTACTGTGAGAGATATAAGTTTTACATTAGGGCCTAGAATTAATGCTGCCGGCCGTGTGGGACATGCGCTGACTGCGGCCAAACTACTGATGGAAACTGACGAGAGTGGGGCGTTAGAGTTGGCGAGCCAGTTGGAAACGATGAATCAGGCAAGGCGCGATTTAGATGAAGATTTAACCGAAGAGGCTTTAGCCCAAATGGCAGAGCAACCGCCTAAGCGCTGCTGCACTGTCGTTACTGGTGAGGGCTGGCATAGAGGTGTGTTAGGGATTGTGGCTAGCAGACTAGTCGAACAGCAGTATTGCCCTACCATAGTCCTCTCAGAAGAAAACGAAGTTCTTACGGGTTCAGCTAGAAGCGTACCAGGAGTAGATATTCACTCGGCAATCGAAGAATGTAGCAATCTTGTAGAGCAATTTGGAGGCCACCCAATGGCAGCCGGTTTGACTTTGAAAAGTGAAAACCTCCGTGATTTCAAGAAAGCTATCGAAACAGCTATCGTTTCACAAGTTAAAGGACAAATTCCCAAACCCACGGTTAGCTACCACATGGCTATTAGTCTAAATGACCTAAGCCCTACTATGTTTAGAGAATTCGAACGCATAGGTCCATTTGGCCCAGGCAATGAAGTCCCTGTATTTATGGCTGACGAAGTAGTGACAGCAGTCCCTCCACGAACAGTTGGCCATGGGGGCCGCCACTTAAAACTCGTAGTCCAATCCACACTCAATCCATGCCACCGATTTGAAGCAATTGGGTTTGGCATGGGGGAAAGAATTGACGAAGTCCGGGCATGGCGTTCATTCGATATCGTATTTACTCTAGCGAGAAATACTTACAGAGGTAGATCTACTCTGAATTTGCACCTTAGAGCAATCCGAGCACACCGAATAAGTCACTAATTGCAATTATCTTACGTGGTTATTTAGGTAGAATTACAACTCCTAGAATCTTGCTTAGGTCCATTACCTTTTTATCGAGAGTGATTTTTTCGCGAATCAACCTTTCTTCCTCTTCGTCCGAACACTCTCCAGACTCTAACTTTTCTAGAATGATATCGATATTTCTTTGAGCATCGTGAAGGTGGATTCTAATTGTCGATGCTGATAAAGCCTGTTCGAGTATATCTTCCTCTTTAGTAGAGAAGATTTGATGCTTATCCTCCCAGTTTTCGCTAAGCGAGTATCTGCTCACTAGCATGTCTGTAGCCTTTTTTTGGACTTCAACTGTCGTGCCGGTAAAGAACGATTCCGTTGAAGGGATTTCACCGTTATCAAGTCCAGAAGTAAATCTTGAGAGAATGAAAGAAGTAGATGGGTTTTCTAGAACAATCCTTTGCTTTTCTACCCTATCGATTAAAAGTTCGGCAAATGTCACATCGACTACTTTGGGTTCTTCTTCCCCCTTAAAAGTGGTCTCGATTTGCAACATAGTTTCTCCATGCTCTAAAAGAAGACGAATAAGGTTATCTTCTAAAAGATTTCTCTCTGTCCTGAGTCTTTTAGGTGAACCTTGTTGGGTTTCGTCAATGAATGTTGGAGAGTAGTACTCTGGAGGTGATGCTTGAACCGTACCATATTGCGATGCGCCTCTACCAGCTGACCTTTTTCTCTCTTGTACAATTTCAATTGCCACCTTCTTTTCCACCTCTGATTGTAGAAGTTTTTCCTGAAGCTTAAGTCTTGCAGCAATTGCTTGAACATAGACCGTTCTTTGGATTGGATCTGGTATGTAAGCAATTGTTTCAACTAGAGACTTTACAAGATCAGCTCTCTTTACAGGATCTTCACCCGCATCTTCGCTTAAGAGGTCTGCTTTGAAGTTTAAGAAATCTGAAGCACCTGATTGAATGAATTCTTGAAGCTCAGTTGAACTCACCTTTTTAGAGTAACTATCAGGATCGTCGCCATCAGGGAAGGTAACAACTTTTACCTTCATTCCCTCCTTCAATAAGAGGTCAACACCTCTTAAAGAAGCCCTCATGCCAGCGGCGTCTCCGTCGAAGAGAACCGTGACATTTTTTGTGAAGCGGCGTATAAGAGCAATTTGGCCTACGGTAAGAGCCGTACCAGAAGAAGCCACCACATTTTCGACTCCACTTTGATGCATAGCCATAACGTCCGTGTATCCCTCAACTAAGAAGCACATGTCCTCCTTAATGATAGAATTCTTTGCTAAATGAATCCCATAAAGAGCCTTCGACTTGTTATAAAGTGGACTCTCCTGGCTATTGAAGTATTTAGCCGTATTCTTATCAGTCTGAAGAGTTCTCCCCCCAAAACCGATTACCCTTCCAGTAACATCCCTGATAGGAAACATCACCCTTCCATGAAAGAAGTCAAACAGTTCCCCATTCTGTTTGGTCTTGCAAAGTCCACTTTCCTCGAGCCTCTCTTCAGCATAACCCGAAGAAATGGCTGCTTTAGTTAACACATCCCACCCCTCAGGACAGTAACCAACCTTGAACTTATCAATTATCTCATCTCGAAAACCTCTGCTAGAGAAATAAGCCTTTCCAATGGCTTTCCCTGACTCAGTTTCTAGTTGATTAGTAAACCACTTCTGAGCCCAAGCAACAACAGCCCCCAAGCTTTCCCTAGAAGTTGCTGCCTGAATCTCTTCCGCGGTCCTCTCCTTTTCAACTACATCGATGTTATACTTTCTTGCGACAATTCTCAGGGCTTCAGGATAGCTGACTTTTTCAACTTCCATCACAAAAGTCATAAGGGAACCTCCCTTACCAGAGCTAAAACACTTGAAAATTCCCTTACTCGGAACAACATAAAAAGAAGGTGTCTTCTCGTTAGTGAACGGACTTAATCCCCTATAACTACTTCCCTGTTTCTTAAGCTCAACGTAATCACCTATCACATCTTCGATGACTGCGGTTTGATGGATTTTTTCTACTGTTTCAGCTGGAATCATAGTGTTAAATTATGATTAGCTAAGGTAAGTCGCCATATGTTAATTGATGTTGAATTTTATTCCCTCATAATTAATAGTGTTGCCATAGTCGTACTTTTGTTTAGATGCAGGGGTTAAAAACGTCTTGGATTATGTGGGCTCTTGCTTTAGCTGTGCTTTCTGTTACTGCTTTGCAAGTGACGGGTCTTAAAAGTGCTTTAGACCTTCGAGGCCAAAACTTCAATCAAAATGTTGACCGCTCCCTTAACCAGATAGCAGAGTGGATTCAGGTTTCTGCCGACATCAATTTTTTAGGACATGACGCAGATAATCACGTCAACTTTAATGAATCTCTTAACAAAGAATCAAAGTCAATAGTCTTGAGAATGGAATCCACAAACATTGATTCATTACTCCACCATGCCCTCGAAAAAAACGGCGTTAAGGCACGAGGAGTATTTGGAGCATTCGACTCATATGACCAACCAGTATACCTGGACAGAAAGTGTGAGAAATTTCGCGATGAATTAGTGGAAAAAGGGTTCTCTGTGGACATGAAAGATCTTACTCTCAAGGTCTATTTTCCACATATAAAGGCATACCTACTCCGAGATGGTCTCGGAGCATTCATCCTTTCTGGAATTCTTCTCATAGGAATTTTCGTGGGCCTCGTGTTCGTTTTTTACTCAGTTAAGCAGTCAAAACAAATTGAAAAGATTCGTCGCGATTTGATGAACAACCTCACTCATGAATTGAAAACGCCTATCTCAACTATAGGTTTGGCCTCAGAAGCATTGAGTGATAGAGACCTCCAACTCAATGCTGAAAGCCAAAACTATTACTTCGACTTGATTAAAGCGGAAAATAAACGTCTAGGTATTTTAGTCCAAAAAGTACTCCAGGCCTCTCTAATGGAAAAAGGGTCAATGACCCTTTATCTGCAACCCATAAACATCCATGACATCGCTAAAGACGTGGTAAAAAACGTTGCCATGCAAGTTAGAAAACAAGGTGGAAAAATTGAGTTAAATCTAAAAGCAAATAATCCAATTGTTCATGGCGATCCTACTCACCTAACTAGTGTAGTTTTTAATCTAATAGACAATGCTCTGAAGTATTCAAAGGAAAACCCACTTATTCAAATTTCTAGCGAGCAGACAAACGAAGGGATGATTCTACGAGTTAGGGACAACGGTGTGGGAATACCTAAAGAACATCTTGGCAAGGTCTTTGAAAGATTGTACCGAGTTCCTACTGGGAATGTTCACGACGTAAAGGGGTTTGGGTTAGGTCTTAGCTACGTAAAAGCTGTCGTAGAAAGACACGGCGGAACCATAGAAGTCGAGAGCGAACTTGGTAGATATAGTATTTTTATTTTAAAATTAAAATTTGATCCTTCTAAAGAATGAGTAAATCCCCAATAAGAATTCTTCTTTGTGAAGACGACCCAAACCTAGGTAAGCTACTTTCTGATTACTTGAATGCAAAAGGTTTTGTGACTACTTGGGCACAAGACGGTGCTGAAGGTGTTAAGACTTACTTCAGAGAGACATTTGACTTCGTAATTCTAGATGTTATGATGCCTAGAAAAGACGGATTTGAAGTAGCAATAGAAATAAGAAAAGAAAGTAAGTCTATTCCCATCCTATTCTTGACTGCTAGAAGCATGAAGGAGGATACTCTTGAAGGATTTAAAGTTGGCGCAGATGACTATATGACGAAGCCATTTAGCATGGAAGAGCTACTAGTTAGAATCAATGCAATTCTTAGGAGAACTTCATCCCTTCCTCAAGATGGAGAAGAAATCAAAGCCTTTAATATAGGTGTTTTTGAGTTCGACTACAACAAGCAAAAACTCTCTCACAACTGCGACGAGCAAAAGCTCACAACTAAGGAAAATGAGCTCTTATTTTTACTCAGCAAACACAAGAACGGATTGTTAGAAAGAAGTCACGCATTATCAGCCATTTGGGGTAATGCGAATTACTTTAATGGCAGATCTATGGACGTTTATATCGCCAAGCTTAGAAAGCACCTAAAGGCTGACGACAGAATTGAAATCCTAAACGTTCACGGTAAAGGATTCAAACTCATAGCCCCAGAGGGTTAAGAAGAGCTTAAATTTCGTATCTTCGCGCTCCCTAAATTAGGTTGCTTTGTCTGATATGATTAAAATAATGGCTGGATCTGCCTCTCTTGACTTCGGAAAGAGAGTTGCTTCAGCTTATGGAACAAAGCTTGTCCCCGTTACTACTACTCGCTTTTCTGATGGTGAATTTACCGTTAGCATTGAAGAAACTATTCGTGGAAAGGAAGTTGTAATTGTTCAATCTACTATCCCGCCAACTGACAACCTATTTGAACTCCTTCTACTTATCGACGCAGCTAAGAGAGCAAGTGCTAAGCGCATCATTGCTGTTATGCCATACTTTGGATTTGCTCGTCAAGACAGAAAGGATAAGCCTAGAGTTGCAATCGGAGCTAAACTTGTAGCAAACATGCTTATGGCTTCCGGTATAGACAGATTGATTACTATGGACCTTCACGCAGACCAAATCCAAGGTTTCTTCGAAGTTCCCGTTGATCATCTTTATGGTTCAACTCTTTTCCTAAAGCACATCAAAGACAACTTTAATTTAAGTAACCTGTGCATTGCAACTCCTGATACTGGAGGTACAAAAAGAGCAAACACTTACGCTAAGCATTTAGGTGTAGATATGGCTATCTGCTACAAGCAGAGAGAAGTTGCAAACCAAGTTGCTAACATGACTGTAATTGGTGATGTTAAAAACAAGGACGTAATCATCGTTGATGATATGTGCGATACCGCTGGCACTCTGACGAAGGCTGCTGGTCTTATGATGGAATACGGTGCAAATTCTGTGAGAGCGATATGTACGCACGGCGTTCTTAGCGGACCTGCTTATGAACGCATTGAGGATAGCGTGTTAACCGAATTCATTATCACTGACACCATCCCACTTAAGGAAAGTGTTCCAACAAGTAAAATCAAAGTCTTAAAAGTCCATAACATGTTCTCTCAGGTACTTAAGTGCTTGATGAACAATGAAAGTATAACTTCACATTTTATTATCTAATAACTAAACCATTATGAAATCAGCATCATTGAGCGGTTCTTCTAGAGAGAACGTAGGAAAGAAAGATGCAGGTGCTCTAAGAAAGTCAGGTCTAGTACCTGGAGTTCTATACGGAGACGGCAAACAAATCCACTTATCTGTGGATGAAATCAAATTAAGCAAACTTGTCGTTAACCCTGATGTATTTGCGATCGACATGGACATTAACGGAACAGTGACGAAGTGTATCATTCAAGATGTTCAGTTTCACCCTGTAACTGATCGTATCGTACACATTGACCTTCTCAAGGTTATCGACGGCAAGCCTATAAAAGTTAACCTCCCACTTCGTTCACAAGGAACAGCTGCTGGAGTTATCGCAGGTGGTCGTATGGAAACTCTTTTTAGACGTGTACCTGTTCAAGGTGTTTTTGAAAACCTCCCCGAAGCTATTAATGCAGATGTATCTGAGCTTAACATCGGTGATAACCTGCGTGTAGAAGATCTTAGCATCGAAGGTTGTAACATTCTACTCAACGACTCTGTTCTTCTGTTCGCCTGTAAGCGTACTCGTGCTGCAATGTCTCTTGACTCTGAAACTGAAGAAGCTGGAGATGATGAAGGTGATGATGATGATGCTACTGAAGGCGTGGAGGAATAATTAGATTCCAATGAAATATCTCATAGTCGGTTTAGGAAATCCTGGAACGGAGTATGAGAACACCCGACATAATGTTGGATTTAGAGTGGTGGACACCATTGCTGAAACTCACGGAGGGTCATTCTCTAGCGATCGTCACGGCAGGGTATCCACCGTCCGTTTCAAGGGTCGTACACTTGTTTTACTCAAGCCAAACACCTTCATGAATCTCAGCGGTAAAGCTGTTAAACATTGGATGACGGCTGAAAAAATCCCCACTGAAAGAATCCTAGTCGTAACAGACGATCTACACCTAGACTTTGAAGTTATTAGACTCAGAGCAAAAGGTTCATATGGAGGTCACAATGGGTTAAAGGATGTTCAATCAGTTCTAGGAACAACTGTTTACTCTAGATTAAAAGTTGGTATAGGATCTGATTACTCTAAAAATCAGCAAAGTGAGTTTGTTTTAGGAGAGTGGACCTCTCAAGAAAAGTTGTTGTTGCAAGAAGTGCTAACTAAATCTGCGAAGGCAGTTGAAGCGGTAGTTTCTTTAGGGATTAGCCGCGCTATGAATCAATACAATTAAAAACCCACTTTAAGATTTATCCTTTTCGTAAAGGTGATTATTACCTATGTACGAAATAACTGGGTCAGGTAGAAGATACTGAATGTCTTGCTTATCCAATATAGCTTCTCTGATGTAAGAGGAAGAAATTGCAATCATTGGTGCTTGAGTAAATACGACCACTTGGTCCTTTCCAACTTTTGTTTTCCCACCGTTATTTGGAGCGTGATCTGGAGGAATATTTGATGAGCTTACTCTCCTAGGATATACAAGAATTCTATGATTATTTATAATCTCCTCGTGATCCTCCCATCTGTGAAGGTTGTTGAAATTGTCCTCTCCTATAATAATTGAAAATTCTATTTCAGGGTGCTTTTCACTAAGAATTCTAAGTGTGTATGACGTGTAGTTTGGGCGAGGCAGATGGAACTCTATATCAGAGGCATAAATACTTGAATTTTCAGCCACAGCTAATCTTACCATTTGCAACCTCTGCTCTTCACATATCATTTCGTCGTCTAGCTTAAAGGGACTTGTAGGCGTGACAACCATCCAAACTTCATCTAAACCAGCTCTATTTACCATGTGGTTTGCTATAACCAAATGACCCAGGTGAATAGGGTTAAATGACCCAAAGTAAAGACCTACTTTTCCAGATTTAGCCATTCCCGTCATTTAGAGAGGAATTCCGTTACTAGTCTTTCCGTTTCAGCTTGAGCTGTATATAAATCTTCATTTTCAACCTGTATATCAAATTTAGACGCTATACTTAACTCGCTTTCTGCCTTGCCAATGCGCTTAGCGATACTTTCCTCAGAGTCTGTTCCTCTTGTCCTTAATCTCTTTTCCAGTTCTTTAATTGAAGGTGGCATTACAAAGATTGCTAGTGCCTGCTCTTTGAAAACTGACTTGAGGGTTTGGCCTCCAATTACATCAACGTCAAAAACTGGTGTTAGTCCTTGAGCCCAAAGCCTTTCCACCTCACTACAAAGTGTTCCATAGCTATATCCTGGGTAAACCTCCTCCCATTCTACAAAGGCGTCATTCGCGACGTGAGAATCGAATTCAGACTGAGAGATAAAGTAGTATGATTCCCCGTGAATTTCATCTCCCCTTAAGTCTCTAGTTGTAGCGCTTACACTAAAGCCTAAAGCTAAGTTTAGGGATGACACTAGACCTCCAACCAAGGTTGATTTTCCAGCTCCAGACGGAGCTGAGAAAATGATGGCTTTACCATCGCCTTGTGGTAATCTTCCTGCTGGCATTCTGTGAACTAAAGTACGTTGAAAATCTGCTCTTTAATCTTTTCAAGCTCGTCTTTCATCATGACAACAACTCTCTGAATTTCAGCGTCGTTTGCTTTAGACCCAAGGGTGTTTATTTCTCTACCTATTTCTTGGGCTAAGAAGCCAAGTTTTTTTCCTACTCCAATTCCGTCATTGAGGATTTCTTCAAAGTGGTTACAGTGAACTGCTAGCCTGCTGCGCTCTTCGCTTACGTCTTGTTTTTCTATGTAAAAGAGAACTTCTTGCTCGAATCTGCTTTCGTCTATTTTACTTTTATCGATTGCCTCTTCGAGGTGAGTTCTGATTCTTTCTCTTACTCTCCTGAGTCTAGCATCTAAAAGTGAATCGAGATCTTCAGAGCACTTTCTAATAATGCTGATCCCCGACTTGAAATCCTCTTCTATTGCCTTTCCTTCAGTGTTTCTAAAAGCGTCAAACTTATCTAGCGACTCAATGACAAGCTTTTCAAGCTCCTTCCAAGATTTGTCGTCTAAATCGTCTTTGGAATTAGATAATGCTTCTGGCATTCTCATAGCTAGCGCTAGCAAATCTGAATCTGAAACACCTGATGATGACGCTACGTTCTTCAATTGAGAGATGTAATTCGCAACAACAGGGGCGTTAACTGAGTGCTTTACTTCTGTTTCATCGAGTTCGTAGAACAGAAAAAAGTCACACTTACCTCTGATAACTCGAGAGCGAAGCAGCTTTCTGAGTTCCATCTCTTTTTCGCGGAACATTGAGGGGATGCGAGTGTTTAGGTCGAATTGCTTGCTGTTGAGTGAACGTATTTCTATGTTGTACTTGCGGTTTCCCACAACTCCTTCAGCTCTTCCGTAGCCAGTCATTGAACGAATCATGGTGTAAAGATACGAGGGTCGTACCTTTGTACTTCAATGTCAAGAATAAGAGAAATAAAGGCGCCTGTGAGCTCAGAAATGAAGGATTTTGATGGGCATTTCAGAAAGGTGTTGAGGTCTGATGTTGCGCTATTAGACACGATTATGCGTTATATCGTTAAGCGCAAGGGGAAGCAAATGCGTCCTTTGTTTGTTTTCTTAGTTGCGGAAATCCAAGGGGGTTGTACGGATAAAACAAACACTGCTGCTTCTCTCATAGAGCTGTTGCATACCGCAACTCTTGTTCATGACGACGTTGTTGATGAGAGTCCTAAGAGGAGGGGTTTTTTTTCTATTCAGGCTCTTTGGAAAAAGAAGGTGGCGGTGCTTGTGGGAGATTATTTACTTTCAAAAGGATTACTTGCAGCTGTTGAAGAGGAGGCTTTTGATATGCTGAAGATTACCTCTAGGGCGGTGAAGGAGATCAGTGAGGGAGAACTTTTGCAAATTGAAAAGTCTCGGAAGTTAGACATCACTGAGGAGATGTATTTCGATATTATAAGGAGAAAAACGGCTTCGCTTATTGCTGCTTGTTGTGCTTGTGGCGCTGCTTCTACTACTGCTTCTGAGGAGGAAGTTGGAAAAATGTGGAGTTTTGGCGAAAAGGTGGGGCTTGCTTTCCAGATAAAGGATGATTTGCTGGACTTGGGAGATGGAACTAGAACGGGTAAGCCAACTGGAGTGGATATTAAGGAAAAGAAAATCACCTTACCATTGATTCATCTGTTAGAGCAGAGCAGTCCTTCGGAGAAAAGGCGGCTTTTGAAGCTTGTAAGACGTGCGCCTAAGGATCCTTCTGCCGTGAAAGAGGTGATGCAAAAGGTGCTAGAAGGACCAGGCATGGAATATTCAAGAAGCAAAATGTTAAACATAAGAAACGAAGCCGTTTCGATGCTAGATGTATTTAGAAATACTCCAGCAAAGCAATCCCTGATAGACCTGCTTGACTTTACCATAAAGCGTAACAAATGATGAATATCAAATTCACTTTAATAGCGAGTTTCATTGCAATTATCGCATTTGTATTTAGTTCTTGTTCTGACTCAGAAGCTAGCGTTAACGATAGACATGACGAAGTTGAAGTACTGGAAAATTGGCCTAATGGCGTTGTTAAAAAAGACAGAATACATTTAGTTGCAGACACATTCAAGGTTAGCTACTACCATGAAAATTACAAGCTTAACATGACTGGTAGAGCTTTCTATGTAGAAGGCGAAGAGATTAAGCATGGCGATTGGGTTTCTTACTACAAAGATGGAGTTAAGTGGTCTCAGGATAAATACGATTATGGAGTCCCAAACGGAGCCTACATGACATGGCACCCAAATGGCAAACCATACATTTCAGGGCATCACACAGAGGGAGCAATGACTGGTGTTTGGACTATACAAGATTCCACAGGAATGGTGATAAAGACCTTCGACTCTTCCCCTAAATAGAAGGCTTTACCGGGAGGTTTTATCCACATTGTTAAGTAGAGAAGAAGGGGTCTTGAATTAATTCTAGGGGGGCTTAATTTATAGCTTGCATTATGCTTCAACGTACACTCATATTAACTACAATTTTCTTTTTCTCATGCATCAGCTCACTTGCACAAGGGAGTAATGCACAAAAAGATTACGTTCTAAAATGGAAGGACGAGGCAGTAAGACAAATGGAACTCTACAAGATTCCAGCAAGTATTACTCTTGCTCAGGGAGTCTTAGAAAGTGGAAACGGAATAAGTGAGTTAGCGAAGAAATCAAACAACCACTTTGGAATTAAATGTCATCAAGATTGGAAAGGTGGAAGGACCTATCACGACGATGACGAAAAAGGAGAATGTTTCAGGGTGTACGACGATCCTAAAGATAGCTACGTTGATCATAGTGAATTTTTATTGAGAGACCGGTATTCAAGTTTGTTTGAGCTTGATCTCACAGATTATAAGGGATGGGCAAAAGGACTTAGCAAGTGTGGATATGCTACAAACCCCAAATATCCTGAATTACTAATTACCATAATTGAAAGACATGAGTTGTTCATGCTAGACACTGGGAATTGGACTGGCGATAATGAAGTAATTGCAGATTCAGATGCTGGGAAAAAAGATCGCGATAAACTTCATACATCAAGAACTCTTTATAGTTTGAGCACAACCGAAAACGGGATTCAGTTTGTCTATGCAGCAGAGGGGGATGATATCAAAAAGCTGGCAAAGAAGCTAGACATGATGGAATGGCAGTTCCGCAAATACAACGACATAGGCAAGAAGCACATCTTCAAAAAAGGTGAAATCGTATACCTTCAGCCTAAGAGAAATAAGGGAACCAAGGATTGGCATACGGTGAGAAAAGGTGAGACGCTTTGGTCTATATCTCAGAAATATGGGATAAAGCTCAAGTCACTTAGGAAGAAGAACAACCTTGAAAATGGCACTCACCTCAGAACTGGAATGAAACTCAGCCTAAGGTGGAAGCTTAAAGAAGACGGAAGTTTGCCTTGGCACGCTGAGTTATTTGGAGGGAATTAATCTGCTTTTTCAGTACCTTGCGGGATATTAAAAGTTCACGCTCATGCCCTTTTATCAGCGCTTAGGTCAAATACCTCCCAAACGCCATACACAGTTCAGAAAAGAGGACGGAAGTCTGTATCATGAACAGCTTTTTGGGACTGTAGGATTCTCTGGAAACGCATCTCTTCTCTACCATCACCACAGGCCTACTATGGTGAAAGAAGTTAGGGGTAAGGTTGATGTTAGCCCTAAGATCGCAGTTAAGTGCAACCTTCTTTCTAGAAAGCTTGAAGGATTTGACGTGCCTCCAGGGAAAGATTACTTGAGCTCAAGGGTTCCTGTGATGTTTAACTCTGACGTTTGTTTAGAGTTAGCTAACCCACCTAAGGTTGAGTGCGAAGATTTTTACAAGAACACTGATGAAGACGAGGTGGTATTCGTTCACCACGGCTCAGGAATACTCCACACCATGTACGGAAAGATCACTTTCCGCAAGGGGGACTATCTAGTTATTCCTAGAGGTACGATTTATCAGTTTGAATTCGATAACGACGATAACAGGCTTTTAGTCATTAACTCTGCATCTCCTGTTTACACGCCTAAGAGATACAGGAATTATTTTGGGCAGTTGCAAGAACACAGCCCTTTTTGCGAGAGAGATTTTAGAACTCCTGAAGAACTTGAAATTCATGAAGAGATTGGTGAGTTTATCATAAGGATTAAGAAGAACGGAAAAATTTACGATTACGTCTATGCGAGCCACCCGTTTGATGTCGTGGGTTGGGACGGTTACCTCTTCCCCTACGCTTTCAATATTGACGATTTCGAGCCCATAACTGGTAGAATTCACCAACCGCCTCCGGTTCACCAAACCTTTGAAGCAAGAGGATTCGTGATTTGTAGTTTTGTTCCTAGACTTTACGACTACCATCCTGACTCTATTCCTGCTCCATACAACCACAGCAACATTGATTCAGACGAGGTGCTGTACTATGTTGCCGGAAACTTTATGAGCAGGAAAGACGTAGGTCCAGGCCAAATCACCCTCCACCCTGCCGGTATCCCTCACGGTCCACACCCGGGAACATACGAAGCTAGTATTGGGGAAAAAGAAACTATTGAATTAGCCCTAATGGTTGACACTTTCAAGCCACTTCACCTTACTCAACAAGCATTAGATATCGAAAAACCTGACTACTTTAAGGCTTGGTTAGATTAATTGAAACGAAATTAAGTCAACTTAATGGAATTAGAAAAAATCATACCTGAAGCAGAAGACTTCCTACCCCTACTTGGGACAGATCACGTAGAAATAATCGTAGGCAATGCTAAGCAGACAGCTTACTACTACATGAGCGCTTGGGGGTTTCAACCTCTTGCTTACAAAGGCTTAGAAACCGGTAGTAAGGACCGCGTTTCATATGCAGTTAGGCAGGATAAAATAACTCTTATTCTTACCTCCCCCCTTGAGCCAGGTGGGGAGTTAAATAGACACTTAAACGACCATGGTGATGGCGTGAAAAATGTTGCTCTTTGGGTAGACGACGCAACAAAGAGTTGGGAAGAGACTACTAAAAGAGGTGCAAAAAATGCTTTTGAGCCTTATACAATTGAAGACGATCACGGTAAGGTAGTTCTTAGCGGAATCCATACTTACGGAGAGACCATTCACATTTTCGTTGAACGTAAAGATTACAACGGAGCGTTTATGCCTGGCTACAAAGCTTGGAATCCAGATTACAAGCCAGAGCCGGTTGGATTGAAATACATCGACCACATGGTGGGCAATGTTGATTGGGGAGAAATGAATACTTGGTGTAAGTTCTACGCAGAAGTAATGGGATTTGCCCAAATCATTTCTTTCGACGACAAGGATATTAGTACTGAATACACAGCTCTTATGTCAAAAGTAATGAGCAATGGAAACGGTAGAATCAAGTTCCCAATTAACGAGCCTGCTGAAGGAAGGAAGAAGTCTCAGATCGAAGAATACATCGACTACTACAAGGGAGCAGGAGTTCAGCACATCGCAGTAGCTACAGATAACATCATTAAAACTGTAACTCAGCTTAAGAACAGAGGTGTTGATTTCTTATACGTTCCTGACAACTACTACGACGACGTTCTCGATAGAGTTGGAGAGATTGACGAAGACTTAGAGCCTCTTAAGAAACTGGGCATTCTTATCGATAGAGATGATGAAGGCTACCTTCTTCAACTATTCACTAAGCCGGTACTCGATAGACCTACAATGTTCTTCGAAATCATTCAGCGTAAAGGAGCCCAAAGCTTTGGTAAAGGAAACTTTAAGGCCCTATTTGAAGCAATAGAAAGAGAGCAAGAAAATAGAGGAACTCTTTAATGACTTGTGAGCCCATACTGGAGGTAAAAAACCTGAGTATCTCCTTCGAAAAGAAGGTGGTGGACGGTGTGAGCTTCCAGGTTTATCCTGGGCAAACTACTGCTATCGTGGGTGAGAGCGGTTCTGGAAAGACCATCTCATCAATGGCACTCATGGGGCTGCTACCAGATTCTGCAAAAGTTGAGTCTGGCGAGTTAACCCAATTGAAAAAGGGCGTGGAAATCAGCATGATTTTTCAAGACCCCATGTCTTCTTTAAATCCGTCTATGACCGTAGGCGAACAGGTTGCTGAACCGCTAATAGTTCACGAAAATCTACCAAAGGAAACCGCAGCTAAGAAAGTAGTTGAGCTATTCATGGAAGTGGAACTACCAAATCCTGATGAGGCTTTTGATAAATATCCTCATGAGCTTAGTGGAGGGCAAAAACAACGCGTCATGATCGCCATGGCACTTGCTTGCAATCCACAAGTTATCATAGCGGACGAGCCTACAACGGCGCTTGACGTAACCGTACAAAGGGTCATACTAGACCTACTTGGAAAAATCCAAAAGGAAAGGAATTTAGGGGTTCTGTTTATCTCTCACGACCTCGACGTGGTTAGTGAGTTTGCCGATTACGTAGTGGTAATGAGATTAGGGAAAGTCGTTGAAGAAGGTGAGTGTATAAGCATTTTCAATAACCCTCAACACGGCTATACTAAGGAGTTGATTTCTGCAAAGCCTAAGAGAGGCAAAGCAGTTGAGCAAAACTCTGAAGTGCTTATTACCGCAAACAAGGTGAGCCTTGAATACGTGGTAAGGAAGGATTTTCTGGGACGTGCAAAAGAGGTTTTCAATGCCGTAAAGTCAGTGAGCCTTAAGGTGCATAAAGGAGAAAGAGTGGGCCTTGTTGGTGAAAGCGGATCTGGTAAATCATCTCTAGGAAAACTCCTATTAGGTATGGAAGTGTGCAACAAAGGAGATGTGACTTGGAAGGGCAGTAAGCTTGAAGTTGACGATAAAAAATCGTTCGCGGAGTTTAAGCGAGGAGCCCAACCCGTATTTCAAGATCCCTTCAGTGCATTGAACCCCAAAATGAAGGTGGGAACAGCCTTAAAAGAGGCTTTGAGCATAAGTGGAAGTTCTCAAACTGTCGCTTCATTGCTTTTAGAAGTGGGCCTAAGTGAGGGTGATTCAGAAAAATATCCAGGAGCTTTTAGTGGAGGACAAAGGCAGAGAATAGTGCTTGCCCGAGCACTAGCAATGGAGCCTGAATTTCTGGTACTCGATGAAAGTGTGGCTGCTTTAGACTTGAGAATTCAAGCTGAAATACTCAAGCTGTTAACTGACATTCAGAAGAAACGCTCTCTTGCCTTTTTATTCATTTCACATGACCTAAGCGTTATTGAAGCTGTATGCGATAGAGTTCTAATCATTAAGAACGGAGTAATTGTTGAAGAAGGATCAACAGAAAGCATCTTCAAAAATCCTGAAAATTCATACACAAAAGAGCTACTAAATAGCAGGCCCGGTGCTTAATTTTAGCACATGAGCGAGAACTACATATTAAGCGCTATTGAAGGCGGTATTCTAACACTTACAATCAATAGACCCAACCAACTAAATGCTTTAAACAGCGAGGTAATTGCAACGCTTTCAAAGCACATCGAAGAAGCCCAAAGCGACGATTCAGTTAAGGTCATCATCTTAACCGGTTCAGGAGAAAAAGCATTTGTTGCTGGAGCAGACATTAAAGAATTTGCTGACTTCTCACCTCAACAGGGAAAGGATTTGGCCGCTTTAGGTCAAGCGACTTTGTTCGACAGAGTAGAAAGAAGCGCAAAGCCTGTCATTGCTTCAGTGAATGGTTTTGCTCTTGGAGGTGGACTTGAACTTGCTATGTCTGCTCACGTTAGAGTAGCTTCTACAAATGCAAAGTTGGGGCTTCCTGAAGTGGGGCTAGGCGTTATTCCTGGATATGGCGGGACCCAAAGATTAGCACAGCTTGTGGGTAAGGGCAAAGCAATGGAAATGGTACTTACGGCTGGAATGATAAGTGCCGAAGAAGCATACAGCCTGGGGCTCGTGAACTACTGCGTAGATCAAAGCAAACTACTAGAAACTTGCGGGGGAATTGCAAAGAAGATGATGCGCAACTCTCCTACTGCTTTAGCAGCAGCTATCAAATGTGTCCTTGCTGGATATACTGATTCTGTTGACGGGTATGGGGTAGAGATTGAGCAGTTTGGGCTATGCTTTAGAACAGAAGATTTCAAAGAGGGCACAACGGCATTTTTAGAAAAGAGAAAGGCAGAGTTCCCTGGGAAATAAGAGAAGATGAGCACAGAAGTACTAGAAGTATCGATTATTAATGAAAGCGGTCACGACTTACCGCAATACAGCACTGAGCAAAGCGCTGGCTTGGATCTCAGGGCATCAATCAGCGAGCCTATCACATTAGCTCCTGGGGAGCACAGACTCATCCCTACTGGTTTGAAAATCGCACTTCCAGTAGGTACTGAAGCTCAAGTTAGACCTCGATCTGGTCTTGCGTATAAACACGGAATTACAGTTCTAAACTCGCCTGGCACTATAGATGCTGACTACAGGGGCGATGTGGGAGTAATCTTGATCAATCACGGCAAGGAGCCTTTCGTTATTGATAACGGAGAGCGAATTGCACAATTAGTTTTAGCTAAATACGTTCAGCTACAATGGAAGCCCACCCCAGACCTTTCAGACACTGAAAGAGGCGGTGGAGGTTTCGGAAGCACAGGAGTAAAATGAATATAATCATCCCCATGGCAGGTCGAGGCAGTCGCCTTCGTCCTCACACATTAACAACGCCTAAACCGCTTGTTCCGGTAGCAGGTAAACCCATCGTTGAAAGACTAGTTGAAGATATCGTTAGAATGCTTCCTCAAGCAGTCGATAAAATTGCATTTGTGACAGGGAGATTTGGCGAGGAAAGTGAAAGAGATCTTCTTACCGTTGCAAAGAGGTTAGGTGCTGAGGGCAAAATCTGTTACCAAGACGAGCCGCTAGGAACAGCACACGCAATTCTTTGCGGACAGGAACTATTAGACGGTCCCGTAGTTGTTGCTTTTGCTGACACGCTATTTAGGGCTGATTTCACAATTGACCCAGATGCTGATGGCGTTCTGTTCACTCAGAAAATCGAAAATCCTTCTGCGTTTGGGGTAGTAGTTACTGATGATGAAGGCAATATTACCGACTATGTAGAAAAGCCCCAGGAGTTTGTCAGCGACCAAGCAATGATAGGTGTTTACTCATTCAAGGATGGCGCTAGGCTGAAGTCTGAATTGCAGTACTTAATTGACAACAACATCCTTCTTTCTGGTGAATACCAACTGCCTGATGCTCTTCGCAACATGACTAAGGCAGGTGTGAAATTCATCCCTGGTGAGGTAAGTGAATGGATGGACTGTGGCAACAAAGAGGTTACTGTTGAAACTAACCGCAGAGTTCTTGATATTCTGGAAGAAGAAGGCAGACTACATGAAGGTTCAGGCATTGATCCAACGGCAAAAATAGTTGATTCAGTGGTTATCCCTCCTTGCTTTATTGGGCCTGGAGTGACTATCGTTAGATCTGTCGTAGGGCCTCATGTAAGTCTAGGCGCAAACACTGCTGTGACTAACTCCACTTTGCAGGACTGCCTTATCCAAGGCGACACCATTATTGACAGAACTGTAATGGATGGTGCTATGGTGGGCGTAAAGGCTAGTGTTATTGGCACACCTCTTGATGTGAGCATAGGAGATTTCTCCTCAATAGGATAAATGACAACTCGTAAGTCACATATACTTACTTCAACTTTACTCCTTACATGTTTTATGGGGAGTAGTCTTTATGCGCAGTTTGAACCTCTTCCTGAGGAAGTCCAAAGAGCATTTTTCCAGGGGAAAAAGCACGTCCTTAAGGGCGACTTAGACGAAGCTTATGCCAGCTTTCAAAATTGCGCTGAGGCAGAACCTAAGGTGGGAGCTTTCCATTATGAAATGGGAAAGATTGAGTACGAACTAGGGAGGTTTGAGTCAGCAGTTAATCACCTTAACGAAGCTATAGATTTAGAACCACAAAACGACTGGTATCACTACTACAGAGGGGTTAGTAATGTAGCGTTAGAGCTATATGATGATGGTTGGGCTGATTTGATGACTTGGGTTATGGAAAGGCCCGGCGATATTGAATCCCTGGATCTTTGCGCAGAGTTATTTGTCAATGCTGGAGAGTATTGGCACGCATACAATGCATATTCTTTTTACGAGGATGAAATCGCAAAAGACATCGAGGTTAGAGTCAAGAGGCTCTTCTTAATTCTTGCTGTTTCTAACGATAAAAGATCGACGCTCAACTTCATTAACGACGCGATAAAGGACTTTCCAGAAGAGCCTTTATTTGTTTTTGAAAAGGGTAGTTGGTTTGCAGTCGATGGAAATTTAGCAAAGGCATTATTCATCTATGAAGGACTAGCAAAATCACACCCTGATTTTCTGGACACTTACCTTGCTTTAGCAAAATGCCATCTATCTCTGGAAGATGGTGTTGACGTATTCCCCATGCTTGTCAAGGCGTTTAAATCAGAGGATATAGACCCTGCAGAAAAACTGAATATTCTATACTACTGCGAGACTGAAAAGGAAATAGACGAGCTTCTTGATTTAGCATTGAACACCCATCCTGAGGATGTGAGACTGCACCATTTTAAAGGCATGAGAGACGTGCAACTCGCTCGCTTTGAAGATGCTATAAAGTCATATGAGACAGCACTTGAAATCAAGGTAGGGTCTTTAGAGATTCGAGATGAATACCTTTATCTGCTGTATCACTTGAAGGACTGGGAGAAGCTAGTTGAAGAAGCTGAAAAAGCCGTGGTGATGTTCCCACTAGAGCCTTTGTTTAATCAATACAAGGGTATAGGATATGAGGAGCTTGGGGATCATAAAAACGCAGTTAAAACCTTTAAGGCTGGACTTGCTGTGATATACGAGTTGCCAGAGCTTGGGAGTTCGCTCGCTTCGAGCTTAGCTATGTCTTACCGAGAGCTCGGTGAGTATGAAAAGTCGTATGATGCGTTTGAGGAGAGTTTGGCCTATGTGCCTGATCCATATGTGATGAATAACTATGCTTTCTTCCTTGCTACGGATAGAAAAATGCTGAATAGGGCGCTGGAACTGAGTACTGAAGCAAATGTTACTATCTTAAACGAACCAAACTTTCTAGATACTCAAGCCTTGATTCTCAACCTTCTCGACAGAAATGACGAAGCGCTGGAACTTATTCAAAAAGCCCAGGAACTAATTGCACAAAAGGGAATTGCTGATGCTGTTTATTTAGAGCGTGAGGGAGATATTCTTTGGGATTTAGAGAGATTTGAGGAAGCTCGTGTTAAGTGGAGTGAGGCTGTTGAGGCAGGAGGCGGAAAGAAACGTTTGAATGAAAAACTAAATCGTGAGGTTGAGTGATTTGAGGAAAATAGCGTACATATTTATGCTTGGATGCTTGGTTGTACTGAGTGGATGTAGCAACTCGAAGAGGATTGCTGAAGGGAAACCTTTGCGTCCTCGTGAACCAAATTATATCCTTAAACAGAGCTATAAAAAATCGTTAGAATGGGATTGGCTTGGTTTTAAGATGTCTGCTGATGTGAAGGCAAATGGAGCTTCAGAAGATTTTACTTTGAGCGTGAGAATGGCTCGTGACAGTGCTATTTGGGTGAGTCTTTCACCTGCTTTAGGCGTTGAAGTAGCAAGGATTTTACTTAATCCTGATTCGATTCAGTTGATTAGTAAAGTCCCCATGAACAAATTCGTTTATAGCGGGGACTATCAACAACTCCAAGATTTTCTTGAAGTGCCTTTTGACTTTTATTCCTTCCAAGATTTATTTACTGGATCCCCACTAGGTCTAGACCCATGGCACGACAGGTTTGCATCAAAAGTCGATGATGATAATTACTTAATCGTCGAAAAATTCCCTAGAAAGGTGAAGAAACTCCTTGGTGGGTTAGATGAAAAGGCATTAGCTTCAATAGGAACTGACAGCCTGAGTATTAATCTCAATGACAGACATGTTAACAGGGTTTTAGAAAGAACCCCAACAGAAGAGCTTCTCATCAAAAGGTATTGGTTTGACGGGATAGACTTCAGCCCCAATGTCGATCTGTTCAACGATTTAAAAACAGGCCTGACAATTAAAATTGAAAGGCATGGAAACGAAGGTCACGAAGAGGGATACCTTCCGTCGCAAACTATTTTGAGAGCTTTTGGCGATGGAGTTCAACTCAAAGCAATTCTTGACATTAGAAGAAGCCGAGTTAATCGAGAATACGACCTACCGTTTGACCCACCAGCAGATTATGAACGCAGAAACGGCCTATAAAAAATTTAGGCATCTGCTGATGTTTGTTATCCTGGGCGCAGGCGTCCTGGCTCCTTTCTCTCTTTCAGCCCAAACAAACAAAGAAGACCTAACAGCAAAGCGCAACCGAATAGAAGAGCAACTAGCTACTACTACTCGTTTAATTAACGATGCTAAGAAAAACAGCAAGGCCGCAAGCTCTCAGTTAGCACTTATCGACAAACAGATTGAGCTAAGAGAGGAGCTAATCAGAAACCATCAAGTCACGATAAGGTCTTTAGAAAGATCAGTTAGAGGGACTGATTCTGAAATCAGATCCCTTGAAGGACACATCGAAGCACTGAAGGAGGAATATGCAGAAATGATTCGACAAGCGTATAGACTACAGCTTGCTTCTAACCCTTTGATGTTTGTTTTTGCAGCTGAAGATTTCAGCCAAGCTTCACTTAGGTTTAAAATGCTTCAGTCTTATGCTGAAGAGCGTAAAAGGCAGGCCATAGAAATTGAGTCTGCTCAAGAAGAACTGACTACTACTAGAGAGGTTTTAACTAAGGAAAGAGAATCAGTTGAAATAGCGCTTGCTGAACAACAGAAGGAAATGGAGGCCCTAAATAGGGATAGAGACAGCAGAGCTGAACTCTTAGCAGATTTAAAAGACAGGGAAAGAGAGTTAAGGAACACTCAGAAAGCTCAAGAGAAAGAGAGAAAGAGACTCAACGAAGAAATTAAGAGGATTATGGATGCTGAGTTGGCAGCTGAAAGGGCATCGTCTACAGGAGAGTACGCATTAACTCCTGCTGGAAAGATCGTATCTGAAGCATTTGAGAAGAATAAAAAGAACCTGCCTTGGCCTGTTCACAGGGGTGTAGTAACAGGCGATTTTGGGCGTCATGCTCACCCTACAATTCCTGGGATTACTATTGAATCAAATGGGATAGATATTACAACAGATGCAGATGCGACTGTACTAGCAATTTTTGACGGAGACGTAAGTAGCGTATTTGCTCTTCCTGGAGCTGGCTCAACTGTAATCATTACCCACGGCGGATATAAAACCGTGTACAGTAACCTTCACAACGTAAGTGTTAAGAAGGGTGATGTAGTTAACCGAGGAGATGAAGTCGGCATGGTGAAGTCAATGTCTCAAGGAACGTCTCTTCACTTTGAGATTTGGAAAGTAGCTGGGAGTGAACGTTCTCCTCAGAATCCTGAGGCTTGGTTACAGGCCAAATAAAAGCGCCCCATAACCCACAACTAGTGCAATTACTATACTAATCCCAGTAATAAGTAAGGCGCCCTTTTTATTGTTTGCTAGTAGAGGAAATATGCCGTCTCCACTAGTTGCAATACCTGCTGAAATAAGTGCTGCAATGGGAAAGTCCTGAATTGAGATAAATGCTACTGCAACTGTAATCATTCCACCACATCCTGGCGTAGCACCAATTAATGCAGCAATTACCACAACTAAAAGTGCAGATGAACTCATCCACTCTTTGAATTGCTCTGGACCAACAATTACGTCGATCACAAAGTTTGCAACTACTAGCCCCACGAACACGTAGGTGATAACCATGGTAATGTCTATCACTGATTCTAGTAATACTGACTTCAAGTCGGTGTGGCTTTCAGAGTGGCAGTGACCGTCAAGTAGGAAGGTTTGGACTAGGTAATAAAGAATACTGATAACAGTTAGCGAAACGCATGCCACAACCGTCATGTCTTCGATAGACTCAATACCCCCTCCCCAAAGAGCCATAATCGATCCAGGAGCAAGAAATAGAGCAATTCCTAAGACCAGGAATAACCCAAGCTTTTCAGTTATAGATTGGAATAGCGAATGAGGTTCATCGTGAAAGTCCTGAAGCTCAGGTTTGGCCTTACTCACCTTTTGAACCACCTTAAAATTGAAAGCGTCTGTCACGCTACCCACAACTATTCCGACAGCACCTCCTATGATGTTTACAATGACAAAAGCCTTCAAGTTTGCTGCCACATCCGCCTCAGAAGACGCCCCAAGCAACACGAATGACCCCTCGCCTAGCGTCGTAATAAATGCAGCAAGCAATCCGCCAAATGATAGCTTATTATTGTTGTAAAGTGCTGAAGCAACAATCGTTCCACCACATCCAGGGATTACTCCGAGTAAAGCTCCAGTAATAGAGTGAGCCCACTTTGGTGCAGAAAGAACTTTTTCTTTGAGACTCTTATTCGACATATGAGTTAGCACATTCACTACAACTAACGATAATGCCACGTACCCGCCAATCACTCCTGAAGCCTCTAAACTTTCAAAGAGAAACGACAAAACCTCAAAATTCATTTTAAAAGTAATTGATTGTAAACGGGGTGCAAATATAGAACCGCAGCTATATCCCACACATACCTCATATAAGTGAATTAAACTAATCCAGATTAAACACCAAATGCAACCCTAATGATTGTAATTTCGTTATATTCTTAAACGATGACAAACCAAGTGAAATACGCGATTTCAACTCTAGCATTTCTGCTGCTAACTACAGGCGTGTTTGCTCAGCCAGAACCTCCCTCTAATCTACAACTTCAAGAGCTGAGAAGTTGGCTGAAGACAAATTGGCATGAAGGTCATCATGAGAGTTTGGGGTATAACGAAGCTAGAAAGCAGATGTACGGCTATATTGATAACGAAGATGGGTTGATCGAGTGTGTATATACCGGATTTACACAGCAAGGCGGCTATGTTACTTATCCAAACCCCATTAATGCTGAACATCTAGTTCCTCAGAGTTTCTTCAGCTCTGATGAGCCAATGAAGTCTGATATCTACATCCTTAAGCCATGTCACGGAAACGCAAATAGCTCGAGGAGCAACTTACCATTCGGAGAGGTCGAAGACTCTCAAGCTCAGTGGTACGGTATAATAGAAAATACCTACACGTCACAAGGAGAGATGCCGTCTAACCACGAGTTTTGGTCTGAAAAATCTGGCGGAATCTGGGAGCCACGAGAAGAACATAAAGGAAACATTGCAAGGTCAATATTCTACTTCTATACTATGTATCCCGATGAAGGAAGTGAAATCACAGACCTTTCAACTCTCGAAACACTTTATCAGTGGCATCTAGAAGACTCTGTCGATTCTGAGGAGTTGGATAGAAATGATAAAGTTGAATCTCAACAAGGAAACAGAAATCCATATGTCGATTATCCTGACTTGGTTTGGGATGCTTGGTTTCAGAAAGGAGCAATAGGCTGCCCCACTGACGTAAATAACGATGGATACACTAGCGTTGAAGATGTTCTGAGCTTGTTAAGCGAGTTTGGCTGTTCAAATAGTTGTTCGTTCGATGTAGATTCAGATGGCAACGTAGGCGTGAGTGATCTCTTGGAGATTCTCTCTGAATTTGGGAATGCCTGTTAAACTATTGACATGAAATATATTTTATTCCCCTTTTGGATTTTTTTAAGCTTGCTGTTTTGCTCAAGCGCAATAGCCCAAACCCCATGCATAGAAGGTATGGCAGGAGATTTCCCGTGCAATAACGTGGACCTACTTTCATTTATGCCTAGCGAAGAAATTGGAGGCACTGGGTCAAACGACGTTTGGGGATGGGTCGATCCCGTTTCAGGAATAGAGTATGCAATTCTCGGCAGAAAATCAGGAACATCATTTATTGATATCTCAGACCCTGTAAACCCATTTTTCGTAGGCAACCTTTCGGCTTCTGGAGCCAACTCAACATGGCGCGACATCAAGGTTGCAAACAACCACGCATACATAGTGTCTGAAGCACCTGGACACGGCATGCAAATCTTTGACCTCATGAAGCTTGGCAATGTAACAACTACTCCGGTTGAGTTTGAAGAAGACGCACACTACGACGGGTTCTCAAAAGCACACAACCTCGTAATGAACGAGCAGACAAACAGGCTCTACGCTGTTGGAACGAACACCTTCGAGGGTGGCTTACATATCATGGACGTGAGCGACCCTATTAATCCTACTATCATAGGCGAATTTTCGGAAGACGGCTACACTCACGATGCTCAAGTTGTCATATACGACGGCCCCGACACATCTTTCCAAGGCAAGGAAATTGCCTTTGCTTGCAACGAAAACACGGTGACTATCGCAGACGTAAGTGACCCTTCCGATGCTTATATGATTAGCGCTTCTAGTTACATCAATTCTCAGTACACCCACCAAGGATGGTTAACTGAAGATCAACGCTATTTCCTTGTTGGGGACGAACTAGACGAATACTACGATGGAATCAACACGACTACTTTTATTTGGAATGTACAGGACTTAAGCAACCCACAACTAATTGGAACTTTCGTGAGTGAGACTTCAGCAATTGATCACAACCTTTATGTCGTTGGGAACTTATGCTACCAAAGCAACTACAGAGCTGGGCTTAGAATAGCAGATGTATCAAACATAGCAAACGGTATCATTGAAGAAGTTGCATACTTTGACGTTTACCCACAAAACGACGACGCGCAATTTAACGGAACGTGGTCTAACTACCCGTACTTCCCTTCTGGAGTAGTAGCTGTTAGTCACATCGACGAAGGCATATTCTTCGTACAGCCGACTATTCAGAGTCCAGAGCCAGGATGCTCTGCAGATTTTAACGCAGACTTAGTAGTATCAGTAGCAGATCTTCTGATCATGATTTCTGAGTTTGGTTGTATTAGCAACTGCGAAACTGACTTAAGCAGTGACAGCTCAGTAAACGTAGACGATTTACTTGTCTTCCTTATTTTGTTTGGCTCCCCTTGCTAAATAAATGTTTTGCTGATAAGCATAATCTATAAATTCTTTTAATACTAGTGTTTCTGTTGTGAAAGGTTAACAGAAGAAATTACTTGGAATATTTCACCTAATTGGTAGGCCATTTACGCCTACACTATGTGCATGGCTTTTACACACATTGGCTATTCAATATATCTCACAATCGGTCAGTTAGTAGCCCCGCCAGGGATCGAACCTGGATCAAAAGTTTAGGAAACTCCCATTCTATCCATTGAACTACGGGGCCAAAGAGACGCCGTCGAGGATTCTCGACGGCGTTACTTGGTGCGCCTGGTAGGACTTGAACCTACGGCCAATGGATTATGAGTCCACTGCTCTAACCACTGAGCTACAAGCGCAAGGGATGCGCAAAAATA
>MDSV01199648.1_pt1 | contig 26499 bp, 24 predicted proteins | sample 810851 | NCBI WGS metagenome assembly MDSV01 (sample SAMN05326640, study PRJNA326480) | marine metagenome | isolation source: seawater | place: Atlantic Ocean: North East | collected 2012
AGTGGAGTTAACAGCTGATTGCACAGATAAATGGAAATTTAAAAAATGGAAAGGAGATTTAACGGGAATAGATAATCCAAAACAAATTACAATAGATAAACCAAAAACAGTCACAGCAGTTTTTGAAGAGATTCCTTCTTTTTATTTAGATGCAAATGGAGTGACTATAAAAGCTAGAGATTGGGTTATAGCAGGAACTACTGGAGATCTGAACGGCGTTACCTATACGGCTGTAGATATTGAAACACTGAGATCAATATTCAGCTCATATGCTAGTAATTGGAGTAAAGATGATGCTGCAAGAAAAGCAGCAGAAGAAAAGGCAAGCAAATCTGTTACAACACTTATAACTGATATGTCAGATCTATTTTCAAATGCTCCAACAGATAATTCAGAAGCAAGGTTTTATGAGGCTTTTAACGCATTTAATCCAGATATATCATCTTGGGATGTGAGTAATGTTACCAATATGTCTAATATGTTTAAGCGTGATTCAGCTAATGATTATGTAATTTGGCCCGATATTATTCACTCAGGGGATTTTAATCAAGATATCAGCAAATGGGATGTAAGTAATGTAACAAATATGTCTGGAATGTTTTTTGGTTTGTCAAATTTTAATCAAGATATAGGTAAATGGGATGTAAGTAAGGTTACGGATATGAGTGGAATGTTTGCTGGAAATTCTAAATTCAGCCAAGATATAAGTAAATGGGATGTAAGTAATGTAACTAATATGTCTGAAATGTTTCTCTCCATTTGGTTATTTAATCTAGATATCAGTAATTGGGATGTGAGTAATGTGACTAATATGCAAGGTATGTTTGCTGATACTAATGTAGAAAATATTGGGAGTTGGAATGTAGGTAACGTAACTGATATGAGTAAAATGTTTTATGCATCTTGGGTTTATGGAACCCAACCAAACCTGGATGTAAGTAAATGGGATGTAAGTAAGGTTACTGATATGAGTGGAATGTTTTGGGGAACAAGACAATTTAATAGTGATATTTCATCTTGGAATGTTAGTAATGTAACTGACATGAATCGTATGTTCTATAGAGCATTCAAATTCAATCAAGATATTGGAAATTGGAATGTAAGTAATGTAACTAACATGTCTTATATGTTTGGTCGTGCTACTGACCTTTCTGATAAAAAGTATGGAAGAGTAATGTCATTCAACCAAGATATTGGAAAGTGGGATGTAAGTAAGGTTACTGACATGAGCTATATGTTTTTTTACAATGACGTATTAAATCAAGATTTAACAAAATGGTGTGTTACCAATATTACTTCAGAACCATCATATTTTAGTTATTCATCTGCTTTAACAGCAGCCAATAAACCCGTTTGGGGAACTTGTCCTTCAAATTAGGATTTCTTTTATTTCCCTATTAAAATTATTTTTTCTTGTCTTCCATTTACGTATCTAAACCCGCTTTTTTCAAAAATACCAGCTTCCTCTAACATTATTCTAATGTCCTTTCCCCACTCTTTTAAATAAGTTTTATTATTTAATTCAATAGCATATACAGTATCAAAATTCATTTTTACATCTCCTTTAAAAGGTACTCCGCCTTGTGAATCCCACATTCCAAGTGTAGTACCGGCAGAATGACCAAATGTTCCTAAGGGATGAGTATATATCTGAGGATTTAAACCCTCTTTTTTAGCCAAGCTCAAAGAAGATTTTAGAATTTGATTTCCAGTTTTGTTTAATGCAAACTGGTCCGTAAAAATATCTTGAACTCTATTAGCATCCTTTAGTGCATCTGATAAAAATTTAGGAGCATTTTTTTCGTTGGGTTTTAAAACATATGCAATTTGTTGACAATCCGTGTTTAAGGTTAAATAGCTTATGCCAAAATCACAGTGTACTAAATCTCCGGGCTGTATAATGTCATATTTTGATTTTCCATCAAATGCATAAAGATCACTTGCTTCATTTCGTTGTACATCTATTGTTGGGTGAAACCAAGTTTTAAGTTTTAGGCTAAGCACTTTTTCTCGCATCCACCAAATAACATCATCAGTTGTAGTTTCACCTGGTATTATTACGCTTGTTGAAAAAGCTTCCCTAATTATATTGTGTGTAATGCTGACTAGTTGATTATAAATTTTTTTTTCTTTTTTTGTTCTAGTTTCAATCCATCGGATTCCTAATTTTTCAGCAGAAACAATTTTTTCCTGCATTTTTTTTGGAGCATTATTGTAAAATAAATCAAAATCAGTTTTTGATATACCATCAATTAGAGCAAAATTTTCTGAAAAGTTTAATCCAATTTTATTTGGTCCTTTTTCAGAAATGTAATTATATAATGCCTCAAATTGATTTGGAATTTTTTCTTTGTCCCATATTGAGGGGATATTTTCTCCAAAATTATATCTTGAAATTGCAGCTGCCTCCACTTTATCACTAATTGAATTATGATAAAAAACCAAGATGGTCCTTCTTCTAGCATTTAGCCAAGTAGGAGGCAAAAATGTTTTAATTATAGGATCTTCATTATATTCTCTAGTAATAATTATCCACATATCAATTCCAGTTTCTTTCATTAGGCTGGGAAGCAAATTTTCAATTCTGTCTTTTTGAATTTCTTTAATAATAGTGGCCCTATTTTTTAAATCTAAAATATTTTGTGAAAAAGAAAATTGAAAAAATAATAAAAGGAATAAAGTGATTCTAAGCATAATTAAATTTTACTATTTTTTTTCTTTTTTCTATATACAAATAATAATAATATGCAGATTACATTAATTATTAGAATATAAGGGTTAGACCAAGGGATGCCATCGAATCTAAAATCAGAAACTGGCCATAAAATAGGAGTTGGAAAAAACTCAATGCTATATGTAAAAAAATCTATTATAATGTGACAAGGCCAAGCTAACATTGGAAAAGCAAAATCTTTATTTATTTTATATGCTATACCAATAAAAATAAAAGCTATAACAATACTATGAGAAAAATCATACAAATCATATACCCAATATGGAAGGGCATCAACTGAAGGTTTTCCAAACCTAAGTTTATCACTGTTAAATAATAGATTATATAGAAAATATAAACCGAAGGAAAATAAATCTGGCAATGCTCCAAAAAGTAAAGAGAACCATCTATATTTTCTGTATCCAAAAAACCCTTTTCCATAAAGAGCATGACTTAAAGTATCCATACAATTTTTTAGAATTTAAAAATACTGTAATTAAATCAATCTAAAGAGATATTTAATTTATTATTATATTGTTGATTATTAATATTAAACTATTTAAAAATGAAAAAAATTTTATTAATTGCTTTAGTATGTATTTTTATTTCTTGTTCTCAGGGAAATCACCCAGACTATGCTGCTAATGTTGAAACTGTTAAAACACAACTTGCGCTTCAAGGATCAGAAGCTGATCTTCAAGCTCAACTTGATCTTGCACATGATGATATACAATGGCAACCAGCTTTTTATGGATCATCTCCAATAGGTAAGGAAGAGTATGGAACATACTTAAAAGGATGGCAAGATGCAATGGAAGATGTTGTTTATACGCCAACAAATTTTTTACCAGGAGTTTCACCTGAAACTGGCTTGCCTGATGGAAGTGTTAGATCTTATGGAAAGTGGACTGGAGTTAACTCTGCTACTGGGAAAAGTTGGGAATTGCCATCAACATACCACACTTGGGATTTTAAGGATGGGCTTATCATTTCAGGTGGAGATTATTTTGATGCGGGAGGTTTTTTAGCCTCTCTCCAAGAAGATTCTGAAGACACAGAAGAATAAAATCTTAAATAAATTATTCAAATAAAAAAACCTTCAATTTCTTGAAGGTTTTTTTTTAATAAATTTTAAAACAATTTTATTTTCTTGAATTTAATTTTGCCAGTAGTCTTAATATTTCAAGATATAACCAAACCAAAGTAACTAAAAGACCAAATGCACCATACCATTCCATATATTTCGGTGCTCCTTTTTCAGCACCCTCTTCAATAAAATCAAAATCTAGCACTAAATTTAGTGATGCTATTACTACGATAAACAGGCTAACTCCAATACTAAATAATGATGCATTAGTTGGATCTAAAACAGAGAATCCTGCACCAAAAAAACTAGCAATAAAAGAAATTATATAAACTAGAAAAATGCCAGCTGTAGCGGCAAAGACTCCCAACTTAAAATTTTCAGTGGCTTTAATTATTCCTGATCGGTATGCAAATAGTAATGAAATTAAAATGGATATTGTTAGCATAATTGCATTAAAAACTATACCCTCATAAATTTGTCCATACATAAAGGAGATGCCTCCTAATAATAATCCCTCTAGCATTGCATAAAGAGGCACTGTAATTGGAGACCAGTGTCTTTTAAAAATTGTAATTAATGCTACAATAAAACCACCTATTCCTCCAACAGCCATATAAATTATTGAATTTTCAAAATATGAAAAATAGCCAGCGCATAACATTAAAAGTAAGGAAATGGCAGTTTTGTCAACTGTTCCTTTTATGGTCATGAAGTTATCCTTTATTAAAGGGCCAGTTGAACTTCTATTAATGCCTTCAGTATCTTTAAATGTATTTGAACTCAATGCTGGATTTCCAGATCTAAGTGAAAGATGAGAACGTGCCATAATTTTTTTTGACAAATTTATATAAAAATTATGACTCATAATTTTAATATATTGTATTAAAAAAATAACATGAAAAAAATAATTTTAAGTTTAGGAATTTTATTAATTTTTAGTTGCAGTAGTTCTAATGAAATCACAGAGCAAGATGTAAAAGATACTATTTTCGGAATGTTTGATTCTTTTTCTGTAGAAAGCGATGACAAGAATAATTTTTATAATTATGTCACAGATGATTATATATTATATGAAATAGGAAAAAAAATGGATGCTACAGAATTTTTAGAATTTGCTAGTACATTTAACACAATAGAAGATGATTGGGAGATAACAGATTGGAATATTTCTATTGATAAACAGTCTGCACATGCATATTTTAAAAATAATGGAAGGTTTGTTACTTTAAATGAGGGCAAGAAAACCCTTCTAAATTATCAATGGATTGAAAGTGCTTATTTAGTAAAAGCTGACGATAAACTAAAAATAAAATTTTATTTTTCAGATACAGTTTCACAATCATCACAAGAAATAGAATAATATGAGTTTTAAAGCAATTAATTTTAAAAAGAAGTATAGTTTATTCAATGACTATTGGTCTCCAAAAGTTATTGCTGAAATGAACGATTACCAATTTAAACTTGCTAAAATAAAGGGAGATTTTCAGTGGCATTGTCATAATGAAACTGATGAGACATTTGTCGTGATAGAGGGGAATTTGAAAATAAAATTTAGGGATGGTCATGTTGATTTAAAAGAAGGAGAAATGTATGTTGTGCCTAAAGGTTTAGAACATAAACCATGTGCTGAAAATGAAGCAAAAATTTTATTAATTGAACCTAGAGGCGTAGTCAATACTGGTGACTTAGAAGAAAGTGAATTAACTTCTGAAAATGATGTTTGGATTTAGTCTATTTGTTGCTAGCAATTAGTTTTTTAGTTAAATAGTTAAATCTTATATAAAGCATAATTGATGCAAAGGCTAAACCTACAAGTAATCCAATCCAAATGCCTGTACTTTTTAGTGGTGTATAAAGGCCCAGATAATAACATATTGGGAATCCAATTAACCAATATGCAATAAAAGTAATAATCGTTGGAATTTTAACATCCTGCATTCCTCTTAATGCGCCCAATATAACTACCTGTAATCCATCAAAAATTTGAAAAAGAGCAACAATTATTAATAGTTCAGAAGCAATCATTATGACCTCTTTATTTTCCATTAGTTTTGCTATATTATCAGTATCCAGGTACAATGTAGGTAACCAATCTCTTAAGGTAAAAAACATAAATGCAAAAACTATTTCAATTAATATTACTAATAAAAAAATAGAAAATGCAATTCTTCTTAATGAAACAAAATCAGCTAATCCTTTTTGATTTCCAACTCTTATCATTGCTGCTACATTTAATCCCACGCCAATCATAAATGTCATTGCTGACAAATTAAAAGCTATTTGATTTGCAGCTTGAAAATTTTTTCCCAATACTCCACTAAGCCAAATGGCACTAGTAAAAATTCCAACTTCAAAAAGCATTTGTAATGCTGAGGGGAACCCAAGATTAATTATTTTTTTAAAAATAGAAACATCAATTATTTTAAAATTTAAATTAAAAATATATTGTTTAAATTTTTCCTTATTTATAAAAATAATCCATAAGAAAATTGCCATAAAAATTCTTGAAACTAAAGTTCCAATTGCCGCTCCTGTAATTCCTAATTTAGGAAATCCATAGTGCCCAAATATTAATAGATAGTTAAGTACAATATTTATAATGTTAGCCAAAACCGTGGCATACATAGGATATTTTGTATTGGACAATCCATCAGAAAATCTTTTTAGCGCTTCAAAAACAATCAGAGGGATTATAGAAAGTGCAATAAAATCTAGATATGGGATTGCTAATTTAACTACTTCTAGTGGTTGATTCATTTCAAACATTACAGGCTTAACTAGCATTAATAATAAGTAGAGAGAAATTCCCATTATAGAGCATAATATTAAACCATGTTTAAGCGCATCTTTAACACCCATTATATTTTTAGAAGAGTCTGCTTCGGCAACAATTGGAGTAATAGCTGTTGCAAACCCAATTGCTAAAGACATAACAATAAAGAAAAAGCTATTTCCTAAAGAAACTGCTGCTAATTCTGCTGCCCCCAGTTGACCTACCATCACATTATCAGCAAAAGCAACAGTCATATGCCCTACCATACCTAACATAACAGGGTATGCAAGTTTTAAATTGTAGCGAAATTCTTTTGTATAATTATATAACAACTAAAAAAATATTATTTATGACTATCATAAAGATAAAGAGGAAGTGCTAATGAAAATCCTACTAAAAAAAGAGCAATTAAATATTTAGTGGGATTTAATTTTTTAGTTCTAAATTGATAAATAATAAAAATTAAAAAAGTAGAGGCTGCTACAGTTAAATCCATTGATATCATTGATACAGGATGTGATGAAAATATTTCAGGCCAAAATCCATCCATAGACCATTGATTTAAAGAGAGAAATTTTATTAAATGGTAGTAAGGGAAAACAATCCCTAATAAACACATAAGTAAGTATATTTTTTTCATAATATTTTATTTTTTTTCTTTTTTAAAATCCCATTGATCTGATTTTTAATTTTTTTAATTCGCATTTTTCTAAATTCAACTTTTTCTAAATTTCCACTGATTTCTGTTCTTGAAATTTTCTTCTTTAATTGATTGATTTTTCGTCCAAGTTTTGGAATGTCATCTTTGGATAATCTATTCATAATTTTAAATTAAATGAGTTTTTTAAAGTTAATGAAACAATCTCATTCAAGTCCAGAATTTGTATATTTAATAAAACAGTATTTTAATATGTCCTCTAAGAAATTTTCATATGGAAGAGATAGACTTACGCCTAAATTGGCTCAGATGATTTTAGAAGATAATTTGATTTGTGAAATTAGAGATGAAGAAATAAAGAAAATTAAAAAATCTAGACAAAACATATTAAATGTTTTAAAGTCATCGTCTAAAGTATACGGAGTTAATACAGGTATAGGGGTATTATGTAATACTATAATTTCTAATAAAGATTCAAAATTATTACAAGAAAATCTATTAAAAAGTCATGCGGTTGGAGTTGGTGATAGTGCTCCTATAGTAATTTCTAAGCTTATGATGATTTTAAAAGTACATTCTTTTTGTATGGGATTTTCTGGAATAAGTATTGAGGTAATTAAAAGAATTTGTTGGCACATAGAAAAAAATATTATTCCAATTATACCATCACAGGGATCTGTGGGTGCTTCAGGAGATTTAGCACCTTTAGCCCATCTATTCCTACCCTTAATTGGATTGGGGGAAGTTATGTATAAGGGAAAAAGGTTAAATAGCAAAGAAGTTTTAAAAAAAGAAAAAACCCCCCCCTTAGTTCTAAAAGAAAAAGAAGGCTTGGCATTGATTAATGGAACTCAGTTTATTTCAGCATATGCTTGTTATGCATTAGAAAAATTTAAAACCTGTTTAATTAATGCTGATATTATTTCAGCATTTAGCTTGGAATGTGTTCAAGGTTCTATAAAACCATTTAGTAAAAAAATTCAAAAACTAAGGCCATTTAAAGGTTCTTTAATGGTAACTAAAATTATAAGAGATTTATTGAAAGGCTCAAAAATTTTAGAATCACATAAAGATTGTGATAGAGTTCAAGACCCTTATTCAATTAGATGTATTCCGCAGGTTCATGGAGCAAGTTGGGATGCATACTTTCACCTAAATGAAATTTTAGAAATTGAACTGAACTCAGTCACTGATAATCCGATAGTAATTGATAAGAATGAAATTATTAGTGGAGGAAATTTTCATGGTCAACCATTAGCTATTCCAATTGACTATGCTGTTATAGCTGCCTCAGAAATTGGAAATATTTCTGATAGACGCGTGTATTTAATGTTAAAAGGAAATGAGATTGTTCCAAAATTTTTAATTAAGAATAGTGGAGTAAATTCTGGATTTATGATTTTGCAATATACCACTGCAGCTTTATCTAGTGAAAACAAGAACTTGTGTTTTCCTGCGAGTGCAGATTCTATAACAACTTCATTGGGGCAAGAGGATCATGTTAGTATGGGCTCGATAGGTGCCGTTAAATTTTTAAGAGTAATTGAAAATCTAGAAAAAATTTTAGCTATTGAATTACTTTGCTCTATTCAGGGTTTAGATTTTTATAGCCCTTTAAAATCAGGAATTAAGGCAAATAAGTGTTACAATTATATTCGATCCAAAATTAAACATTGTAAAAAGGACAGAATATTTACGAATGATATTCAAAATGCAATAGAGATTATTAAGTCAAAAAAATTAATTGAATTAACCGCTTAAGATTTATGGATTACTCATCTTTTTTAAAAAAATATGCAAATCATCCAAATTATTTTTCTCCAACTGGAAATAAACTAAATGCTAAAAGTTGGCAAACAGAGGCTCCTTTGAGAATGCTTTTAAATAATCTAAATGCTGAAGTTGCTGAAGACCCAAATAATCTTATAGTTTATGGTGGCTCGGGTCAAGCTGCCAGGAATGTCGAGTCTTTAGAAAAAATAATTAAGTTGCTTTTGGATTTAGAAAATGATGAAAGTTTACTTATACAATCAGGTAAGCCTGTTGGGAAAGTAAGAACTCATAGTGAAGCTCCAAGGGTTTTAATAGCAAATTCAAATTTAGTTCCTGCATGGGCTAATTGGGAAGAGTTTGACAAATTAAAAAAGAATGGATTAATAATGTATGGTCAAATGACAGCAGGAAGTTGGATATATATTGGAACTCAGGGGATATTACAAGGAACATATGAAACATTTGTTTCATGTGCTAACCAACATTTTAATGGCTCTTTAAGAAATAAATTATTAGTTTCTGGAGGATTAGGAGGAATGGGTGGTGCTCAACCACTTGCTGCTACAATGGCTGGCGCAACATTTTTGGGGGCAGATATTGATCCCAAAAGAATTGAAAAGAGATTAGCTACAAAGTATATTGATAAAATGACATATTCATATAAAGAAGCACGTGATATAGTTATGGAAGCTAAATTAAAAGGTAAAAATATTTCAGTAGGTTTAGTAAGTGATGTCGGAGATATGCTTGAGAAACTTTTAAATGATAATATTATTCCAGATATTTTGACTGATCAAACATCCGCTCATGATCCAATTAATGGCTATGTCCCAAATGGCATTAAATTAGAAGATGCAATTAATCTGAGAATTGACAACCCTTCAGAATACAAAGATCTGTCACTAAAAAGCATGGGAAGACATGTTAAGTTTATGCTTAAAATGAAATCGATGGGTGCAATTACTTTTGATTATGGAAATAATTTAAGGGAATTTGCAAAACAAGGTGGAGTTAAAAATGCTTTTGATTTTAATGGCTTTGTTCCTGATTATATTAGACCATTATTTTGTGAAGGAAAAGGTCCATTTAGGTGGGCAGCGCTTTCTGGAAATCCTGAAGATATTTACATTACTGATAAAGCTTTAATTGATGCATTTCCAAAAAATAAAAATATGATAAACTGGCTTGAAGAAGCTAGAAAAAAAGTAAAATTCCAAGGATTGCCTTGTAGAATATGCTGGTTAGGCATGGGTGAAAGAGAAAAAGCCGGATTAATTTTCAATAATTTAGTAAAACAAGGAAAAATATCAGCTCCAATTGTAATTGGAAGAGATCACCTGGATTGTGGATCAGTTGCTTCCCCAAATCGGGAAACAGAAGGAATGCTTGATGGATCAGATGCTGTTTCAGACTGGCCATTATTAAATTTAATGTCCAATACAGCTGGAGGAGCAACTTGGGTTTCATTTCATCATGGAGGTGGAGTAGGAATGGGTTATTCCCAGCATGCTGGGATGGTAATTTTAGCAGATGGAAGTGATCGTGCAGAGTCTTGTATAAAAAGAGTTTTACATAATGATCCAGCACTTGGAATAATAAGGCATAGTGATGCAGGTTACATTGATGCAAATGATAATTTAAACAAGTTTAACTTAGAAATATAAAATTGAAAACTCTTTTTGGTCCTTTTACGCAAATAATTACCATGTCAAACCTTCCAATGAATGGGCCGATTTCAGATAAAGATTTAGAAATAATCTATGATGGTGGTATTATTGTTGAAAATGAATTAATTATTGAAATTGGAAAATTTTCTGTTTTAAAAGATCAGAGTGATGAGGTTTTTGAAATAACTTCTCCACACGTTTTAATGCCAGGATTTATTGATTGTCATACTCATGTTTGTTTTGCTGGCTCTAGAGCAAATGACCATTCAAAAAAAAATCAGGGAATAACATATCAGCAAATTCTATTGGAAGGAGGAGGTATTTACGATACTATGGAAAAAACAGCATTATCTAGCTATGATAAATTAAAAAAATTAACGGAGAATAGGTTAAATAGACATTTCTATGAAGGTATTTTGACATGTGAAGTAAAAAGTGGATACGGAAAAGATTTTGAAAATGAAATAAGAATGTTACAAATTATAAATGCTATTAATTATAGCAACCCATATGATTTAGTAAGTACTTGTCTGGCTGCGCATGTTCCACCTCAAAATCAAATGATTTCAAATGATCAGTATTTACAAGCTATAATAAATGATCTATTACCATTAATTAAAAAAGATAATTTATCTAAAAGAATAGATATTTTTATTGAAAAAGAAGCATTCAATCCAAAAGAAGCTAAGACATTTTTAAGACTAGCAAAAGAACAAGGATTTGATACTACAGTTCATGGAAATCAATTTACTAATGGTGGAGTTAATGTTGCGGTTGACAGTAACTCTATTTCTATTGATCATTTAGAAACAATAAATGATGCAGAAATAAAATATCTTTCAAAATCTAAAACTTCAGCAGTTGTTTTACCTGGATGTAGTATTGGTATTGGATTACCCTTTGCGCCTGCAAGAAAAATTTTAGATCATGGTTGTAGTTTAGCAATAGCTACAGACTGGAATCCTGGATCAGCTCCAATGGGGGATCTATTAATTCAGGCATCTATTTTAGCTACAAATCAAAAACTTTCAAATGCAGAAGTATTTTCTGCTATATCTTTTAGAGCGGCTAACGCATTGGGTCTTACAGATAGAGGGGTAATTCAAAAAAATAAAATTGCTGATTTTATAGGATTTGATGTTTCTAATTATAAAGAGATATTATATAATCAAGGCAAGATTAAACCGTCTTTTATATGTAAAAGAGGTAAGGTTTATAATAATTAATTATTGAATTTATGAATCAAATAGTTGAATGTGTACCAAATTTTTCAGAGGGTAATGACAAAGAAATAATAAATTCTATTTCAAATGCAATCAAAAATACTAAAGGGGTCAATTTATTAAATGTTGACCCAGGTAAAGCTACAAATAGAACAGTAATGACATTTGTAGGCGATCCAGATTCTGTGATTAATGCAGCTTTTAATGCAATTAAAGTTGCTTCACAAAAAATAGACATGTCGAAACACAAGGGTGAACATCCTAGATTTGGAGCTACTGACGTTTGCCCTCTTGTACCTGTTTCAAATATTTCTTTAGATGAACTAATCCCATATGCAATTAAATTGGCAAAAAAAGTAGCAAATGATCTTAAAACACCTGTTTACTTATACGAACATGCAGCTAAAAGTAAAACAAGAAAAAATTTAGCAAATATTAGGTCTGGAGAATATGAAGGCTTAAAAGAAAAGCTATTAAAGAAAGAATGGTTTCCAGACTACGGAACCAAAGAGTTCAATCAAAAATCAGGAGCGATTGCTATTGGAGTCAGAGATTTTTTAATTGCATACAATGTGAACTTAAATACAAAATCTACAAGATTAGCAAATGCAATAGCTTTTGATGTTCGAGAAAAGGGAAGAATAAAAAGAAAAGGGCATCCAGTAATCGGAAAAATAATAAAAGATAATAAAGGAAATCCTAAAACAATTCCTGGGTCTCTAAAACATGTTAAGGCAATAGGATGGTATATAGAGGAATTTGGAATTTCTCAAATTTCAATGAATCTTACCAATATAACAGTAACTCCAATTCATGTAGTGTTTGATGAAATAATTAATAAAGCAAATAATCGAGGAGTTAGAGTTACAGGATCTGAAATAGTAGGGCTTATTCCGTTAAAATCAATGCTTGATGCTGGAAAGTATTTTTTGAAAAAACAAAACAGATCCATTGGAATCCCTGAATCTGATATTATTGATATAGCTATAGAATCTTTAGGACTTAATCAGGTGAAGAAATTTATTCCTGAAAAAAATATAATTGAATATTTTTTGAAAAGTATAAAAAATGATACTAAAAGCATTTTAAATCTAACAGCTAATGAATTTTCAGATGAAGTTTCCAGAGAGTCTCCAGCACCAGGTGGAGGTTCTGTCTCTGCCTATGTTGGTTCTTTAGGTGTTTCTTTGGGATTAATGGTTTCAAACTTGTCAGCTAATAAAAGAGGGTGGGAAGATCAAGTTGATAAATTTAGTGACATTGCTAATAAAATCAATATTATTAGAAAAGAGCTATTGTTTTTAGTTGATGAAGATACTAATGCCTTTAATAAAATAATGTTGGCTTTTAAACTGCCTAATAATACAATTAAAGAAAAAAAAGATAGATTAAATGCAATAAATGAAGCAACAATTTATGCTGCTCAAGTTCCTTTGAGAGTAATGAAAAAATCATTTGAGAGTTATCCGTTGATTTTCAAATTAGCTAAAGAAGGTAATCAAAACTCAATTTCTGATACCGGGGTTGCTTCTTTATGTGTATACAATGCAATATATGGGGCTTTTTTAAATGTAAAAATTAATTTAAAGCATCTTAGTAACGATAGAGGAATTTTGAATGAGGCTAAACAGATCTTAGAAGAATCTTTAAATGAAAAAGAAAAGATTTTAAATCATATTGAAAATATAATTTAAATTATTTATAGCTTTTCAAATAATCCTTCCTTTGAATTTTTTATTATCTCATTTGATTTAAAATATTGTCCTTGCATTGTTATATAAACGCCAGATTTTAGTGTTTGAACATATGATAATGCACAACCTAAATTAAAAAATCCATCTGAGGAACTCCCAAATTCATAAGGGATCATAGCTCCAGTTAAGACAATAGTTTTATTATGGATTTTGGCTTTAGAAAGTGCTTTAGCTGTTGAAACCATTCTATCAGTTCCATGGGTAATTACGATTTTATTTAAATTACTGTCTTGACATTTAGAAATAATATTTTTTATATGCGATGAATTCATTTCTAGGCTATCAATCATCATAAGGGTTTCAATTGAAATTTTTAAACGACACCTACTTCTCTTTAACATTTCAGGAAGGTGAGTTTTTTCAAAAAATAATTCCCCATTCTTATAATTATAGCTTTTATCAAAAGTTCCGCCTGTTATAAATATTTGGATCATATTTTATTTAATATTAAAACATCTTGCCTAAATAAAGATAAATGGGAAAATGATCACTATATCCATTTAAAAACTTTCCACCCGCAAAGCTTTTGTATGGGTACCCTTCATATCTTCCTTCTGGATTAATCAAATATTTTTTATTAAATACTCCGGCTTTTAAAAAAAATAATCCATTTTTATCTTTGACTAAATTCTCAGAGAGCATAAACTGATCAATCATATCCCACTTCCCCCTGTATTTGTATGAACCATATCCCTTTTTGAATAATTCTTCCATAGGATTATAGAGTTGTCCACTTTTAATTTCAGTTTTTTTAAAAACTGTATTTAAAATAGGCTTTATGCTTTTATCATCTGGGTTATCATTAAAATCTCCCATACTTATTATTTTAGCTTTTGGATTAGAAATTAGAATAGAATCAATAATTTTTTTATTAAGTTTTCCCGCTAAAATTCTATTAGGCTCACTTTTCATTAGCCCCCCCGATCTGCTTGGCCAGTGATTAATTATAAAATGTATTAGTTCATTGTCTAAATATCCTGAAACTAGTAAATGGTCTCTAGTGTAATCAATACCTCCATCAGATTTTTTTAAAAATAATGGAAATGCTTTTGCTATTGTAGGTCTAAATCTATTTGTTTTAAAAAGCATAGCAACATCAACTCCTCTTTCATCAGGAGAATCAAAATGAACTATTCCATAATTTTCATTTATTAATGATTTGGTTTTAATAAGATCAATTAAAACTCTTTTATTTTCAATTTCACATAATCCAATTATTGATGGGCTAGATTTTGTTAGTTCTGAACCAATATCAGCTATTACCTTAGCTATATTTTCTATTTTTTTATTGTAAATTATACTAGTCCACCTATCTTTACCCTTCGGAGTTCTGTCATCATCCCAAGTTTTAGGATCGTTTATTGTATCAAATAAATTTTCAACATTATAAAATGCAATAGTATTAATTAGATAATTTTTTTTAGAATCAGTTTGGCTATGTAAAATATTTAAACTGAATAATAAATAAGCTAAAAAAAGTAAGTTTTTCATTTGATTAAAATAATTAACTATTCAAAAGTTTAGTTTGATATTAATGGTATATCATTTTAAACTGAATTATAAATTTACAAATATGAAATTATAGTTGATTTAAATAATAATTTAAAACTCTAATATTAATGAATATTAAATCAAAAAAACATTCTTTAAAGTAGGTTTTTTAAGTATAATCTTTATCTTAGTTTTTTAAATCAAAATATAAAATGAAAAAATTTATACTGACAACATTATTTTCTTTATCATTAACAATTTCGTTTTCACAGTTAATTTCTCATACATCTGTTAGAGTTGATGATGAAGATAGAAATGGATATTTAGAATTAGAAGAATTCTGGTCAAATATCCATGAGCAAGCTATCAAAGATGGACATGCTATGGCATGGATGGTCTGGGAATTTGTATACGAAGATGAAAAAGATGGAGAGGGGAAACCAGATTTTTTAATTATGAACTTTTTTAAAGATTCATTACAAAAAGCAAAGGTCAATAATCTTAATTGGAAGGATTATGCTAAAAAAGTTTATAAAGGAAAACTGTCAAAATCTAAATTTGAAAAAAAATGGAATTTGCCTGTTGGTAAAAGGAATTACTATGAGCTAGAAAGATTAGATAATACCTATTGGATTGGAGGTGACCTTGAAAAAGGAATGCAAATTACCCTAAACGCATTCCAAGCTTTAAATGAAGATTATGAGGATTATGAAATGAAATTTTTTAAAAAATGGCATGAAAAAGCAATTTTAAACGGTTCTAGAAAATGGTGGGAGTTTAATAAAATATTATCAACTAATGTAACAACAACTTCATCTGTGGAGGGCACTCCAACTCATTCAACTATTGACATGTTTGGAAGAGCATTATCTGAAGATGAACAGCAAGAATTTTGGGGTAATACAACTTTTGAAGATAGAATGATGTGGAAAAATGGTGTTGCCTCTAGAAAACAGCTAGGTCAATATAGGCTTAAGCTATTAATGTTTAGATAATATACTATTTATATTAAAGCAAATAAAAAACCCTCCAATTGGAGGGTTTTTTTGATTAGTTAATAATCCCAAAGATTATTTTCCTTTCACAAAAGGAAGTCCAGTTTTTGGACTTTCAACTACTGTTTTTCCAGCAGGAAGATCACAAGCCTCAGCTCTTTGATCTTTTGCAAAATAATAGATAGTTTGATTTCTTCCACCTTTCAACTGTACATCTTTAGAATGCAGAAAATAAGATTTTCCTTTACTGTTTGTGTGTTTGTATCCCATTGTTATTTAATTTAAGTTAAACATTATTTTACTCTAAGCTATAAAAAAAATATCTTATCTGGATTTTTTTTTTCTTCTCTGGAAAAAATATTTGTTAATTACTTTTTTTCCCAATACAATAAAAAGTTTACTTTTTTTAATCTGTAAACCAGATAAGTTCATTGACATTAAAACATTAAAATTCACTTTAAAAGTGTAAAATATTGATAATCAAATACTTATAATGGATAGTTTCTAAAAATTATATGGCCAGATTTATTTTAATATGTGCTGTATTTTATAGAGAAGAATCAGGTTTGGATTTTTATATTTTTTTTTTTTAACTGTTGACAAGTATTATTTACCTTCTTAATAAAAACAAACTTTTTTGACCTTTTATAATCATTGTTTTTATAATTTTATCACTGTTTGTTAAATGAAATTTATTATTAAAAAGTGAAAAATTTTTTATTTTTTATTCTAATTATTTTTTTTCAAATTAATTATTCTCAAGATTTTTCCGATTCATCTTTAAAAAAATCAGCTAAAATAATTATTGACCAATCTAAAACTTGTGTGTTTAGTTCAATCGATAAAAATGGAGGATTATCTTCTCGAATTATGGATCCATTTATTCCCAACAATGATTTTATTGTATACTTAGTAACTAATCCAAATAGCAGAAAAGTCGAGGAAATTAAAGTTAATCCAAAAGTTGCATTAACTTTTCAAAACTCTGAAGGGTATGTTGCTATTAAGGGATTATCTTTCTTAATTCTAGATTTAGATACAAAAAAAAAATTTTGGAAAAAAGAATGGAGTCCACATTATAAGAATATTGATAAAAATGCAATCCTTATTAAGGTAATCCCATTAAGCATGGAAGTTGTAAATTCTAGTGAAGGAATAGTAGGAAATAAGGAGAACTGGAGTCCTGCTAAAATTATTTTTTAAAATTTAGATTTTTATCAAAACTTTCTTTTATAATTTTAGCCCATAATTTGTATCCCTTATTGTTTAGATGAAGTTTGTCTTTAACAAAAAAATTATCATCAGGCATACCATTTGATTTTATATAAAAAGATCGTGTATTTATATAAAATATATTTTTATTTAAAGAGGAAAAATCTTTAATCAAATCATTTGCTTTAGATATTTTATCCCAAACTTTCCATCTTTTTGAAGTTGGAGTTGTTTCAATAAAAAATATGGGTTTATTTTTATGACTTTTTCTAATTTTTTTAACGATAAACTTTACTAAATTAAGCACTTCTTTTGGAGATAAATCATTTTTTTCCCCTTTTATATCATTGGCAACAAAAATACAAATAGCTTTTACTTTGTGGGGAGATACAAGTCTTTCTGTAAAATGAATTAAATCTGAATAACGTGCACCTCCATACGCTCTTTTTATGGGTTCATATGGTGCTAAATCTTGTTTTATTGAATTCCAACGCCTTATACTTGAACTTCCAATAAATAAAATTTTATTATAATTTTCATTTTTATCTAATGATTCGAGCTTCTTTATATCTTTTTCCCATTTTAGTGATGTTTCTTCATATTTTTTCAATGGTGAGCATGAAAATATTATAAACACAAAAAGAAATATTTTTTTCATCAAATTTCAAGTTTAAGAATTGTATCAATTTCATCTAATTCTTCTTTACTAATATTTATAATTAATCCAGATTTTGTTTTCTCATATTGAACTTTCTTTTTTGAATTAAAGTATGTTAACTTTTTTATTTTAGGATTGAAACCTTCAATGAAATATGTAGATTTATTATCTAGTAAATGTATATAAATGATATTATCTTTTTTTGTAGATGCAATTTCATCAGATGGATCAATTGGTCCTCTAGAAGTGCCATAAATTGTTTCTCCATTTATTTTAACCCATTCCCCAATTTCTCTTAATGATTTGATGTGTTCTTTTTGAATTCTTCCATTGGGCATTGGACCAACATTTAAAAGTAGGTTACTATTATATCCTGCAGCTTTAATTAAATATTGAACCAAATCTTTCCTTGATTTATGTTTTCTGTCTTTTAAATTAAAACCCCAAGAACCATTAATGGTTTCACATACCTCAAGAGGTAAATTCCCTATATCATCTGCTGAAGTTGCAAATACCATAGTCCCCCTGCCAGGTAAATCTTTTTCAAACATTTGAAAATCTTCTCCAGGTTGTGGTGCTAAATGATGATTGCTTCCGACGAGCGCCTGTGGTTGTAATTTATGGATTAATTCATAAACTTCCTTAAGTTTAAAATCAGCTTTTATTCCTCCAAACCTTTTACCATTCCATTCATGTTGATCCCATTGACCATCAAACCATATTCCCCCTATTTCCCCATAGTTTGTAAGTAATTCAGTAAGTTGATTTTTCATAAAATCTATATAATCATTCCAATTTCCTTCCCCTCTACCATTAATTCCATTTCCAGTCCTTCCCCTTGGAAAGTAGTCATCCCTATACCAATCTAGTTGAGAATAGTAGAAAAAAAGTTTCATATCATGTTTTCGACAAGCTTCTGTAAGCATTTTTAAAACATCTTTTCCATAGGGTGTTTTTTCAACTATATTATAATCTGATGCTTTTGAATCAAACATTGAAAACCCATCATGGTGTCTACTAGTTATTGTAATATATTTCATTCCTGCATCCTTTGCCATTAAGACCCATTCTTCTGCATCAAAATAAATAGGGTTAAAAAATGAAGGAAGTTTTTCATATTCTTTAATTGAAATATTTTGGTTATTCATAACCCACTCTCCATCCCCAAGAACGCTATAGACGCCCCAGTGAATAAAAAGACCAAATCGTGCATCGTTGAACCATTTTCTTGCTTCAATATTCTCTTTAGTGGGCACATAACTTTCTTGAGAATTTGCAAAGTTTACAGTAAAACAAATAATTATTATAATTAATTTTTTCATTAGTTATTACTTTTATATATTCATTTAAAAAAAAGATATTTTGAAAATTATTAAATGGTTTCTTTTTTCAATATTAATATTAATAAGTTTAATATGCTTTGTTGTGGTGTATTTAATGTATTCCAAATTATCTTTTATTGATTATCCATACCTATATGTTGGAATCATATCATTATTTCTATCCACATTTATCTATTACAAAATAAAGAATTAATTTGGATACATAACTTTTTGTATTTCTCTCCAATTAACAAGCTTAATATTATTATTAATTAAAGCTTGACTAAACTTTTTATTTGAAACTATATCATAATCATATTTACGCCACTTTGATCCAAAATTTGGATGATCAATGGTAATTTCTCTCATTTCCTTATCATCATAACCTAAATGTACTATTATTTGACTTAAACCTGGTTTAAGATTATTTAAAATTCCGATATAAAACTCTTCCCAATTATTAAGGTCCATTCCATTCTCTGCCATGTAAAAATCATCAACAACAACTAAATTACTAGGTGGGATTAAATCTTTATCAAATTGTACTGTAACAATATCAGGAACAAAAACCGCTAACTTATTTTCTTTTGCTAGATCTAGATAAGCCCTAAAAAATTCACTTTTATAAAATAAAGCTCCCTCATGACTATCAATATGACTAAAATTTATGCCTAATGATTTTGCTAAATCTATTTGTGCTTGAAGCTCTTTTTTAAGTTCGTTAACATTAGCATTAACGGTAAAACCTTTTTTATTTTCATAAAGATTTCCATTTTTATTAATTAAGGATTGAATTTCTTTTGAATCTAAAACACCATCCCATTTATGAAATTCCCATTCACTTGTAACAGTTAGATGAATACCCAAATCAATTTCAGGATTTTTTTTTGAAAATTCTGCAACCTCGTCAATTTTATCACATGTCATCATAACACTCGCGGAGTTTATATTTCCCTCCATAAGCGCTTTAAATGAAGCATTATTTACAGAATTAGATAAACCAAGATCATCTGCATGAATAATTAATAGCTTATCGTCTTTATTATAGCCTAATTTTTCAGCAAGATTTTTAAATTGTGTATAATTTTGTTCACCTTTTATAAATTTATAAGCTAAGCTAAAGTTGTATATGGGAATCTCCTTATATTCAAAATATACAAGGATTATTAAAATAAAGCTTATTATAAAAAATATTAACCCTCCAAATAAATTAATTAGTATTTTTTTAATTTTCAATTCCAGGAATATTTATAGGTTTTGCTTGATGCCAATTAAAATTTGCTTTAATCTTATTAGGATATATTTCATCTAAATTATTAGCATCATATAATTTTCCATCCTTCATTACCATTTCTACAGTATTTGTATTTCTTATATCATCAAGTGGGTTTTTTTCCAATATAACCAAATCAGCTAACTTACCCTTTTCAATACTTCCAAGATCATCTTCTAATCCAATTGCTTCAGCACCAATTATAGTAGCAACCCTTAATGCATCGTGAAGTCCAAGTCCTCCTGCTTGCATACTCCATAATTCCCAATGATATCCTAAACCCTGTAATTGTCCATGAGAACCTACGCCAACAATTCCTCCATTTTCAACAAGATCTTTAATGAACTTGCCTTGTTCTTCAAAAACATATTCTTCTTTATGAAACCAACCATCATTTCTTCTCCTAGATTTATTATCAAGATGATCTTTTGGTGTAAAGTAATTGAGTTTTGAATCTCCTTGAACATCTTCAGTTGCATAAAAATAGTTTTCTGCCCATGGTCCACCATACGAAACTAACAAAGTAGGTGTATAGGCCATTTTAGACTTTGCCATTATTTCTATTAAATCTTTATATGCTGGATAAATTGGAATATTATGTTCCTGGCCAGGATATCCGTCTAGCATTTGATTTATATTTAATTTAATATGCAATGCTCCTTCTGTAGTTGGCATTAGTTTTTGTTCTTTTGAAGCCATTAAAATCCATTGTCTATGTTTTCTATTTCCAGTACGATACATCTTTATGGTCTTGGTATTGTAGTATTTAGAATATTGTTTTAGAACATCTTTAGTATGTTCAAGACTTTTTAGATTATAACCCCAATAACCTAGTCCAGGTCCAGTTGAATAAATTCTAGGGCCATGCATCAATCCTGCATCTACCATATCTCCATATGACAGGATATCAGTAGTACCAGTTTGAGGATCTCGAATTGTTGTCACACCATATGCTAAGTTTGCTGCAAAAGACCATGTTTCAGTTCTGTGTACATTTCTTGAAACTCTAACATGAGCATGGGTATCAACAAATCCAGGAAGAATAGTTTTTCCAGTTAGATCTATTTCCTGAGTATTACTTTTAACTTTTATTTCACCAGATTTTCCTACTTTTTTAATTCTATTATTTTCAATCAATACATCTCCCCTTTCAATGATTTCTTTCCCCTTCATTGTTAGAATTCTAGCATTTTTTAATATCAAAGAACCAACTGCCTTATTCTTCTTTACTGATGTTTTTATCTCAATTTCAGATGCCTGATATTTCTTTTCTTTGACTTTATCTTTCTTCTCTTTTTTAATTCTTTCTTCATTTGCTTTTGCATTAGGAATATTGTAATTAAATAAAGACTTTCCCAATGAGAAATAGACATTATCACCATTTTTACCCCATGAAGCAAACTCTCCCCCAAACTTTGTTAGTTTCCTTGCAGGAAAAGATGAACTTTCTGGTTTAGAAACATTAATAGAAAAATCTTTAACTCCAGTGTACGGAATGGTTACAACATAAACATCATTATTTATCACTGCTAAAGCTTTTTCTTCTACAGGAGACTTAATTATATATGATGCTGAAGATGGCGGTGTTTTTCTACCTGGTGTACCATAAACAGAAATGCCAGTTATCTTTAAAATCTTTTTTTCATCAGTTCCATCCCATCTAATAGTACTTAAGCCATTAGATCTACTATATAAATGTATTCTACCAGATTTTTTAGTAAAATGCGGATTAGATCTACCGTTAGTTTTGTCAATGAAAATATTTTTTCCTCCTTCTGATGACACCCACATAATTTGTGAATCTACACCACCTCTTCCATATTCAATAAAATCATTTTCAGAAGCTTTTATAAAAACAATTTTTGATCCATCATTGTTCCAAACAGGATAAGAATATACACCATTATCTTGCGTTATTTTTTTAACTTTTTTTCTACCTTTTAAATTAACTTTATATATAGCCCCACCTTCTATATCATCCCAAGTTGTAAATGCAATTTGATTGCCATCTGGGCTCCATACTGGCATATTTTCTGCAAAATTTAAATTACTTAATCTAATTGGAATTCCATCAGGAAGTTGTTTTAAATATATTTTTTGAAATGAAGAATAAACAATTTGATTTCCATCAGGAGAAACTCTGGGGTCTCTAATTTGATTAGAAATAATTTTGTCTAAATCTTCTATTGGATAATTAAATTTTAATAGTGGTCCCAATTCAATCTCTTCTTCAACCTCAAAAGAAATATTGATTGCATCTCCTCCATTAATAGGTATTTTATTTATTTTCCCACCATAAGAAGCTAAAAGAAATTGACTATCAGGTGTAAAGGACATTACCGGCAATGTCCCCAAGGTATTTTGCGACTCAATATCATCTTTTTGAATCGGATATGCCAACCATTTTTCTTTTCCAGTTTTTAAATTTCTAGCAATTAAACCGGTTTTATCATTCCACCTAGATCCATAAACAAGCCAATTTCCATCAGAAGAAAGTGTAGGGGAAAAAGCAGATCCATATCTACTTACCATATTTTCAATTTTCCCACTATCTCTATCGTATCTAGCTAATGAAATTTGAGGAAATTTTGCATTATATTGCCATGCATTAGTTTTTTTAGAAAACCAGATGAATCTATCATTTTTACCTATTGCAACATCACTAACTTTTAAACTTGAGGGCTCTTTAATCAATTCAATCCCTTTTCCACCGGATTTATGATTTAAAAATAATTTTGAATTTCTTCCTCCTTTGGCGCTAACAATATATTCCCCGTCATTTGTCCATTCTGCAGTTTCCATAAAATAATCATCTCCCTTTGTAACCTGAGTTGAATCGTTATTTTCCAAGTCTAAAATCCATGCATTTGGACCTCCACTTCTATCAGAAACAATTAATAATTCCTTTCCATTAGGAGAAAATTTTGGATGAGTATCATAAGCTAATCCACTTGTAATTCTAGTTGCTTTTCCACCATCAATTGGTAAAGTGTATATGTCACCTAGCAAATCAAATACTATTGTTTTGCCATCTGGACTAACATCCAAAGACATCCAGGTCCCTTCATCAGTTTTAAGATTTATTTTTCTTTCAACCTTTAATGGAAGTTTAGCCTTTTTACTTTTTTTAATGGTATCTTTTATTATTAATTTATCTGATTCTTGAGAAAAGATATTTAAAAAAGAAAGTAATAATATTAAAGGAATGTATTTTTTCATTTTTATAATATTTAAATTTGGAATATTTAAATTAAGAAAATAAAATGAGACAAATAATTAAAGTATTAATGTTATGTATCGGTTTTTTTCTAATATTTAGCTGTCAAAATAATATAAAAAAGAAACCAAATATAGTTTGGCTTGTTGCTGAGGATCAATCTCAATATTTTTTTCCATTTTATGGAGATAATTCTGTTAACCTCCCAAATATTAGTGATTTATTAAAAAACGGAACTGTCTTCGAAGGGATGAACTCTTCTTACCCTGTCTGTGCTCCTGCACGAAGTGCAATTATTACAGGGATGTATCCCAATTCTATTGGAACAGGAAATATGAGAGCATTAAAAGGTGATACAAAAGAAAGAAGTGCAAAAGAAGCTTCATTGGGAGTCCCTTATTATTCTTCAAAATTGGCAGAAAATATAAAACCTTTTACACAAATTTTAAGGGAGAAGGGATATTATTGTACCAATAATGCTAAAAGAGACTATAATTTTAATTTAAGAGATGAAGCTTGGGATGAATCAAGTAATAAAGCTTCTTGGGAAAAAAGAAAAGATGATCAGCCTTTCTTTTCAGTTTTTAATTTCAATGTTACACATGAATCTGCTATGTGGCAAAGAGATAAAGAGCAATTAAGAGTAGATCCCAAAATTCTAAAAGTCCCCCCTCTTTTTCCCAATGATTCTATCTCGAAACACTCTCTAGCAGTCAACTATTCAAATTTAGTTGAAATGGATAGGCAAATGGGATTAATTATTGATAAATTAAAGGATCAAGGACTATACCAAGACACTTACATATTTTTTTACAGTGACCATGGTGGCCCCTTTCCAAGGCATAAAAGAGCAATTTATGAAACAGGAACTAAGGTCCCTTTAGTAATTAAATTTCCCTCAAACATAAAACCAAAAGAAAAAAGAAATTCGGATATGCTTAATTTTATTGATTTTGCTCCTACTATTTTATCAATTGTTGGAGGAATAGATATTCCAAAAATATACCAAGGACAAGCATTTTTGGGATCAAAAAAAAATAAAAATAAAAGAAAGTATTTATTTACAGCAAGTGATAGATTTGATGAACACCCAGATAGAATAAGAGCTGTCAAAAATAAAAAATTTAAGTATATCAAAAATTATAATCTTAACAAACCACATGCACTTCCTGTTGCGTATAGAAATCAGATGGCACTAATGCAAAATTTAAATAGATTAAATGAATCAAATTTGCTTTCTAAAAAACAAAAATTGTGGTTTCAAATTCCCAAAAAATCTGAAGAGTTTTATGATTTAGAAAATGATCCATTTGAGTTAAATAATCTTATTGAGAATAAAAAATATTTTGAGGACATTCAAAATTTAAGAATTGCATTAGATAATTGGATGATTGAAATCAATGATTTAGGTCATCTTTCTGAAAAAGAGTTAGTGGATTACGTTACTAAATAATTCTTTTAATAGATGCAATTTTTTTATTACATATAATGATTATCTTTAAAAAAATTATATAAACCTATAAACAATTTAATTGTCTAAAGATTTATTTTAAGTTTTGTATTTTGAATAGACTGTTTTTATTAATTTTTATATTATCCCTTTTCAAACTTAATAGTCAGGAAGGCCTACCAATTTATAGTGATTATTTAACTGAGAATTATTATTTGGTTCATCCCTCAATGGCAGGTGTTAACTTGGTTGGAGGAAAAGTAAGAATGACAGCTAGAAAACAGTGGTTTGATCAGCAAGACGCACCAAATTTACAAACACTATCAGCAGATTTTAGATTAACTGATAGATCTGGAATTGGAACAATTATCTATAAAGATCAGAACGGATATCATTCCCAAATTGGAGGATATTTGACTTATGCTCACCACATAAATTTTAATAAATCTATGTTACCTTCCAGAAGGCCGTATCCTTCGAAAGATGATGATATTAATCAGCTTTCTTTTGGAATAAGTGTTGGGGGAATTCAAAATTCTTTAGACCAAACTTCATTTGATCTTTACGATTATGACCCATTAATTGCAGGGATAAAGCAAAGTACAGGATATTTTAATGTAGACGCAGGAATGTCTTATGTAACTAATAAGTATTATGGTCATATTACTGTCAAAAACTTAATATGGAGCCCTCACAATATGTATGGTGTTGATACATATAGTAAAAGACCTGATAGAACTAGCTTTAAAAGACTAGTTGCGTCCTTAGGTTATATTTTTTATACTGAGTTACCTTGGTCATTTGAGCCTTCTGTTCTTTTTCAAGCTGCAGAACTTACCAACGAAAAAGCGATTGACATTAATTTAAAAACCTATTACAAATTAAGACAAGGAAGATTATGGGCAGGATTTTCTTACAGAAATAGTTATGAAGGTGCTCAATATTTAGATGGCCAACTTTTAAAAAGACAAAGACTGCAATTAATAACTCCTCTAATTGGAGTAGATTATAAAGATTTTATTTTTTCATATAATTACTCTTATCAACAAGGAGATATTAGATTTGGTTCAGGAGGATTTCATCAAATTACACTTGGATTTAATTTCCTAAGAGGTTCAATTGAATGTGATTGTTTCTAATCTTCATTTACCAAGCTCTTATCAGGCTAAAGTGTGATTTAAATTCTCTTCCATCTTCTAGGTTAACTTTGAACCAGTAGTCAGTTTGTGGCAT
>MDSV01128754.1_pt1 | contig 26495 bp, 20 predicted proteins | sample 810851 | NCBI WGS metagenome assembly MDSV01 (sample SAMN05326640, study PRJNA326480) | marine metagenome | isolation source: seawater | place: Atlantic Ocean: North East | collected 2012
ACGTTTGAGCTCCTTGACTAGCTGCTCCATCAGCAACAGTTGTTGCTACAAGTACATTAGTCCATGTTGCATTTGGACCGGAAACGAAGTCGCCACATGCGCTTATTAAAGATGTAGATTGAGCAAACACATTAAACGAACTAACTGTAAATACAGCTAATAGTAAAAGTGTTTTAATTTTTTTTAATAGTTGTCCCGAAGGGGAACAATCATTAGTCGAGATTAAATTCATAATACATTTTTTTGGTTAGTAAAAATTTTTGTTAATAAATAATTGATATTAATATGTAAAAAGCTATTATTTTTTTGAATAATAGCTTTAATACCGAAAATAATATATGCGAAAAATGCGATAAAAGCGCACCAACAAAGGCACGATTTCAGAACAGGATTAACCTGGTAAAAATAATTTTTCGCCATATTTTTTTTGTTTTTTGTCGTAAAACAAGTGCTCAAACTTAATAAAAATAAAATAAAAATCATAATAAATTAAGCAAAACTTAACACAATATTAAAAAGTACTGTCAACGTCTAATTATTTAGAATTTATTTTTTAATACGTAATTATATTCTATTAAGTTTCTAAAATTTTAAAGAAATATAAGAATGAAATTATTTTGTTTAGTTGAAAAACTTTAAAACAAACAAAAGAAGATGATTTACGTATATTTGCATTAATGAACTTATTTAGACATATATTAACTTTATATATTTTTTTAGTATTAAAAGTAGGTTTTACACAAAACCCAACAAATCTAAATGTTAATAGCATATCATCCTCTTCAGCAATACTATCATGGGATAATGGATCATGCCTTGATTTAAAATTAAGAATTAAGAAAGATATACAAAATAATTGGCAAGACACAATTACTTTTGGAATTACAAATATTGGCACAAGTGGATCTCATTTAGTATCTTTTCTTGATGATAACACCACATATAATTGGCAAGTATTTTGTAATAATCAATGGATTGATGGACCCAATTTTATAACCTTATGTAATAAAAACGTTACACAAACAATATCCGCATTCAATCCCGATCCAATTTTTGGATATATGCAATTTTCTTACGATACACTAACTATTGTAAATACTGCTAACTGTGATATTAATATAAGACCTGAGTTTATTATTTCACATGCTGATTCTAATATTGAAATTGGAGATTTTACTATTGAATGGTACAACCCTTTCATTGGTAATTGGCCCAATATTCCATACTCCGTTGATAATAACGGAAATGCATTTGGCTTTTGGAGTACATCTGCAACTGACACTACTGGAATCAATCTTTCTGTAGGTACAACTCAGCAAATGATTATAAGAGTTAGATTTATGAACCCTAACAATAATCCAAACTCAACACCAACTCCTTTTGGAACATATACTGCAGTTTGGAAAACCTATGAAGTTGACCAGACAGGAAGCATAATTCAAACATTAGCTCCTGAGGATAGTGTTTCTCTTAGTCTGATTAATTGTGGTTTATTTTCAACAAGTACATCTTTTTCTGATATTACATGCTTTGGTTTAAACAATGGGAATGCTAGCATTAATTCAATAGCTTTTGGAAGTGGAAACTACAGTTACTCTTGGAGTAATGGAGAAACTACTAGCTCAATAGATAATCTATCACCTGGCAACTATTTCTGTAATATTGTAGATCTTAATTATAATTGTACTGAATCGATTAATTTTACAATTTCAGAACCAAGTAATCTAACTTCAAACTTTACTACCTCTGATGTTAGTTGTTATGATGCGGATGATGGAGCTGCTAGTGTTAATTTTTTTGGAGGAACCCCTGGATCTTTAACAGGAGATACTATAAATTATATTTTGGGGTGGGACACTTTATTATATTATCTTCCTACTCCTTTAACTGTATTTAATACACCTATTGGTGTGCCAGCTGGAATATATCCCTATTCAGTTACAGATCAAAATGGCTGTGTTCATAGAGATACAATTAATATTTATCAACCTCAAGAGTTATCTGCAACATTTTCACTAAGCAACTTTAATGGTTATAATATTGATTGTTTTAACAATAATACTGGTAGCATTTCAATTCAAATTTCTGGAGGTACCGCTCCTTATCTTAATTATTTAAATAATAACCTAACTAACACTGTTATTAATAATCTTAGCTCTAGCATATATATTGATTCAATTATTGATCACAATGGTTGTACATTTATTGATACTATTATTTTAACACAGCCAGATTCTCTATCAATTGACTTTACTTTTTCCTCTATTAGTTGTTATGGACAATGCGATGGTACAATAAACTCTATAATTACTAGTCAAGGTAGTATTGGTCCTCCAAATAATCCTAATGGAAATTATCTTTTTCAATGGGGACATCTAGCTAATATGAATATACCTGTTGCTTATAATGTTTGTGGAGATACTCAATATACATTAACAGTTACTGATTACAATAATTGTTCAGTTACAAAAAGCATTACAACTGTTCAACCTGATAGTATATACTATAGTATTGATTCTTTAATTAATGTTTCTACTTATGGAGGTAATGATGGATTAATAAACATTTCTACTTATGGAGGAAGCGGTTCTCTTTCTACTAATTGGAGTACACAAAATAATTTTACATCAAATAATAATAATATATCCTCACTTTTTTCAGATGTTTACTACTTAACGATTTCAGATTTAAACGGCTGTAGTATAAATGATTCAATATCTATTTCTCAACCATCTTCATTAAGTATTGCGATTTCAAATAGTTCTAATATTAGTTGCCATGGCTTATGTGATGGCGTTATTGATGTTTTTCCAGATGGTGGAGATTCAACATATACTTTTTTATGGACAGGACCAAACGGATTCACTTCAACAAATGAAGATATTACTGGACTTTGTTACGGGACTTATATTATCGCACTTTCAGATACTACAACAACAATTTATGATACAATATTTATAAGCGAACCTTTAGAACTGTTTTCGTTTATTTCTGCAGACAGCTTAATATGTAATGGCGATTCCACATTAGCAACTATACTTGTGTATGGAGGAACCTCTCCATTTCAATATACATGGTCTGATGGAGGAACAAACTACAATAACTATATTAACTTTGGAAGCAATATTGTTGAAGTAGTTGATGCCAACGGTTGTTCTATGATCGATTCAATTGTAATAAACAATCCTGACCCTATAATTTTACAAACAACTTCTTCAAACATTTCATGCTTTGGGCTTCAAGATGGAGTTGTTTCTATAAATGTAAGTTCTGGGGGAAACCAACCATTTAACTATTCATCTAACAATGGAGCAAATTTCCAAATATCAAATACATTTTTTAATGTGGCTGCTGGAAACAATAATTTTATCGTTATTGACTCTAATTCATGCTCAACTAGCATTAACGTTGTAATTAATGAGCCAGATTCAATGTACAATAATATTTTTAAAACTGATGTTTCTTGCTATTCTTTATGTGATGGGTCAGCGATTATAACAACTTTTGGCGGGACTCCACCTTACACAGTAAATTGGGGCTCTGCTAACAACATGTCCTTATGTGCTGGATATTATAATATTATTGTTTCAGACACCAATGGATGCATAATCGCTGATAATTTGATTATTAATGAACCTAACCCAATAATTATAAATATTACTCAAAATGGGAGCTTTTTACAAGTGAGTAGTGGATATAGCAATTATCAATGGTATGACAATAACAATAATCCTATAAGTGGAGCTAATTCAAATATATTTTACCCAAATATTAATGGAATTTATTTTGTTGAAGTTATTGACTCTAATGGTTGTTCATCTAATTCTACAGAATTTTTATTCTCATATAATAACTCAATTAATATTAATAGCAAAATTAAAATATATCCAAATCCTACAAGTGGGCAAATAAATATTAATCATAACAAAGGTTTTTTTAAAATTAAAATACTTAATAGCTTAGGACAAACTATTTTTAATGACCGTGATTCTTCAGTAAAAAACAATGTCATTTCATATGACTTTTCTTCTTTAAAGAAAGGTATTTATCATCTCAGATTTGAAACAAAAGATGAGATATTTATGCAAAGTATAATACTTCAATAATTTTTCATAATTTGCGGACTAAAAATAAACATACACATTTAACAATGAAAAAGATCATCATTACACTATTAGCAATATCCTTTATAGGCTCTAATACATTGTTATCATTTCCTATTGAAACTAATAATACAGAAAACTTAACAGCATTTGACTGGAAACCAATTTCTGATGTAGATAAAATATTAACATTTGTTAAAGAGAAAGATATTACAAAAAGAACAAAAGATCAAACAAAAAGAGGAAATATACATTATAATAATGCTATTGACTTAATGAATAAAAATGAATATGCATCAGCTCTAAATGAATTTAAAGCTGCTATGAAAAGATATAAAAGAGCTAAATTAAATGATGATGCTTTGAATTACATAAGAGTAAATATGGCACTCTGTCATGCTAATCTTGGCACAAAAGAGGCTCGAGCAGAAAGCGACAGACTTCTAAAGATTACAACATCTAAAATTTATAATGATTTAAATTGGTCTTACAACATAGCTATAGCAAAATATTTTACAGAAGATCCAAAAAATCAATTAGAAGCAACCAAATTACTAAGTAACATAATACGAAAAAATCAATTTTATTTCCAGGCGTATGTTACATTGGAAGGAATTTACAGAAAATCAGGTAATGATGAAGATGCAGATAAAGTTTTAGATCGTTTAGAAACCGCAAAAAATAAGTTGATTGAAAAAAAAGAAAAAAAGAATAAAAAAGAAAAAACAACTAAAGATAAAGAATCAAAAAAAATTGTTGTTTTACCTAAAGGAATAAAGCCTGACGTCTCTAACCTTAAAATAGTTACGAATAATAATCTTCTTGAGTTCAATAAAATTGAAAAAATTGAAGATAAAGAAATGGATAAGGTTCAAGAAGGAATTGCTGAATACACACTAGGGGTTAATGCTTTAGAAAATAGATCTTTCAAAGCTGCACAAACACATCTTAAAAATACTGAAAAAAAAATAAAAAGAGTTGTTCCAGCAGATGGACTTTCATATGTAAGAGGAAATCTTGCAATAGCTTATTTAGCAACAGGACAAAAACGAGGAGCCGGACAAGCTAAAAGATATATACGTAACTTAACTTCTAAAATATATAAAACACACAGGTGGACATATAATCTCGCCGTTGCCTATTATGCATATACAGATCTTACTGTTAGGATAGATAGAAGAACAGGTAAAAGAAAAGAATCATTAACAGTAAAAGAATATACAAAAGAAGCAATTAAACTATTCAATTCATCTATAAAAAAAGATAAATTATATCTACCTGCATACCAGAATCTAATATATATTTATAGAGAACAAAATGAAGAAAAAAAAGCTCAGAAGATATATGAAGATTATATTAAAGCAAGAAATAAGCTTGTCACATCATTTAGTAAAGAAGAGCAAATAGAGCAAGGAAATCAACCATGCTTATTTAGAGTTAATTTAGGTGTATTTGGAGAATTTGACACACCTGTCTCCTTATTTGAAAAACAAAATGTTGTCGCTATTCCAATCGATGAAAAAAGAACAGCATATGTTACAGGTATTTTTTATCAACTAGAAGAAGCACGCTTATATGAAGAGAAATTAAAAGAGCAAGGATATACCAAAGCAAATATTATTGCATTTAAATGTGAAGAAATGGAAGAGTTAGAGGAATTCTAGTAATCTCTATGTATTTGAAATGGGAATGTTCTAAAACCAAAAGAAAACCATAAATCTTCTGAACTAAAATTACTCGACTTTTTAAATCTATAAAAAATTGAGCCAAAAAGATCTATATTATTTATTGAATAAATTAATTCAGATTGAATAGAATATATTGTAGTTAGGACTCCCTGTCCATTAAAGTTTCCATATGAATACTGCCCACCAGTGGACGCATCAAAGTCAGATAAAAAAATATTCTGTCCAAAATGGCTACTAATTGAATCAAGACCAACTTCAGTTCTAAAAACTTTTAAATTTAATTTTAATAAATTATAATTAAACTCTAATACAGAAATTACTTCTTTAAAATTTGCACCCAAAGGATGAGCAAGAGCTTCATTCATATGTGAATAATTTTGCAAGACGGTTCTATGACCATATGTATATGGTTGTACATGATTATATTCTATTAGTATTTTAATTTTATCATTCAATTTTGATTTTGCACCTATTTGATATGCAATTTTATTTTGAAAAAATCCTGAACTATAATTTGCATCTTGATCTTTTCTTCTTGAGATATTAATATCATCAATTAATAATTGCGAATATATATTTGCATCTTTATTTTGATTAAGTAACAAATTAAAATTTAAACCCATTAATGCATTTCCTTTATTTGACTGCATAGAAAACTCAACTGGTCTATAAAAAATGATTGGATTCATATACGCAAATTCAAACCCCTTGTTTGAATTAATTGATTTAGATTGCCACAAAATCGCTTCAAAAAAGCCAAGTGACATATAGTTATTAAAAGCGATATCTAAATAATGAATTGTAGCATGTTTTTTTCTTCCATAATCAATCATATCATAATTAATGAATGTAGTATATAAATTATAGTATTGGATTTTACCAAATTTCGTGCTAATTTTAAAATAAGTGTAAGGACTATTATAATTAGACAATAAAAGAGAATGATATCCACTACCAATAAAATGTTTTCCTTTACCAAAATCAAACTCAATATTGCGGTTATACTGATAAGTAAAATATAACTGATTCATATTTTTACTTGGACCAAATCCTGGAAATATAGAAAGAGAATCAATGTATTGTCTATTAATATTTTCAAAGTCTCCTGCGTATATCTCTGTGTTCAAAACAAAATTTAACTTATTTGCATACTTGATATGTAAACCAAGTCCATATAAATGGCTAAAAAAAAATTCTTTTTCACTAAAACTAGAAAAAGACGCCATCTTTTTATTTGAAGATATATTATATTTTTTATTTAAAAAAGTGAAATTATTGCTACTAAATTCATTCAAATTTACATTTGAATTAGAATAAAAACTTGAAGTTTGTCCACTCAGAAAAAAAGAAATAAAAATCAAAGAAAATGATATATTAAAATGCTTTTTCATCGCCTTTTATAGCATTTCGTATTGTTAGTAAAATAATATTAACATCCAATATTAAAGACCAATTTTCAATATACCAAACATCTAACCTTACTCGCCCATCCATATCTTTTAATTTTCTAGTTTCCCCTCTAAATCCTCTCACTTGTGCTAATCCAGTAATACCTGGCTTAACTAATTGCCTAACCATATATTTTTTAATCAATTTAGAATATTCTTCAGTATGAAAAAGCATGTGTGGTCTAGGTCCAACAATACTCATCTCACCAAAAAATACATTAATAAATTGAGGGAACTCATCTAAAGATGTTCTTCTCATAAATGCTCCAATTTTGGTAATACGACTATCTCCTTTAGTTGCTTGCTTAGAATCAGCATCTAATGATTGAGTCATAGATCGAAACTTATAACAATTGAACACTATATTATCAATGCCTGAGCGTTCCTGTTTAAATAAAACCGGTCCTTTAGAAGTTGACTTAATGATTAATGCTAATATTGGGAATAACCAACTTAAGATAAATGTTATCACTATAGCCGAAAAAATTATATCAAATAAACGTTTTAAAAATTTATTAACAAAATCAGTTAATGGCTCATCTCTTAATGTAATTACTGGCACATCATTTAAAAAGTCAATATTAACTTTTTTAAACAAAAAGCCTCTAAAGTCTGGTATAATTCTAAATCTAATTAAATTCTTGTCACAAAAATCTATAATATTCTTAATCTTTTTTGTGTAAGTTAATGGCATTGTATAATATATTTCATCAATTGAATTTTCTAAAACAAATTGTTTGTAATTTTCAAGTTTATCATAAACAACATTATTCATATTTCTATGCACTGTTTCATCAACTGAAAATATACCTTTAACACGTACTCCAATCGCAATATCAGATGTGAAATAGTTAAACAATTGTTTTGATAAATCTCCTGATCCTAAAATAACAACTCTCTTATAATTATATCCTGACCTCCTATAATAATGTATTGATTTTACTGCTATATATCTCCAAAAAATAATAAATAAAAAAATAAATAAATATGTAGTATATAATTGCTCTCTAGAAAACTCCGATGCCTTCAAAGAAAACAAAATACTTCCAATTATAACTGCATTAAAAACAAATGCCTTTAACAAATTATATACAATTTTATCAAATCTTTTTAATAGTTTTAATTTATAAATATCAAGCATTAAAGCAACAAGGATCCAAACAGAATTAAAAATAAAAAATAAAAATCTATATTTATCTGAAAAGTCAAAAGTTGAGAATTTAATGTAATACGTTAATAAAAACGAAACATTTATAAATAGAACATCACCTATAAAATGAATGAACCAGAAATATCTAGAATAACCCTTCATGATTCAATATTTTTTTTTACCCTACAAAGATAAAAAACAAAAAATAATCTAAGTGCTTGAATATATCTTTTAATATATAATTTTGGATTTTGTACTACTCTAGCTAACCAACCAAGGTATAATGAATCAGCCCAAATCGGAACCCTTGCTTGCTTACCAGTTTCAAATGCTATAGCAGCACCTGTACAAACTATTCCAACATCATACGATAATTTTTTTTTGATATAATATCCTAAGCACTCTTGAACTCCTCCAGCAATATTGATTAAAATATAAGAGGGTTTTTTATCAATATTTTCTAAAGTATTCAGTAAGTTTTCATCTTCTACCAAATCACTATTAAAATTTGGAGCAACATAATGATTAGTTATTTTAATTTTAATACCTAATTTTACTAGTAATTGATGATTACTTGCTTTTTCATCATCCGAAGGATCAATAGAAAACAAAACATAATCATTTCTTAAAAATTGTTCTTTTAAAAAGCCTCTTAGAAACTTAGGACCAGACATTTTGTGAATTTTTTTTTGATAAAATAACAAATATAATATTATCATTAAGCTACTATCTGGTATTGCAAAATCAGCTGCTTGAAGTGCTTTTCTATACTGATGATTTTTATCAATTTTTGAAAGACCAGGTCCTGAAGGAGCCACCATAAATGCCTTATTCTTAAGCATATTAATTGCTTGAACATAATTACCATCTATAAAATTAATATTATAAAAATTATACATCTAAAATTTATTTATACTTAAACTCAACAACAATCAAGAAATTTAATTTTTAACAAATCTATTTCTATCAATTTTTTTGAAAATTTTTTTTACTTGATTTTCATTAATCGAAAGACCACAAAAGTCATATAATTTTTTAATTTCATTATGATTCTTATACAAGTCCTCAAAATTAAAGCTACAAAAATTCTCTTTGTATTTTTTTTTCAAAAATAATTTATTCTTTCTACTCATTTCATAAACAATTGAATGATAGAATCTCAATCCATTTTTATTAATAATTTTTAAAAACCCTTTAATTTTTGGCCCAAAAGGTAAAATTCCTAAAAAATTTCTATAATAAAATGATTTAAATAAAAAAACAATAAAATAAATAATGTCAGAAAAATATAACTGTTTAAAAATAGACATAGTTTTTGAGGAATATTCTAAACCTGTATCATTATACTTATGAAAGTATTTTTTAAAAATAATTGAAAATTTAAATGAATCTTTTTTACATGATCTTATGTAGTTTGAATTTATACAATCTATTTTATTTCTTTCTAAAAAAACAATTTTAGCATTTGGAAATGTTTTATAAACTAGTTTGGCCCTAACACAATTAATTGGAGATTTTTCAACTAAAATTTTCCCATTAGCATACTCATAAAATCTTGATCTGATTCTATTTATTATTTTTAATGATATATTATATTCATCATCATTAAAGTAATTAAAATTATCAGTTCTCCACAAAATATGTGGTTCAATTAAAACTTTAACTAGCTTACTTTGTCCTAAAATATTAGCAACAAGCGTAGTTCCTGATCTAGGCATCCCAACAATTATTATCATTCAATAAATATTTTTTTAAAAAAATTAAACACTTTTTCTTGGCAATAATTTTGCAAAAAAGAATTTCGAGCATTACTTGCAAACTCTTTCCAAACATTAAATTCATTAAGCTTTACAATACAATCTGCAATTTGTTTAGGGCTTTGCTCATCTACAATGAATCCATTAGAACCATTTGAAATAATTTCAGGAATTGCAGCGTGATTAGTCCCAATTACGGGGGTCGCTGAGTTTAATGCTTCAATTATTGAAATTGGAAAGGCTTCAATTTTATAATATGAAGGTAACAAAACGATATCAGCTATTGACAAATAATGTTTAATTGTCGTTTGATTAATGATAGTACCCTTTATTTTAATTTGAAAGTTTTTCTTTAAATCATCTTCAAAATAATTCTCAACATAAATTCTATCATTTTTATTTCTCCATGTTCCGATTAAGTATAGATTTATTTTATTTTCAAGATTTAAATATTTTAAACTCTTGACAACATCTAAGTATCCTTTTTCTTTTATCATATTCCCCAAAAAAACTAAATTTAATTCTTTTCTAATACTTCTTTTCTTTATTTTATTTTCAATTTCATTATGTGTAAAAAAAACTTTTTCTGAAATAGAATTAGGAATAATTTCTATTTTTTCTTTTTCTAAAAGATTAGAAATTTTAATAAGCTTCTTGCTTAAAAAAATAAATTTATCTGTCATTCTTAAAATTTTCATTAAACAAAACCTATTACCTTCATCACCATAATTTCCTGAGTGAATATGTGCCACAATTTTAATTTTTGGAGCAAAAGATCTAACTACAATTAAATATACATAATCTCTTAAGACACCAATTTTTGAAGAAGAGTAAACTAAATAAATAATTTTAGGATTGAACAATATCAAAGTACAAATCAATTTATAAATATTAAATAATGTATTAATTAATACTTTAATACTAAATGTTCCAGAATCTCTATTTAATATTGATTTATTACCAGTATTTATTTTTTTTATATCAAAGTTTTCTTTTAACTTTTTAAAATAAAAATTATTAGAAAGAGTTTGTCCAGTATTTGGAGGTGGAAAGGAAGAAAAGAATAAAATCTTCATGAAAAGGTTATGATTTAATTGTTTTTTTTACTTTAGAAACTGGAGCTATTACAGTACTATTTTCACTTATATTTTGATTGATTAAAAAAGAGTTTGATCCTATGGTAACATTATTTCCAATACTACATTTTCCTAAAATTGTTGTACCACAACCAATCATAACATTGTTTCCAATAATTATTTCAGTCTTGTTTTTTTCTTTAAGATTTGAAACTCCTAAAGTAACATTATGGAATAAAGTTATATCATTTCCAAGAGTTGCCTTTTCAGTAATAAATACATTGTTGAATCCATGGGGAATTATTAAACCATAACCAATAAAAATATTTCCTGGCAAACTTCTTGATTGAGAAACAAAATCTAAAAAATAAGAAAGTAACTTTGCAAAAAACAAACCAATTTTACTGGAATTGATATAAACAAAATAAAACTTAATTCTGTAACTAATAATTGCAATTTGTCTTTTCCATCCTTCTGAATTTATTTTAAGTTCTCTTTGAAGCTCCTTTAAAAAGAAAAAATTAGATTTCATACTCATGGATTTTATGTTTTTCAATAATTTTTTTAGCAAACTGCATATCATTATTATTGAAATAAGATAAGTATTGATTCATCTCACCTGATCTGACAAATTGAAAATTCTTGTTCACATTTTTAAATGTTTGTAGTTTTTTTTCTTTCATTTCAATTTTAGAAATAAACTCAGCACTTGATTGTTCAACTGCTTTTTTAAATTTATTTTTTTCTATTTCAATCTTAAAATAATTATTAATACGCATAAATTGTTTGTTCTCATCTGACTTTATATCCTCATATTTAATTACCATAACTGATTTATCTTTCCAAGACAAATAATGTTTACACCAAGCTTCTAAACCATACTTATTATTTTTGATAAAATCTGAAAAACTTCCTTTAAACCTACTATTTGTTTTGTTTTTTTCAAAATTATAATAAGAAACCATAACATCTAAAGGATTCCTAATTAACAGGATAGCTTGAAAATTTGGAATAAAAAAATATTTTTTTATGTGAGTTTTAACTACTCTAGGTATTTTAGTATAAATCCATTTTTTATTTAATTTTGAATTACCTAGTTCTGGCAAATAAAAATTTAAATTAAAGAATGATATTTCTTTCTTTAATGAATATTTCTGAATAATTAAATTAAAAAAATAGAATCTAACCCAGGTATTACCTGATTTTGGAAAAGAAACTAACAAAACATCATTTTTAGAAATAAATAATAAACCTATTAGATATTTAAAAAATCTATTAATAAATCTAACTAATCGCATAACCATTTAATATTTTGAATTGAATTAATATCAACTAATTCCTCTTTTATTAAAAATTTATTTAATATAACATTATGTGGCTTATAAAATTCATCTAAGATTATTCTTGCCTCTAACTCATCTAGGGATATTTTCTGAGAAAAATTCATAAAATAAAATAAATTATGTAATAGCTGTAAACCCTTCACTAAAATTTTATTACCATTGTATTTTTTTTCTATATCTAATAAAATTCTATTTCTACTATTTAATTTAGGCATAATGTTATAAAAAATCGGTTTTTTTTCAGCTCTTATATTTAAGAAATCATACAATGAATACAATACTTTTTTTTGATTTATCTTTATATGATCATAAAAGATTATCTTAAATTGATTTGGATGAAAATATTCTAAATAGTTAAATATTTGTTTTTCATACAAACCTCTATTTAATACAGAAAATAAATTTTTATCGTTTTTATAATTTTTTATTTGAGTATAAAAATACTCGTTAATTGACAAATTTATATCGATATTTCCTTTTCTATAATTCCAATAATATGCTGAAATTGCTCTGTCTACTGGGTTTCTTAATGAGATTATTAGTTTTAAATTTGGAAATCTTTCATACAATAATTTTGGTGATTCATTATTACATATATAATCGACAGACACATCTCCAAATATAACTCCATTACAATCATTAAATAGATTAAAATACCATTGGTCACCATATTTTTTCCATAGATCCCCTCCAATATATTCAACCTCTTTTTTTTTATTTGGCATAGATATCAGTGAATGTTTCTTTAAGCATTCAAAAAACCAAGTAGTAGCACTCTTTTGCGCACCTAAAACTAAAAAATCTAAAGAAAAATTTTTCATAAAATATTTTAAATTTCTGTTTTCTATTTAATTAAAATTTGTTTTTTTTTTGAAATTAAAACTAAAAGCATAGAGAAAATTATTACGAGAAAAATAAACTTTATTATTATCCTACTTAAGTCTCCCCCAATTAAATAAAAAATAGAAGGGAAAAATATGGTTAAATAAACAATAAAACGAAACAAAGATTTTTTTTGAAAAATTAAATGATAATAATAAGAACACATTAATCCAAAAATAAACATTCCTATGCAAATTCCAACTAAACCAAAATTTAAATATAACTCTGCGATAAATCCTGGTGGGACGCCTCCTCCAGCAATATTATCATCTCTTTTCTGATATATATTTTTAGCGATATCTTTACCAATACTTATCTCTGGTTTATTTTTCCAGTATTCTCTTGGTATTGGTGCAACCGTCCATAAAAACAAAGATTTTCCTAATAAATATTCATTATTTTTTTTAGTATGATTGATAATATATGATGTTTTGGTGACGCCTAAAAAGTTCAAACTTCCTACAACAATTGTTAAAGGATTTTTATTTGCTTCATCAATTTTTTTTATTAACTCATTATTATTTCTAAGATATGTCATACTTATCAATAATAGAGTTGAAAAAAAAATACAAAACAAGAATAAAAATCTAGGGACCTTCTTAGTATAATATTTAATTATAAAAACTGTAGTTAAAAGCATAACAATAGGAGTTCCTCTATGACTATTAATTATATTAAATGATAATAAAATAATAAATGTAATTAATAATAAACATCCATGCAGTGAAAAAAAAGATTTCTTTTTAGTTAGTAAAAAGTATAGTATTATGTAGTATAAAGGTTGTAAGATATTAACACCAAAATTCAAATATGATAATGATGCAAATTGTCCATCACCTAGATTTAACGCTCTTTTTTTTGAAAGATTCTTAAGTGTACTGATATCATCATATGCAATCCCCATTTTTAATATATATATATAGAAAAAAATACAGCTGCAAATTATTATGAATAAACTAATTAAAATTAATTTATTTCCTACAATAAGTCTATTCTCTATTTTATTTAAAAACCCAAATTTTAAATTTGTTTTTTTTATGCTATGATATCCAAAATTGAAAAAAAGAAATCCAATAAAAATATAAAGAAGACCAACGAACATATTATCATGGTCTCCTAACTGTAACATAATTTTTTTTACTACTGTAACTTCATCACTAACGTAAAAATATGACCTTAATAAAGTTCCTATAAAAAATGAAATTAGTATTGCTGTAATTGGTTGAAGTAGATCAAATTTATTTTTTTCTTTTTTATAACTATTAAATAAAACAAACAATAAAAAAAAAGATGAGTAAAAAGGAATATAGTCAAATTTTTCAAGAAATAGACAAGAAAAGAAGCCTGAAAAGAAAATTATTAGACTCAAATATTTGGAAAAAATTAAATAATAGTTATTAATATACATATAATTAATCTGAATAGTTTAACCAATTAATTTTTCTACCTAAGTAATTTTGCACGTATTCTTTATCTCCAAGAAAATTATTTTTAATCTTTTCATACAATGTTTTATCAATCTTTTTGATTTTTATTTTTTTAGAATTAAATTTTGTCAACCAAACACGAACAAATGATAAAAATCTCCTAATATTTTTTGGAAATACAAATCTATTACTAATAAATTGAGCTTGACTTATAAATAATTGTAATAATCTACTTTTAATTTCATTTTGAACATTAAACCTTTCATTAACAAAAGTATACTCATTTGAATTTAAGTTTAAAAAATTAAACACCCTTTTTAAAGATAACAAGTTGTTGTCTTCAAATTCTTCCATGATAAGAATAAATATTTGAGATTTGTCAAAATATAATAAATAGCGATCAATATGTTTTTTGTACCTACTTATCTTATAATAATAACGAAATCTATTATCATTATCTTCATACATTTGTTTAAAAGAAGAAAACTTAAATCCTAATTTTTTTTCTTGATAATAATGCGAGTAAATTCTAAAAACAGGATCTCTAAGCATAATAATAATCTTTACCTCGGGAACATATTTTTTGAGTAGTTTAGGTGTATCTGGATTTTGAAAATATACAGTACTAGCTTCACCTTTAATTTGACCGTCTTTAAATTTTGAGAACAATGATCTATACCAACTAAATCCTTTATGAAAATTGCCAGATAATCGAGGTCCTTGCCCGCGACTAAAAAATCCAAATTCTCCTTTAATTTCAGTAAAAAATCGAGGCTCCTTTTGATTTGAAAAGCATATTTCAGGATGTAAATCCAATAATTTATATAATGCAGTGGTTCCACATTTTGGAGCTCCAACTATTACAAAATCTAAAATTTTATTTTTCATTAGTAATGATTAGAAAGTAAATATATAAAAACAACAAATTAAATATATTAAAAAAACTATTTTTGCATTGGCAATTATAAAAAATCAAATGAAAAAGTATTTCAAAAAACAAACTCATTTTTATCTATTTCTTAGTTCTATTATTTTTTTATCTTCATGTGCCAATAAAAAAAACATAGTTTACTTTCAACAAAAAATTGACAATATTAATAGTAGCTCATATTTATCCGAATCTATTCAAAAAAATGACATTTTAAACATAAACGTATCTGCACTAGATATTACGAGTATTGCACCATTTTTAGAAAATAATTCAACTACAAATAATAATGCAGATCAAAGAATAATAGATGGCTATAAAGTTAACAATGATGGTGAAATCAATTTACCTATTGTTGGTAAAATTAAAGTTGAAGGATTGACTACAGCTAATGCAGGAAAAAAAATCGAAGATGAACTAAGTAAAAAAATTATTAATCCTGTTGTAAATGTTACATTACTTACTTACAGAATAACTATTCTAGGAGAAGTAAATAATCCTGGAACATTAACTTTATATAATCAAAAAATAAATCTAATTCAAGCAATTGGCCTTGCAGGAGACATGACAATATTTGGAAAACGAAAAAAAATAAAAATAATAAGAGAAAAAAACGGAGTAAGTACAAAAAAAATTATTGATATAACAAAATCAGATTTCTTTGATTCTGAATATTATTATCTAAAAAATAACGATATAATTTATGTTGAGCCTAGCTTTGCAAAAGTTAAAAATTCTGGTTACATTGGTCAGATAAGTAATGTAGCAACTATTTTTTCACTAATAACAAGCATTATCCTTCTTGCAAGAAATTAAAAAATGGAAAATCAAGAAAATTATTTAAAAAAGGAAAAAGATTTCAGTGATATTTTTGAAGATTTCTATTTACTAATTTCAAGTAACATTAAGATGATAATTATATCATCTTTTTCTATCTTTTTTTTATCATTAATATACTTGTTAATCACAACAAAAACATATACCACAAAAACTAAAATTAAAATCTTATCTCAAGAAGAAACATCATCATCTTTTTTACAAGAAATAAATCCAATTAATACTTATTTTTATGAAAACAGTAAAAACATTGAAGATGAAATTGAAATATTAAAATCAAAAAACATACTTGATAAAGTTATAAAAGAACTAAACCTAAAAAGTTCATTTTACGAAAAAAAAGTCCTTCGAAACAAAAAAATATCTCATAAAAAAAAGTTTTTAATAATTGAATCAAATAATTTATTAAGCTTAGATTTACTATTAGACTTTTCTGATTTAAATAATATATATATTTCTAACATTAAAACTAATGTTTCAAAAAAAATACATTTTGATAAAATTCTTGTATTAGGAAAAGACACCCTTGTCATTAAGAAAACAAAACTTTACCAACCTGAAAGCCTACAAGGGAAAAGATATAGTGTAAAATTAAATAGTTCTTTTAACCAATTTGTGACTCTAAAAGAAAAAATCCAAATTACTTCATTAACAGATAATATTTTAAATATTTCAATTAAAGGAAAAGACACTTATCAAAACAAAAAGATTCTTGTAAGTATTCTTAATACATATAATAAAGATAGAATTGAAGATAACAAAATAATTACTGCCACAAGTTCAAGGTTTTTGTCAAAAAGAATTGAAATTATTAAATCCGATATAACATTTTTAGAAAACACTTTGTCAGATATAAAAAAAGATGATAATATTTTTAATGTAGATGCTATTAATTCAATTTTTAGTAACCAAATAGCCAATTCACAAGAAATGATCTTTCAAATAGAAACTCAAGAAGTTTTGGTTAATAGCTTTATTAATGAATTAAATAATAATAATAATAAAGATTTACTTCCCATCCCAATAGAAGTTGGAATAACCAACACTGAGTTATCGAGCTTTACAAGTGAGTTTAATAATTTAATTATTGATAAAAACAATTTATTAAAAGGAAGAACTCCAGATAATCAAGAAGTAAAATCTTTAAATTCTCAAATTTTAGACCTTAGAAATAATTTAAACATCTCGATAAACAATTACTTGAACAAATTGAAAATTAAAAAAGATCAAGTAGATAAGTATGATAAAGATTTAGAATTAAAATTTTATAAATTAAATGAAACTGAACTTAACATATTAAAAATTAAAAGAGAAATTGAAGTCAAAGCCAGTATATTATTATTTCTTTTAGAAAAAAAGGAAGAAAACGATATTCAATTAGCTATTAGCTCTCCAGTTTTTAAATCATTAGACTTGCCAAACACAGATTACTCTAAGGCAAAACCAAATAATATTGTAATTACCGTACTTGCATTTATCATGTCAATTTTCTTCCCAATTTTCTTTTTACAATTCAAAAAGTTAATTAATAATAAAATTCAAGATATTGATGAACTTAGAACCTATTTAGACAATAATATTTCAATTGTTGGAGAAATCCCTTTTGAAGAAAAGAATCAAAATAATGAAGAAAAAAGAAATCCAATTGTTGAAAGTTTTAATTTACTAAGATCAAGTTGCGAATTTTTAATTGACTATCAAAAAAAACAAGCTAAAGTGATTGGTATAACATCTTCTATTCAATCAGAAGGAAAAACTTATACTGCATTAAATATTGCCAAAAGTTACAGTAAATTAGGTGCAAAAACACTTTTGATAGGCTTTGATTTGCGTAACCCTAAACTGCATAAACATCTTGGTATTGAAAAAGAAAAAAATTATGGAATTACTAATTATCTATTAGGTAAGATAGAGGATATTAATTCAATAATTATTTCTGACAATAAAGACAATTTTGATATAATTCTTTCAGGGCCGGTCCCTCCTAATGCTAATAAATTACTAATGTCTAATAAAATTGAAAAATTGATTTCTTATTTCAAAGGGAAATATGATTATATTATAATTGATACTGCTCCTACTTTGTTAGTGTCTGACACTTATAATATTTTTAAATTTTTTGATTTAACTCTTTATGTTTCAAGACAAAATGTAACGAAAAAACATTTAATTGAACACGTAAATAAATTATATAGAAGCAAATTAAACTTAAATTTATGTGTAGTTCTAAATGGAGTGATAAAAAAAGGTAATTTGTATAATTATAATTATGGATATAATTATGGATACAATTAAAAAATTATTATAGTCTAGCATCTATATATTCTTTTTTTATAAATGACTTTACATCATAAATTATAGCTCCTTCTTTTTTTAGTTTTTTAAAATTGATTAGTTTAAACTCTTTATGAGAAACGGCTAAAATAATTAGTGTATATTTATCATTATAGTTTTCAACTAAATTAATATTTAATTTAGCTTTTACTTCTAACTTATTAGCTACAGGATCATAAACATCAACTTTTAATGCTAATTGAGTTAACATATTATAAATATCTATAACTTGAGTATTTCTTATATCAGGACAATTTTCTTTAAATGTAACTCCTAAAATTAAAACTCTCGATTTAGAAATAACAATATTTTTATTTAACAATAAATCACAAACCTTTGATGCTATAAATACCCCCATAGAATTATTAACTTCTCTTCCTGATAAAATAACAGACGGTTTATATCCTAATTTTTTTGACTTATAAACTAAATAATATGGATCAACACTGATACAATGACCTCCAACAAGTCCAGGTGAAAAGGGAATAAAATTCCATTTTGTTTTTGCAGCTTCCAAAACATCTTGAGTGTCAATCCCCATTTTATCAAAAATTAAAGCAAGTTCATTAACAAATGAAATATTTAAATCTCTTTGAGCATTTTCTATTGATTTTGATGCTTCAGCTACTTTAATACTTGGAGCTAAATGGGTACCTGCCTCAATTATTGAACTATACAAAAAATCAATTTCCTTTGCAACATCTTCATTTGAACCAGAAGTTACTTTTTTTATATTTGTTAACTTTAAATTTGAAACGCCAGGGCTTACTCTTTCTGGAGAATATCCACAAAAAAAATCTCTATTATATTTTAAACCACTTTCTGATTCCAAAATGGGCACACACTCTTCTTCAGTACATCCAGGAAAAACAGTAGATTCATATATTACAAAATCTCCCTTCTTTAAAATAGATGAAATAGATTTTGAGGCAGATATTAAATGTGATAAATCAGGTTCTAGATTTTTGTTTATAGGAGTTGGTACTGTAATGATATATCTGTTAGCAATGGCGATTTCATTTAGTTTTGATGTAAGGTACAATCCATGATCATGCAAATCACTAATTTCTTTTTTTATTAAACTTTTTAAATCACTAATACTAGTTTCGGTTGTTTTGTCATTAAATTTAAATAAATCTTTAATTCTTGACTTATCTATATCATATCCTAAAACTTTATACTTTTTTGCAAACTCTATTGCTAATGGCAATCCAACATAGCCTAAACCAATTATTGCAATTATATTTTGCATTTATAATAAACTTTTTAGATACCAGTTATGAATTTTTTCTATTCCTTGATTTAATGAAGTTGAATATTTCCATCCTAATTTATTTAATTTACTAACGTCTGTAAGTTTTTTCATCGTACCATCTGGTTTTAATGTATTAAATTTAATATCACCTTGATATCCAATATGACCCTTAATTAAGTTTGCTAAATCTTTAATTGATACATCTTTTCCTGTACCAATATTGATATGTGTATTTCGAACTTCATTAACTGAATTATCAAAAACATCTTTAAATTGAACATTATTTAAAATAAAAACACAAGCTTCTGCTAAATCTTCTGACCATAAAAATTCACGCATTGGCATGCCACTTCCCCATACCTCTACATATTTTTTTTGAATTCCATATTTTTTTAAAACAGAAATAATTTGTTTTTTATTGTTTGAACCATCAACATTCTCTATTGGATTCATATTTAAATCTTTTTGAATTAAACTCCAGTTATCTTTAACTAAATTATCTGCTAAAAAAAATTTCCTCAATAATGAAGGAAGCACATGTGCATTTCTTAAATCAAAACTGTCATTTGGCCCATATAAATTTGTTGGCATAACTGAAATAAAGTTTGTAGAATATTGTAAATTATAACTTTCACACATTTTCAGACCTGAAATCTTAGCAATTGAATATGGTTCATTAGTGTATTCTAACTTTCCTGTTAGTAAACTCTCTTCTGTAATTGGTTGTAAACAATTCTTGGGATAAATACATGAGCTTCCTAAAAACAATAATTTTTTTACTTGATTTAAGTATGATTGATGAATCACATTATTTTGGATCATAAGATTATTATATATAAACTCTGCTCTATATTTATTATTAGCATTAATTCCACCAACTTTTGCTGCAGCTAGAATAACATATTCAGGTTTTTCAGTTAAAAAAAAATTTTTTACTTGATATTGATCTGTTAAGTCCAATTCTTTGTGAACACGTGTAACTATATTATTATAACCCTTACTAATAAGATTTGCTAAAATAGCAGATCCTACTAAGCCTGTATGGCCAGCAACATATATTTTACTTTTTTTTTGCATCAAAATTATAAATAACTACAATTTAAAATTCTTTTGTTGATGATTTCTAACTATATTTAGATCTGACAACATCATTTCGTCAACTATATCCTTTAAATTATACTTACTTTTCCAACCTAATTTTTTATATGCTTTTGAAGAATCTCCTACTAACAAATCAACTTCAGTTGGTCTATAATATCTTGAATCTATTGCAACTACTTCTTTACCAATTTCTAAATTATAACGAGGATTACTAGATTTTTTTACTATTCCTATTTCATTTTTCCCTTCCCCTTTAAAATCAAGTTCAATTCCCACATGATCAAAAGCTAATCTGACAAATTCTCTAACTGTGGTTGTTTTACCAGTTGCAATTACCCAATCTTCTGCTTTTTTATATTGAAGAATCATCCACATAACTCTTACATAATCTTTTGCATGACCCCAATCTCTTTTAGCATCTAAATTTCCAAGAAAAATCTTGTCTTCGATGCCTAAAGCAATTCTTGAAACAGCTCTTGTAATCTTTCTCGTAACAAAAGTTTCCCCTCTAACAGGAGATTCATGATTGAATAGAATGCCGTTACATGCAAACAACCCATATGCTTCTCTATAATTAACCGTAATCCAATAAGCATACATTTTGGCTACTGCATACGGACTTCTTGGATAAAATGGAGTTTCTTCTTTCTGTGGAACTTCTTGTGCTTTACCATATAATTCTGAAGTGGAAGCTTGATAAACTTTTGTTTTTTTTGATAATCCAAGAAGTCTTATAGCTTCTAAAATTCTGAGTGTCCCTACTCCATCAGTATTTGCAACATATTCAGGAATCTCAAAAGAAACATGAACATGACTCATTGCTGCTAAATTATAAATCTCATCTGGTTTTACTTCTTTTATAATTTTTGTTAAATTCATCGAATCAGTCATATCACCATAGTGTAAAATTAGATTTCGATTTTCAATATGAGGATCTTGATATAAATGCTCAATTCTATCAGTATTAAATGAAGAAGACCTTCTTTTTATGCCATGAACTATATAATTTTTATTCAATAAAAATTCTGCTAAGTAAGAACCATCTTGTCCTGTTATTCCTGTTATTAATGCAACTTTATTTTTCATTATAACTAAAATTTCGATGTAAATTTAACTAATATTATTTACTATTAAAATACTCTTTAATTACTAACCAAATAAATTTCATATTACCAAGTAAATATCTTTTCCAAAGTCTTCTAGGCTCTTGTAAAAAACGATAAAACCACTCTAAACCTATTCTTTGCATAAATATAGGAGCTCTTTTTATTTTACCTGAGATAACATCAAAACTACCTCCAACTCCCATAATAAAATTCACATTTTTTAATTGGTCCTTATATTTGTTTAAAAAAATCTCTTTCTTTGGAGAAGTGATTGCAACAAATAAAATATTAGCACCACTTTCTGAAATTTTTCTAGCAATATCACACTCTTCTTGTTCGTTAAAATATCCATTTCGAAAGCCAGCAATTATATCTTCAGAATATTTTTCTTTATAAATAGCAACTAATTTTTGAACTATATTTTCCCTTGCTCCTAAAAAATAACATTTATATCCATTATAATATGATATTTCAACTAAACTTTCCATTAAATCAATACCAGAAACTCTTTCAGGTAAATTTAAGCCTAAAAGATTCGCCGCCCAAACTACTCCCTGACCATCAGCATTAATTATATCTGCTTCAATAACACTTTTTTCTAATTCTGCATCTTTTTGCATTAAGATTATTTTAGATGCATTAACTACAGTATGATGTATTTGTTTTTTAGCAACTATAGTTTTCTCTACTAAATTAATAGTATCTTTCATTGTAATTGCATCAATAGGAATATTAAGAAATTTTATTCTCATAATTAGAATTATAATACATTAGAGCAAAAACACATCCTATAAAAACTGCAGCCATTCCTGAATTAAATATATGACCAGAAAAAAAAGATAATGTGATTAATAGCACAGAAATATAGATACTATAATGAGAGAAAATAAAAATATTACCACTCATTGTTTTTAATTTGGCGTTTATCAAAATATACAAAATATAAAATACAAATAAAATTGCCCCAATTAAACCATATGCAAAATAAATATCAAAAAAATCTAACTCAATAATTTGATCATTATTTAAACTTTCAAATGAACTTTGTCCAACTCCAAAAATCATTTCAATTATATTATATTCTTTTTTATATATTTCAAAAAAGTCAAACAAATAAATATTTCTACTTGAAAAAATAAATGTATAAATATCAAGTCGATCCCAAAAATATGTAATTCTTGTCATCAAATCTGAACTATCCAAATAATTGATAATAAAATAAGTTCCTGTCGGAATTATAAAAAGAAAAAATATAACATAAAAAAAAACACTCTTTGCTGAAATTTTGTTGGAAGCAGGATTTAAGATTTGGATATATAGTAGAGTTAAAATAGAGCCTAAAATTGCAGTTTTAGAGGTGAGATATAAACTAGTAAGTATTGTTATAAATCCAATAATCAAAAACAGTATCTTTTTATTGTATAATTTAAACCAATACATCAAAAAGGATGATGCTATAAGTAATGTTGCTGATATCTCATTTCCAGCATAAAAGAAACCCTTGCTCCCAATTTCTAAACCATTTAAAACATACATAGGAAAACCTAATCCAAATAATCTTAAGAAGATATTCAAAACTATAATTATAAATGAAAAAAACATCCATTTATATATACTATTTAACAAAGACCTCTTATATATAAAGATTCTTCTAAAGTAAAAAAATGCTAAAATAGAAGCTAAGTATTTTGTTATCTTAACTGTATCAATAAATATTAAATTTATATTAAATGTTTTAAAAGCTTGATAACAACTGGGAACTAACAATAAACTAAATATTGAAAGAAAAATTATTCTTTCAATAGTACTAACTCTTATGAATAAAAACATTAACAAAATAATCTTATATAATTGTGAAATAGAAATCACAGGAATTAGCTCAACTTGTTTAAGCAAAAAGCCATTAAGCATATCTATTGGTAATAACCCAAATAGTAAAAAGAAAATTACCATATCAAAAAAATAGAGTTTATTATTTTTCTGCAATATCTTTTAGTATTTTTAATTCATGCATACAAGTTACTTTAATATCTATCTCCTGCATACGTTCTCTTCCTTTTTTTGTAATCTTTTCAAATAATTTCTTGTCAGAAGTTACAGCTACTATCTTTTGTGCTAACTCTGCAGGACTATTTCCTAAAATCCCAGATTCCATATCAGAAATAAATTCTGGTATTGCAGTATTATTATTACTAACTGTTAATAATCCAGACGACATTGCTTCACACATACTAACTCCTTGAGCATCCATTCTAGAGGTTGATAATGAAACGCCATATTTAGAGAAATAATCAGGCATTTCATGTTTATTAATAAATGTATTATAAATAGTTACTCTATCATCAAGTGAGTATTTATTTATTAATACCTTAAAATCTTTCTCATACTTCCCTTTTCCAAATATATGCAATGTATATTTTTGAGGTAATAATCTTAATGTTTCTATTGCAATATCAACAGCATATTTCATACTGGATAATGGACGTAATGATACAAGTTTATATCTATTATAAAAAAGATTTGAAAATTTGAATAAATTTGTTTCAATTCCATTTGGAATAATCTCAAAATTAGAAATCTTAACAGATAAATTTTTTTCCATTTCTTTTTTCATCCATAAAGAAGGAAATAAAAAAAATAAAGATTTGTTCATTAAATGAGATTTAACAAATTTTTTCATAAAATATACTAATAAAAAATCTTTCTTTATTCTTTTTAATATCCCTAAAAAGCTGTTGTCAATATCAAAAGGTCTAGATGAATACTTTTGAACTTCAGATCCATGAACATACATAACGCATGGTAAATTATTCTCAATTATTGCTTTATATATAATCCAACCATCTTTTTGTGTTAAAGGATAAATATGTAGTAAATGAAGATACAAAATATCATAATCTCTTAAAACTTTTACAATTTGATGTGATGATATTTTCCTAACACTAATTCCTTCAAAAATATACTCATGCTTTTCTCTACTAGGCACAAAAACATCTACATTCTTACCTTGTTTAACAAACTCTTTTGACCGCATATGTACAAACATATGATTATAAGGATTATCTAAAGAAGGGTATCTTGATGTGATTATTGCTATCTTCATTTTAACCTCTAGTTAATAAATATAATTTTGATGTTAAAGTTGGAGATATAAAAAGCAATAATCTTTGTATAAAGCCTAATTTACTAGCATTTAAAACAAGTTTTTTCGCATCTTTAAAAAATATCATTACTTCGTGTTTCATTTTCTTCTTAATTATTAAATCATGACTATATAAATGCCAAAGTCGAAAGAATCCAATGTAAGTATACAAATATGATTTTTTCATTTGTTCATTCTTAGGGTTTGCTTCAAATAAAACCTTCATATCCTTAATCAAAGAAAAAGCATCTTCTAAATGACTAATCGAAGTCCTCACTGTCATTATAGAATTTTCTCTAACAATATAATGATAAAATGGAAGATTAATATTCATGACTCTTTTTGCTTTCATAAATACTTCAGATGTAAAAGCAACATCCTCAAATTTTCTAAGTTTAAATACTATATTGTTTTCCTTCAAAAAAGATAGTTTGTAAAGTTTGTTCCAAGCAACTACAGGTGCAATAGGAATTAAATCCCAATATTCTTGACCAGAAAAAACTGTATCAAAATATGTACTTTTTCTTGGTAAAATTTCAGATTTGTTTTTACTCTCCTTTATATAACTTGCTTCTAATACACATAAATCATTCTTTTTTGCTTTATCAAAAAGGACCTCGACACTATTAGAATCGATATAATCATCACTATCAACAAAAAGAATATATTTACCTTTCGCCTTTTCAACTCCATAATTTCTAGCCCCGCCTAATCCTCTATTCTTTTTATATTGTAATACTTTAATTCTTTTATCCTTTTTAGCATATTCTTTAACAATTTCAATACTATTATCTTGAGAACAATCATCAATTAATAAAACTTCTATATTTGAATAAGACTGAGAAAGCAATGACTTGATACACCTTTCAATATATTGTTCTACATTATAAAACGGGACAATTAAAGAAATTATTTCAT